>WUUC01120303.1_pt1 | contig 13458 bp, 7 predicted proteins | sample 6278441 | NCBI WGS metagenome assembly WUUC01 (sample SAMN13675441, study PRJNA597444) | soil metagenome | isolation source: soil | place: USA: Washington | collected 2017-10
CGTTGCGGCAACCGCTGGGCGGCTCGCAGAAATCGAAGCTAGCTTGAGGAAACAAGGTCTGGCACATCAGCGCCTGCCTGTCGCGTTTGCATTCCATTCTCGATGGATCGATCAGGCGAAAGAATCATTCAATTCCTCTATGAGATCTACACGTTGTACTCGGGGTAACCTCTCGATGATGTGTTGCGACCACGTGTCGATACTCGATGCGCTTCCTGAGGAATATTTCTGGAATGTAACGCGGAACAAGATTCGCTTCCATGACGCTATCGAAGAACTTGAGCGGACGGGGCTACACCGATACATTGACGTGGGTCCGGCAGGGACACTTGCGACGTTTCTAAAGTATGGATTGGCACGTACCTCTAAGTCGACTTTCCATCCCATCCTAACCCCATTTGGGCACGATCAGAAGAATCTGGCCATGCTGTTAACCTCGAGTGCGCGCTAGGCAAGGTAGTTTGGCGCGGACCTGCGCGAGCAATCACGCCAGTATACGAATTGGATCTCACCGCACGGCAGCAAGAGTTGTTGGTCAAGAATCCTCGATGCAATCTATCTTGGTACTTTATGCCTGCGCACCCTCGACTGCGCACATGCTGCGTGTTGAGATCGTTTGGGTTGTCTTTGTTGCTGCAAAAAGAATCGCACGCAGCGCATAAAGAGATCTTGCTAACTATCCTCGGCTGCAGCTCATCCGGCGAGATGCGGAAAAATGCTTGCTATATTTCCGCAGCGATTGTCCAATCTCAATTGTGGGCTGACTACACCGGCGTTCTAAAGCAAAAGACTAGGGGAAAGAAATGTTAGCGTTTGTATTTCCAGGCCAAGGCTCACAAAAGCGCGGTATGGGGCAAGGATTGTTCGATGAAGTGCGTGAGTACGTCACGGTGGAAAAGGAAGTCGATGCGCTTGTAGGCTACTCAATGCGAAGACAATGTCTCGAGGACTCGGAAAACCGCCTAAAGGACACTCGATACACTCAACCCAGTCTCTATGTCGTGAACGCACTGCATTACTACAAAGCGCTCAGTCAAGGCATCCATCCTGACTTTGTGGCAGGACATAGTTTGGGTGAATACAATGCCCTACTTGCGGCAGGAGTCTTTGATTTCCTTACTGGACTTAAACTTGTCATGAAGCGCGGCGAGTTGATGTCGCTGGCCAGGAACGGCGGGATGGGGGCGATAATCGGCCTTCGCGCGAGTTCCATCGAAGGCATACTTAAAGATAATGGCTTGGCGTCCATTGATATCGCAAACTTTAATTCACCATCGCAGACCGTAGTGTCTGGGCCAATTGAAGATATCAAGCGAGCCGGCCCTTTATTCGAAAAGGCAGGCGCTCAAATGTATGTGCCGTTACAGGTCAGCGCTGCATTTCATTCCCGATACGTCGCGGATGCTGCGCGTTCGTTCGCGGACTTTCTTGCGCCACTATCTTTTGATTCTCCGCGTATTCCTGCAATTGCGAATGTCACGGCGCAACCCTATCCGACCGATAATTCGTCGAACGCCGTCAAGACTCTGCTGGTCGATCAGATCACACGATCTGTGCAGTGGACCCAATCCATACGCTACCTGATGGGTCTCGGTATCCGCGATTTCAAAGAGATTGGGCCTGGCAACGTACTAACGCGATTAGTTCAGGCAATTCAACAAGCCGGCGCGAATTAATGTGCGTAAGTATTTAGGTATGGAATGGATCCGGCTTCGCAATGCAATAATTGAGGGAAGACACGAGCATCATGACATCATTGTGTGGAATTGACCGGTAGTGAGACCCTTAGTGATGCTGCATTCTTCAAGCTTGTCGCGCTCCAGGATGCATGTTCCAGATCTATTGGAAGAAGTGCGGCTAGCCTTGTTGAGGCGAAGAGCGGCATCAAATTGATGGAAGGGGACGAACGCAGGCAACAACAAACGTCAGGGGCCGTGACATTGGGAGCTTTGTGTCGTTCCTGTAGGGATCGGCAGCTATGCGAATCCGGAGCCGTCAGCCCGCCGGTCCAAATTGCGATCGTTCAAGAGATCGCAACGTCAAGCTTTCTTGGAAACGTTTCAGTGTGAACATTCGGTGCGCTGCTCGCGCTACCGGCCAATGCCGCCTGAAAAAATAAGCACAAGTTTTAGAGACCGGAGGTAAGGCAGGACATACTGCCGGGCAGAGACCTTGGCGACATGTGCGATCGTGGCATGGTCATGGATCTTTGCAAGCGTCTCAACATAGGGAACTCAGCGCCGCAAGAAGCCGCCGCCAGCAGGGCGGTCAGTCGGCGTCTGCATTCGATTTAGGCCGTTCGTACCTCCGATGGACTTGCAACGTTGTCCGCTCCAGGAAGCAGGCGGACTCTATGGGCACGTAGCCTAGGTAACAGCAGCGAAAAAGGGAGCTCGGTATCGCCGGGAAAAGGTTTATTTTATGAAAGACTTCACGAAGGATTCGATCACTCGCCACATTCTGACGATGGCTGTTCCCGTCGCAATAGGCATGCTTACCCAGATGGCCTATCAACTAATCGATCTGTATTTCATCGCGCAGATTGGCGAAGCTGCCATTGCAGGCGTAGCGTTGACTGGAAACGTCATGCTTATCATCGTCGCGCTCACGCAAGTTCTCGGTGTAAGCACTGTCGCGCTTGTCGCTCAGGCGGTAGGTCGCAAGGATCCGGAGGATGCGAATCTGGTTTTCAATCAATCGTTAATTATGTCAATCGTATGTGCGGTAATGACGCTTGCGGGAATGGCTGTGCTTTTGCCGACTTACTTTCATTCGGTAGCGGCAGATGAGGCTACAACCGAGAATGGAATGACATTTGCGCTCTGGGTGATGCCCTGCTTTGCGCTTTTGTTTCCCATGACCGCAGTTGGCGCAGCGCTGCGCGGGACGGGCATCGTTAAACCGACGATCATCGTCCAAATGCTGACTGTCGTCATTAATGCCTTACTTGCACCAATACTGATTGCAGGATGGATTACTGGCACGCCATTAGGCGTTAAAGGTGCGGCATTGGCCACGAGCATATCGATTGTCATCGGTGTCATTTTGCTAGGCGTCTACTTTTACCGGTCGAAGCACTACATCGCCGCGGTGCCCGCGTTAATGCGGCCCCAGTACAGACAGTGGGGTAGAATGCTAAAAATCGGCTTACCTGCCGGCGGTGAGTTCGCGCTTCAGTTTGCGTTTACGGCTGTGGCCTACTATGCCATTCGAAGCTTCGGAGCCTCCGCGCAGGCGGGATTTGGAATCGGTTCGCGTGTGCTACACGCGATTTTGCTCCCCGCCATGGCCATTGCTTTCGCAGCCGGGCCAATCGTCGGCCAAAACTTCGGTGCAAATAACGGGGAGCGCGTGCGAGACACATTTCGCAAAGCTGCTCTGATTGGCACCGCGGCAATGATAGGTATTACTTTGTTCGCGCAGTGGCGGCCGCACTTGTTTGTCAGTGTCTTCGCAGCTGACGTCGCTTCAATTGCCGTTGCTGCGCTGTTTCTTCAGATAATTTCCTGGAATTTCGTCGCGCAGGGATTGGTGTACACATGTACAAACATCTTTCAGGGACTGGGAAACACTGTGCCGCCACTGATCAGCTCCGGGATTTGCCTGTTGGTGTTCGCGATTCCCGCGGTATCCATTTCTTCACTTCCCGACTTCCGCATCGAACATGTGTGGTATCTATTTGTCGCCTCAGCTACATTGCACGCTCTGTTGAGCTTGTGGCTGTTGCGCGTTGAGTTCAGAAAGAAATTACTGCCGATCCTTTCGGCGTTGAATTAGTAGCTATGTGCAGCAATCTCGCTGAGGGATCGCGGCGCGCGAGCCCGTGACTGCGACTTGCTCTATTTCAAATCGATCGAATCCACACGCGCAGGTTGCCGTGGTTCGGGTGTGATTGATTTCGCTCGACAGAAATCGAGGTCGTTAAAGCCCGATTGCGGATGCGCAACATCGCCGAGTGGAGTGGCAGTTGCACCTTTCACAAGAAGTGATCTATAGTCGGCCGACCTCGCCGAACTGAATACGAAGCGATGGAATTGCATCGGAGTTATTTCCGGAGCGATTGGTAGGGATACGAGTTTCCGTCATGCGCGGCTTTTCGACCTGCCAAATCTAACAAGAAATTAAGCGCAGAGATCGGTGCATGAAAAAAGCAGTCGAATTGAGATCTATCGTTAAGTCGTACGTGCGCGGGAAGCAAACTGTCGACGTACTTCACAAACTCGATCTTGACATTGGGCAGGGTGAATTCGTTGCGCTGATGGGACCGTCCGGCTCCGGTAAAACAACGCTCTTGAATTTAATTGCCGGTCTTGATCACCCGACGTCAGGTGAAATCACTGTCGCTGGCGAGCGCATCGATTCGTTATCGGGAGGGCGGCTTGCGAAATGGCGCGCGCGCAATATTGGATTTGTGTTTCAGTTTTACAACCTGTTGCCAGTCCTAACGGCGGAGCGAAACGTAGAAGTGCCTTTGTTGTTGACTTCGCTATCGCGAGTTCAACGTCAACGAAATGTTGCTGCGGCCCTGCAGCTGGTGGGGTTGGCAGACCGCGCGAAACACAAACCTAATGAACTGTCCGGTGGCCAGCAGCAAAGAGTATCCATCGCCAGGGCGCTGGTTGCGGATCCGACACTGCTAGTGTGTGATGAGCCGACCGGTGATCTGGATCGTGAGAGCGCCGAAGGGATTCTTCGTCTCTTGCAAATGTTGAATCGCGACCAAGGCAAGACGATTGTCATGGTTACGCATGACCCGCTGGCAGCGGATCACGCATCACGTCAAGTGATACTGGACAAGGGGCGCTTGCTCGAGCAGAAGCTTAGGTCGGTCGCGTGAAATATTTCCTGCTGATTTGGTCGGGTCTATGGCGGAAGAAGGCGCGGGCAATTCTAACGCTGTTCTCCATAGTCACAGCATTCATTCTATTTGGAATCCTTCAAGGGATAAATGTAGGCATTGATTCGCTTACGGATCAATTTACGGACACGACTCGGTTGCGGGTATTCAATCGAACCAACCCGAGCGAAGCGCTTCCTATTTCACACCGCGATAGGATCGCGGTCGTGAATGGGGTGGCTCAAGTAACGCCGCTAGTTGCTTTGCTTGGTTCCTACCAGCATGCGGGAAATCAGGTTATTGCCGTCGGGGTCGACGTCCAGAGTTGGTATGCGGCCTACCCTGAGTTCATTACGCATGCGGATGGACTCGCGGCGATGAAGCGAACACGAAACGGCGCGCTGATCGGTGCCGTGCTTGCAAAACGATTCGGATGGAAGGTCGGTGACCGCATTCCGCTGCAATCCGATGCTGTCCTAAATGTCGAAGGGCACGGTAATTGGGAATTCGACGTTGTCGGTATCTACGACATCGACGGCCAGACGGACTTTGCAACAAACGTGTTGGTCAATTTCGATTTCATAAATGAAGCACGGATGATTCGCCGAAACACCGCTGATCAATTTGTTATCGGTCTTGTTGATCCAAGCCAACATGCGCAGATTGCCGCCGCAATAGACGAACTGTTTGCGAATTCCGCAAGTCAGACAATGACTCAGAACGAGAGGGAATTTATTCAGTCGACCATCAACCAAGTCGGTGATATCAACTTCTTCTTCAACGGAATAGTAGGGGCAGTGCTGTTCACCTTGTTGTTCTTGACGGCAAACACCATGATGCAATCGGTGCGCGAACGGACCCCGGAGATCGGGGTTCTCAAGACACTGGGCTACTCCAACACCAAGGTAATGGTATTCGTGCTAATCGAATCACTCATGATGAGTATTATCGCGGCGCTCGCCGGACTGCTCTTGGCAGCAGCGATTTTTCCCGCACTTGTTCAAGGCCTTGGTCCGTCTGCTGGGCTAGAAGGAGTGCGGATTCCAACTTCGGTCTTTGCATGGGGCATGGTAGTTGCAGTTCTGCTCGCGTTGTTCAGCGGACTTCCGCCTGCGCTACGCGCTATGCGACTCAATATCGTCGATGCGGTAGCAGGGCGATAGAGGAATTATGATGCGGTTCTTTCGTCAAACGTGCGCAGTTACAATGATGAACCTGCGCAGCATTCCCGAACGCTCCGGGACCTCGCTGGTCGTTGTCATCGGAATTGCCGGAGTTGTCGCTGTCCTCATTGCCGTGATGGCGCTCGCTTCCGGATTGTCGCGGACGCTGGCAGGCACAGGAAGCTCGGAGCGCGCAATCATGTTGTATAGGGGGGCGCAATCTGAGATTGCTAGCGGTATTGCCCGTGAAGTTGTATCTGCACTCAGTAATCTGCCGGGAATTAAGAAAGATGGTGACGGTAAGCCAATGATATCCGCTGATGCGCTAGCATCGACGTGGCTGCCAACGCGGGACACTGGGGAGCTCGGTAGCGTTACGTTCCGTGGTATTTCCTATGGCGCGTTAGCGGTTCGGCCAGAAATTGGGCTTATCGAGGGCCGACTTTTCGAACCTGGTATGCGGGAATTGATCGCGGGCAGAACCGCCGCGGTGCGGTTCGACGGACTACGTGTTGGTGATCGCGTGACCTTGAACGAGATTGAGTGGCTTATCGTCGGTGTTTTCGGAAGCAATGGAGATGCTCACGAATCGGAGCTGATTAGCGATGCGGATAGTTTGATGTCTGCATATAAGCGCAGCGTATTCAATTCAGTGACCGCGAGGCTCGAATCGCCAACGTCATTCACGGCCTTAAAGGATAGCGTATCGCTCGAGCCGACGTTGGTCATTGACGTGCTGCCTGAAGTCGAGTTCTTCAAACAACAATCAGAGAAATTCGGGAGCTTTCTCACTCTGGTAGCGAACGCTGTTGGTTTCGTAATGGCAATTGGAGCGGTATTTGCGGCGCTCAACACGATGTATTCTGCTGTCAGCAGCCGGACTCGAGAAATCGCAACTTTGCGCGCACTTGGTTTCGGTAGCGGTGGTGTAGTTGTTTCGGTACTTGTTGAGGCGCTGGCTCTCGCTGTTCTCGGTGCAATTGTCGGTGCGGGATTGGCTTGGAGTTTCTTCAATGGATCTACCATTAGTACCGTTGCAGGAAGCGGAGGCGTAGGCCAAATTGCATTCAATTTGCGCGTAGGTGCGGATCTCGTTTTCCTCGGCATCGCGTGGGCTTGTGTTGTTGGGCTAATTGGCGGTCTCTTTCCCGCTATTCGCGCAGCTCGATTGCCAGTTGCGGCGTCATTACGCGCAACCTGAACCATATCGTTCGCGTTGCGATTGTCCTCGTCGCGTTGCTAGGTTGCGCGTGCCGGCGCCGATGATGTGTCGATGAGGGCATCGGTGTGAAGATTCGATTCCCGATGCGCTCCGTGGTGCGCATTCGGCTGATATGGAGACGCCGAAACTCAGTTTGCTCAGTGCGTGCGCGCCGAGCTGATGCGAACGCCTGGTGAGAGAAGCGCTGATGCTTGTCGCTAGCTCTCGTGTGCTCGAGATCCACGAAGTACGCAGCAGCGTGGGCCGAATGAAGAGTGCGAATGTGCTGACATTGCGCCGAACCTAAATATTTGCAGGCCTCTCGTAGCGCGAATTATTTGCTTGGCGCCAAGCGATAGATAAGAGGTGAAGCTCGCTCGATAATTGTTCCCTAGATACCGATAGCGCCGCCGTCACTCGGACCGCATCATTTCTCCAAAGCGAACAGAAAACTTCTCAGGATGGCGTTACGAACTAAGGCGTGACATGACTGGATGCTGGAGATCGTCACCGCGTGCTGGGCAGCCTGCCGTGCGATGTGAGCGCGGCGATTTAAATCGCAAATGAGATGAGATTCTATGTGACTGCACGGCTGCGTGTTGTCCTGAGCCATTGAGGTAGATCCACTTTGCGAATCATGGCATGTGTATGAATTGGGTAAAGAAGGGTCCGTCTGGCGGTGGCTCAAAAGAACGAGAAATAGCCAGCAATAGAAGAATATTGACAGTGGGGGAATGCCAATGACAAGAATTAGGGCCGAGGCGCTGGGAAGTCGCGAGTTCAAGATTGACTACGGACTTTGTTATGCCTATTTGGCTGGTGCCATGTACAAGGGGATTGCCTCCAGGGAGCTGGTCGTCGCAATGGGGAAGGCCGGGCTGATGGGGTTCTTTGGCTCAGGCGGGCTCGAAGTACGTGAAATCGAATCTGCGATCCAGTTCATCAAAGCGGAGCTCTCAAATGGCCAGTCCTTCGGGATGAATCTTTTGTGTAATCCCGAACGCCCGGATTTAGAAGAGCAAATAGTCGAACTATTTCTCAAACACGGCATTCGCTACGTTGAGGCTTCTGCATTCATAAATGTGACGCCTGGTTTGGTTCGATGGCGCCTGAGCGGCATGAAGCGAGATGTAAGCGGCGCTCTCATTTCGCCTCGTCGAATCCTCGCAAAGGTCTCGCGTCCTGAAGTTGCTGCTGCGTTTATGCAGCCGGCACCTGAGCCAATTGTCCGGGCTCTGGTTTCTGCCGGAAAGCTGACCCCGCAGGAAGCTGCATTGAGCGAACTTGTTCCAATGGCGCAGGAAATATGCGTGGAGGCGGATTCGGGCGGCCATACCGACCAAGGCGTGGCCTACGCTCTGATGCCTGCGATGATGGCGCTGCGCGATCAAATCATGTCTGAGCGTAATTACGAGAACGTCATCAAAATTGGTGCAGCGGGTGGAATAGGCACACCGCACTCGGCGGCGGCGTCATTTGTAATGGGAGCCGACTTCATACTGACAGGGTCAATCAATCAATGCACTGTCGAAGCGGGGACTAGCGATGCAGTTAAGAGTCTGCTGCAGGATCTGAACGTACAGGATACGGAATATGCGCCTGCGGGGGATATGTTTGAAATAGGTGCGCGCGTTCAAGTCGCGAAGCGCGGCTTGTTCTTTCCTGCGCGCGCGAACAAGTTGTACGAGCTTTATCAGCGGCACGACGCAATAGAAGACATTGATCCAAAGATCAGGCGGCAAATTCAAGAGCGTTACTTCAATCGTTCATTCGACGATGTTTGGAGCGAAACCAAGGCGTACCACTTGCGCACGCGTCCAGGAAAGGTTGCCGAAATGGAACAGAACAAGAAGCAGAAGATGGCTCAGATTTTCAAATGGTACTTTGTGCATTCGACTCGTCTGGCCATGCAGGGGATCGAGGATCGGAAAGTGGATTTCCAGATCCACTGTGGTCCGGCTATGGGAGCTTTTAACCAGTGGGTTCGGGGAACTGAGCTGCAGTCCTGGAAAAATAGACGTGTTGCTGAAATAGGTTTGAAAATTATGCATGACACGGCAGAGCTGTTAAATGAGCGGTTCACGTTCATGAGCAGACCCGTCCGTGACGAGAATGCGGAAACAGTTGCAAAGGGCACAGAAGCTGCGGTTGCGATGCCGCGTCACCCAGTTCCTCTAGCCGTCAGCTAGGGCGAAGCAGCCTTAACGGCGATTGGCCAACGGCATGTTGCGATTGTTGTGTATTGCTCTCGCCGTGAGTAAGGGGTCCGCCGCGACGGCCGACGTAGCGCAGTCGTCGTGCACGAAAGCGGTACATGAATCGAGAAGCGGCGACTGTGGATCGATCTGAATGCCATAGGAATCCACAAGTCGACGAATGGTCTGAATGGAAGAACGAATAGGACTGATAAAGTGCTGGCTATTACGAACCGATACGCGCATGGACTTGTAGCAATCCCGGTAATTGCAGCATGCAGAACCGCGGGACTATTTGCCGCACTGAGGCGAGACGGCCAAATGCGCTTTGAGCAGCTGACGCAAGAGCTGCGGGCAAATGCAGGGCATCTACGGGCAGCGCTTAGGCTGTTGGAGACAATAGAGTGGGTGCGATGGAGTGTGTCGTCAGACAGTTACAGTCTGACGGGTAAGGCGCAGTTAGAGCAGTCAGTACCCGACGATATCCGGGACCTAATCTCGTTTCGTGAACGTGACTATTTGGAAGGCGATAGCGGCAGCTTGCAACATTGGATTTCACTGTCCGCCCGGCAATGGGACACAGTGGATCAGGACTTGGCAGACTTCTTAGATGGCTGTCTGATTATTCCCGTCGTTCTTGGTCTGCTGCGGCGGGACAAACTGACAATTCCATGTCTTCATAGTCTAGCGAAGTTGCCAAGACGAGAGCTGTGCGAGCTATTTATCGCAAAGCAGTGGTGCACCGAGTTGGACGGCGAGGTAGCTCCAACGCAGCTTGGGCGCGACTTCTTCCAGCGTATAGCGACCACAGCCGTAGTCGCATCTTATCGGCCAATGTTGAATCGTATGGACGAAGTATTGTTTGGTAGCTGCCAGACGGTATTCAAAGGTGCGGAGTGTGGGAATGAGTCTCATGTAGATCGGATGCTGAATGTTCTCGGAAGTGGATTTCAGCATAGGAAGTATTTCGAAGACATGGAGAAGATCGTGTTGTCGGTATTCGACAACGACAACTTTGAATTCCAGCCGAAGTATATTGCTGACACTGGATGCGGCGACGGAACGCTCTTGCTCGCATTGTATGACGCGATCAAAGCGAAGTCTGTCCGCGGCCAAGCGCTTGACAGGTATCCGTTAGGCCTGATTGGAGTGGACTTTAACGAAGCGGCGCTCGTGGAGTCCAAAAAGACTCTCTCTCGCGTCGATCACATTCTGATCAAAGGCGACATCGGCGATCCCAGTCAAATTGTTGCTGATCTGAAGGCGCGTGGTATCGATGCAGTTGACGACGTTCTCCATGTGCGCTCTTTTTTGGATCATGATCGCCCTTTTATCGAACCGCAGGATATCGATGCCGGAAACAAGAGAACATATCTAAGTGCTGACGCCAGCGGCGTCTACAACGAAGGACATGAGATAGCCGCATCGGCAATATTTCAAAGTCTCGTTGAACATTTGCAACGCTGGTCCAAAGTCATGGGTCGACATGGCCTGGCATTGCTCGAGGTTCACTGCGTCGAGCCGAAGATTGTGAGCCGCCATCTGGGTAATGAATGCCTTCATTTTGACGCATATCATGCGTTCTCACGACAGCTTCTGGTTCGTGCGGAGCGATTCCAAATGGCGGCTGCCGAAGCAGGGCTTTTTCCGAAGTCGGGCACCCTGAGGAAATATCCGAAGACGCAACCCTTTACACGGATCACGATGAACTACTTTGAGCGCCGTGCCTATTCCGTGCGCTACGCCAGGGAAGAAGATTGTGACGCGTTGATGGTGCTTGAAAAGAACTGCTGGGATGCGGGTCTTCGCGTGCCCGTAAGTGTCATTCGACAGCGGCTGAGACAGTATCCAGAAGGGCAGTTGGTGCTCGAACAAAACGGGGAAGTAAGGGCGTGTTTGTATTCGCAGCGCCTAGTTCATGCCGAGTCCTTGGAAGGCTGTTCGTTCAAAACGGTTGATAAATTGCACGATCCTGATGGCCAAATGGTTCAGCTACTGTCGCTGAACGTATTACCGAAAGCCCAAAACCAGCAGTTAGGCGATCAGTTGCTGGAGTTTATGCTGCAGCGATGCGAGTTGTTGAGCGGAGTGAAATTAGTCATTGGCGTCACTCGATGTCGCGATTACGACAAGTCCGATGTCCCGCTCAGTGAGTACATTGCGCGGCGCAGCGACAGCGGCGAGTTGGTGGATAGCATCCTTCGGCTTCACGAAAGCCATGGAGCAAGAATTGTTCGATTGGTGCCAAATTACCGGCCGGCGGATAAATCGAATGGTGGCTTCGGCGTTCTCGTGGAATACAGCATCAACTTTCGAGTAAAGCCCAAGTCGACGGCAGGTCCGAAAGCAGAGACGATTGTTACGCCGCGAGTCAGAAAATCGGACGTTGGCAATACTAGAGAGTACGTCGAAAGACTGATCAAGGCCGTTCTCAGTGGAAGCGTAAGCGAGCTGGATTTAGAACAGCCGTTGATGGAGATGGGGCTAGATTCTGCGGATTTCTTAGAGCTAGGCTCAAAAATGTCCGCCGATCTGAAGATCGCGATCGGTCCGCTCTTCTTTTTCGAAAATAATACGTGCAACAAGGTGGTCGATGCGATCGCCAAGTTGACGGAGCGGTCCGACTTGCCGACTTCGAACGAACGCACTGGGTTGCGAGAGTCACAGTATCTATCGAAGGTGACGTCAGTTGTTGCGCAAGCCGAGCGAACAGAGGGGGCTCAGGCGTTCCGGCAGCAAGATATTGCCATCGTTGGGGCAGCATGCCGACTGCCAATGGGGACCGAGACGCTCGATGAACTGTGGAAGCTGCTGATTGAAGGACGTAATGCAGTAGGCAAGGTGCCTGCGGAACGCTGGCAATGGCCTGCAGGACTTGATTTGCAATGTGCATTTGCGGGGCTCGACAGAGGTGGCTTTTTGCAGGATGTCGCACGCTTCGATTCGGGGTTCTTTAGATTGTCACCAAGCGAAGCGGAGATAACAGATCCGCAACAGAGAATATTGCTGGAATTGAGCTGGCAGTGTTTGGAGGATGCAGGCTATTCAGCCAAGTTCTTGGCAGGTTCCAAGACGGGCGTCTACGTGGGCGCTAGCGGCTCCGACTATCGGATCTTGCTTGATCGGCTTGGAACGAAAGTGAGCGGTCATTCCGGCTTGGGTACCGCAATGTCTGTGTTGCCAAACCGTATTTCGTATTTTTACGACTTTCGTGGGCCAAGCGTTCAAGTTGACTCTGCTTGCTCGAGTTCACTGGTCGCGTTGCATGACGCCATAAACGCGGTGCAATCCGGTCGCTGCCACCAAGCGCTAGTGGCTGGGGTTCACGTCATGTGCGATCCAGCTTTGACGATGGCCTACTACACCGCAGGTATGTTGGCCACGGATGGCTTATGCAAAACGTTTGATGCTGCCGCGTCCGGATACGTTCGCGCCGAAGGCGCGGTAATGCTACTGATTAAGTCGCTGCCCGAAGCACGAGCCGATGGAGATCATATTTACGCAGTGTTAAAGGGAAGCGCCGTTAATCATGGTGGTTTGTCAGGAGGATTGACTGTACCGAACTCGCAGGCGCAGGCAGATTTGTTGGCTGACGCTTATCGAAGTGCTGAGATAGACCCTGCGACCCTGACCTATGTAGAAGCCCACGGTACCGGCACTCCATTGGGCGATCCGATAGAGGTGCAAGGGCTCAAGTTGGCATTCTCGCGTTGTGCAGATTCAGATGATGTGGCGACATCGCGCTGTGGCCTCGGTTCATTGAAAAGCAATGTTGGCCATCTTGAAGCGACCGCAGGGATTGCAGGCGTTTTAAAGGTGATGCTGAGCATGCAGCATCGGACAATTCCTCCGTCCATTAACTTTAAGAACCTCAACCCCAAGATCACACTGTCAGATTCGCCGTTCTATATTTCGAATGTTGCAGCGCCTTGGAGCGTAGGGTCGTACCAGTATCGTCGCGCTGGCGTTAGTAGTTTCGGGTCTGGCGGAACCAATGCGCATGTGGTGTTGGAGGAGTATTGCGCGCCGGCGCGTGAGGTACCGACGATATCGTCACCGGTA
>WUUC01078216.1_pt1 | contig 13457 bp, 9 predicted proteins | sample 6278441 | NCBI WGS metagenome assembly WUUC01 (sample SAMN13675441, study PRJNA597444) | soil metagenome | isolation source: soil | place: USA: Washington | collected 2017-10
CGCGACGGCCTGGAGCGGATGTACGAGAAGCGGGAGGACATCTTCTACTACATCACCCTTTATAACGAGAACTACCCGATGCCGCCAAAGCCGGAAGGAGCGGACGAGGGGATCCTCAAGGGGCTCTACAAGCTGCGCGAGGCGCCCGAGGTCGAAGGTGGAGGCGGGCAGGAGAAAGACCGGCCGCGGGTTCATCTGTTCGGCAGCGGTCCGATCTTGAACGAGGCCCTGCGCGCGCAGCAGATCCTGGCCGAGCGCTACGGCGTGGCGGCCACGGTCTGGAGCGCCACCAGCTACAAGCAGCTCCGCCACGACGCGATGGAGGCCGAGCGCTGGAACATGCTCCATCCCGACCAGGAGCCGCGCCAGTCCTACCTGGTCTCGCTGTTCGAGGGGGACGACGCGCCGATCATCGCGGTCTCGGACTACATGAAGCTGTTCGCGGACCAGATCGCGCGCTGGCTTCCGGGCCGCTTCTTCCCCCTGGGCACCGACGGCTTCGGGCGCAGCGAGACGCGTGAGGCGCTGCGCCGCTTCTTCGAGATCGATGCCGAGAGCGTCACCGTCGCCGCCCTCTACCAGCTCTCCCGTCAGGGCCGGATCGACCCCGCGGTCGCCCGCCGGGCCCTCGACGAGCTCGGGATCGATCCCGAGAAGGCCTGGTCCCTCCTCTCCTGATCCGCTCCATGACGAGACCGTGGGGAACCCCCCCCCACGGTCTCTCCGGCCCTCTGTAGTAAAGTAGGACACCTTTTTGGTCCAAAAACCTACTGAGGAGACCGCTATGAAGAAAGCTTCTGTTGCTGCTCTGATCCTGGCTCTCGCCCCCGCGCTGGCGGTGGCCGAGCCTGTCACCTACAAGGTCGACGCCGACCACAGCGGCGTCAGCTTCTCCATTCGCCACTTCGTCAGCAACACCCCGGGCCGCTTCAAGGACTTCGACGGGACCATCAAGTACGACAAGGCCGCTCCGGCGGCCTCCAGCGTCGAGTTCACCATCCAGACCGCGTCGATCGATACGGCCAACAACGACCGCGACGAGCATCTGCGGGGTGCCGACTTCTTCGACGTCCAGAAGTTCCCGACCATGACCTTCGTCAGCACCGGCGTGACTCCCAAGGACGCGGACACCCTGGAGGTGACGGGCGACCTGACCCTGCACGGGGTGACCAAGAAGGTCACCATCCCGGTCGAGGTCCTCGGCGCCATCAAGACCCCGGGCGGTGAGAAGGCCGGTTTCGAGACCACCTTCACGGTCAACCGCAAGGACTACGGGATCGTCTGGAATCGGGTGCTCGATTCGAGCACGGTGCTCGGCGAGGACGTGAAGATCACGGTCAACATCGAGGCGAACGGGCCGAAGCCGGCTGCGGCGGCGAAGTAGGGCTGACATCAACCGACCCGCCTGCTGCTTCGTGTAGGGGCGGGTTTGGGCGTGTGGTTGGGTGGGTAACCCGCCCTGTTGCCGATCGGGACCCTTCAGGGCGGGTTACCCAGCCCCCCACGCGCCCAAACCCGCCCCTACACGAAGCTCGCGCCCTCCCCTCACCGCGTCGGCGTCACCTCCAACCCCTCATGCGCATGGTGCAGGTCGTGGAGCTCCCCCTCGGGCTCCTTGCGCAGCGCCCGTGGAGTCTGCTTGCCGATCGGCCCCTTGGAGATCGTGATCCCGCCGTCGACCACGTAGAGGGCACCGGTGACGTAGCTGGCCTCGTCCGAGGCGAGGAAGGCATAGACGTTGGCGACCTCCTCCGCGGTGCCGCGCCGGGCCATCGGCGTGGCCTCGATCAGCATCTTCTCCGTCTGCTTGTCCATCGGCCCGGTCTCCTTGTGCGTCCAGGCGGTGTCGATCGGGCCGGGGCAGACGCAGTTGGCGCGCACGCCGTGCTTGGCCTGCTCGACCGCCACGCCGCGCATGAAGGAGTGGATCCACGCCTTGGTCCCCCCGTAGGGGGCGTTCTGGGCGATGCCGATCATCCCGGCCTCGGAGCCGGCGGAGACGATGTTTCCCCGGCTCTTCTGCAGGTGGGGGAGGGCGAACCTGGTCATCAGGAAGACGCTGCGGATGTTGGCCCGCGTCATCAGGTCGAAGGCCTCGATCGGGTACTCCTCCATCTCGGCCATGACCGGGAAGGTCCCGGCGTTGTTGACCAGCACGTCGAGCCGGCCGAAGCGGTCGACGGCGGTCTGGACGCAGGCCTTGGCGTGGCTCTCCTCGGCGATGTCGCCCGCGTAAGCCACGGCTTCCGCCCCATGGCGGCGGATGTGGGCGACCACGTCCTCGATCGGGTCTCCCGGCAGGCCGTTGACGACGACGACCGCCCCTTCCTTGGCGAACTTGTGGGCGATGGCTTCGCCGATACCGGTCCCCGCGCCGGTGATGATCGCAACCTTGCCGTCGAGACGCTTGATCATGCTGACACCTCCTTGAAATCCCGGATCTCCAACGGCGTTCCGCCCCGGGAACGCCCATTTTCTGGATTTCATGAAATGTGCCACCCAGTATAGACATAAAGAGAGAGGGGAAAAGAGGGGCGGAGAGCAGTCTGCAGAGAGGGAAGTGATACGATAGAGCTGAACAAGGACATGTGATCTCCGGCGTGCAGCGCGTTCGGACCAGAGGGGAAGGGAGCGCTGTCGGCCGTACAATGCGGAAGAGGGCTGGTCATGGCTTCGGAACCTACCTCGCGCGGAATGGGCTCCATGAACGACGATGGACGCAACGTCTGGGTTTGGATTGAGCGATGGCAGCGGGGGATCGACCGGGATGAGAACTTCCGGAAGATCTTCCAGGCATACTACCGGAGGGTCTATGCGCTCTTCGCCAGATGGGGCTTCGACGATATAGAGTGCGAGGATCTGGCGCAGGAGACGTTCCTGCGGGTCCACCGCAACCTGGCCAGCTTTCGGGGCGACTCCAAATTCGACACCTGGTTGTGGGAAATCGCCGCGAACGTCCGTAAGAACACCCTGCGGACCCGAGGGACTCAGAAGCGGGACGCGCGGGAGGTCTCGCTGGACGAATCGGATGCGGGCGACGCGGCGGGGGGCTCCGGGATGGCGCTGGAGTCGCGGGAGCCCGATCCGTTGGACGAGCTGCTGGTGGGGGAGCGGAAGCAGAAGCTGCACGAGGCGATGAAGTCGCTCCCGCCCCAGATGCGGCGCTGCGTGGAGCTACGAGTCAATGACGACCTGAAGTATCGGGAGATTGCCGAGCTGATGCATGTCTCGATCGACACCGTGAAGGCGCACCTCTTTCAGGCGAGGCAAATTCTCAGGACGAAGCTCGACCCCTTCACGGATCAATGACCTGATATTTCGTGCCCGGAGCCTTTGTGGATAGATCGTCTTTTGAAGCGTCCCGGCGAGAGCGGGCCAAGCAGCGTGAAGCGGGAGGCCATCCGACGCCTGGCGATCTGGCGGCGTACCACGCTGGCCGGCTGACCGAGGAAAGAAACGGGCAGATCAAGGACCATCTGGTGGTCTGCGAGGACTGCGCCCTTCTGTACGACAGCCTGATCGAGTTCGAGCAGTACCGCCCCGAGCCGGACGCCTCTGGCGAGGACCCTTCCGCCGCGGCCTGGCAGCGGTTTCGGGAGCGGTTGCGCGAAGAAGAGGTGGCCGAGGCGCCGGCACCGGCGGAGGAGGAAGAGAACACGCGAACGGTTGTGATGCCCCTCCAGCGGAGACAGGTGCCGCTGTGGCAGCGGCCCGTGGTGGCGTGGTCGGTGGCGGCGGGGTTGGCGTTGTGCGTGGTGGGGATGGGGATCAGGGTAGGGTCGCTACAGCAGCTTTTGAGGCCTCGGTTCGAGCCCGTTGCCGAATTCCAGGGTACAGTTCGTGGGGAAGAGAGCGGGATTGAAACTCTCTCCGGGAGTGGCCTCTTGTATCTGGTGCCTGAGACCTTCCTCACGGAGTACGAGATCGAGATCTCTCCGCGCGTTGGCGAGGATGTGGTGGTCGGGCCTTTACTTGGGGTGCCGGACAGGAATGGGGCATTGGCCCTCTACCTGCCGCCTTCATCTCTTCCGGATGGCGAATATAAGGCTCGCATCTTCGGGGTTCAGAACGGCCAGCGCCGCCTTCTACAAGAGCACCTCTTCCAGATCTCCCCCGCGAAGTAATCGTATAGGACTCGCTGGTGGTATTCCTGCTCCGCACGAAGTCGTGGGCGGGCCTCGGGTTCCTCAGCCTGTGGGCCGCCGTGTGCGCGTGTACCTCTCCCTCCAGCGAGATTGAGCTGGTTCCGGGAAAGTCTGTTCCGGGTGTCTTACGCGCCGGCGAGGTCCACGAAGCTCGCATCATCCTCGCGGCAGGGCAGGTCCTCGATGCCCAGGTCGAGCAGAATGGGGTCGATGTAGCGTTGGTTCTGGAGGGACCTGACCGCAACTCCCCCCTTCGCATGGACAGTCCTACAGGCCCGTACGGCTTCGAGCGCTTGTTCGCAATCGCGGACCGGAGCGGGGTCTACCGCTTGCGGGTAAAGTGGGAAGGGGAGGCGCCTTCCGGGGTACGAAGCTACCTGCTGCGAGTCGCTGAGCCGCGTCCCGCGACGCCGGACGACCGGATCTTCGCGCAGGCGTTCGGCGCGTTTGCCTGGGGTGAGGAGCTCCGGCGAGACAAGGCCCAAGAGGACGCTCTCGTGCAGTACCGGAACGCTCTCAGCCTCTGGAAAGGGCAGAACGCCCAACAGGCGACGACTCTCCTCCGGATGGCTCGGATCTACTGGGATCTCGGGAAGAAATCAGCCTCGCTCGGTGCCTATCATCGCGCCTTGCCTCTGACACAGGATGTCGGAGAGATCGTGCTGATCTGGAATTCTCTCGGGGGGGGACTCCGGCAGGAGGCTCCAGAGGCGGCGGTCGCGGCCCACCGGGTAGCTCTCTTCCTTTCCAATTGGACTCCCGATCCCGTCCACAAGGCCTCAGCGTTGAGTGGGATCGCTCAGTCCTATCAGGACCAGGGGGAGAGCGACCTGGCGAGCCGGTTCTTTGAGAGATCGATCGAAGAATGGTCGCAGGCCGGCGCGCACTCCGAGGCGGCCATGACGTATTGCCGCTTGGCGGAGCACCACCTGAACCTGGGCGACACGAAGAAAGCTCGGCGCGTTCTCCAGGAGATGGGAATCCCAAGAGAGCTGGAGAACCTCGAGAGACCCGCGTGCCATGACCGGCTCCTGGGCCTCGCTTTCATGCAGAGTGGAAGCCACGCGATCGCCGCAAGGCTTCTCGAAACCACGTGGCAAAGGGTGCGCGACAGCGACCGTGGCACCGAGGTGTCGGTGCTCACCGATCTCGGATCCGCTCTGCTGAACCTGGGGCGGCTGGGGCAGGCCAAGGAAGCGTTCAAGGAAGCGCTCACCATCGCCAGAGAAGAGAAGCTCGACAAACACGAAGCCTACGCCCTGGCAGGGCTCGGAGGAGTCCTGCACCAGCAGGGAGACGCGGCGGCTTTCGATCTCTATACCCAGAGCGGGGATCTGTACGGGCGGCTCGGTGATTCCCTCAGTCAGTCGACCGTCCTCTTCCGCCTCGCGCGGGCGGAGAGGGACTTCGGCAGGCTGGAGGCGGCCCGCGAGAGCATCGACCAGGCCCTGAAGCTGGTAGAGGCCCTCCGGGCGGACCTCCAGAGTCTCGAGTATCGTGCCGCTTTCCTTGGGGTTCGCACCGATTTCTACGACCTGCGGGTCGACATCCTGCTCCGCCTCCACGAGCGCTCGCCAGATCAAGGGCATGCCGCGGCTGCCTTCGAAGCGAGCGAATGGAGCCAATCCCGTTCTCTGCTCGAAGGGGCTCAGGAGCTCGGGGCTGGCGTTCCGAAGTCCATTCCACGCGATCGGCTCCGGCGTCAACAGGTTCTGCGGAGTAGGCTCCAGAGGCTCGAGAACGAGAGACTGCAGATCGTCTCCAGGGGTGCGGGAGCCATCGAGCGCGGCCGGCTGGCCGGGATCGAGCGGAGGATCTCGGAAACGGTGGCGGAGTGGGAGGAGCTCGTTCAGGAGATCCGCGGCCTGAACCCGGGCTACGCGGCGCTGACAGCCCCTCGCATCCTCAACGTCTCGGAGGTTCAACGGCTCCTGGATCCGGACACCGCGCTGATCGCCTATGCGCTGGGGGAAGAGCGGAGCGCCCTCTGGTGGATCGACCAGCAAGGGTTCGAGCTGCGCGAGCTTCCCGGGCGGGAAGAGCTGGCGCAACGCGCCGGCAAGGTGATGTCCCTGGTCTCGGTGACGCCTTCGAAGCTGAATCCCGGCGAGCGAGAGAAGCCCTTGTTGAAAGATCTGGGTGCGGCGCTGCTCGGCCCGGTGGCGGATCGGCTTCCACGTGTCCGGCGGCTTGCCATCGTGGGGGATGACGCCTTGCGGTCTCTCCCGTTTTCGGCCTTGACCGTTCCCGGTACAGACGATCCCCTGCTCGACAGCCATGAGGTCGTCCTGCTCCCCTCGGCCTCGCTGATCGCCGTCCTGCGGGATCGGCAGGCTCGGCGCGCCACGCCTTCAAAGGAGATTGCCACCTTCGCTGATCCGGTCTTCGGACCTTCCGATGAGCGTGCGGGGGGCAAGACTCCCCTGCGCGGTGAGCTTCCCCGTCTTCTACATTCGGGGGACGAGGCCACGAAGATTCTCGGCCTGGTTTCCGCGGAGGACGGCCGTGGCTACGTCGGCTTCGACGTGACCCGGGAAGCCGTCCTGGCTGAAGATTTCTCCCAGTTCCAGTTCGTTCATTTCGCCACTCACGGCCTTGTCGACGCGCGGGACCCCAATCTCTCCGGCATCCAGCTTTCACGGATCGACCGTCAGGGCCGTCTTCAGGATGGAGGGGGACTCCTGCGCTTCTACGAGGTGTACAACCTGGATCTACCCGTCGAGCTGGTCAGCCTCGGCGCGTGCCGCTCCGCCGTCGGTCCCCAGGTGCCCGGCGAAGGACCGATCGGAATGAGCCGCAGCTTCCTGTATGCCGGAGCCACTCGGGTGGTGGGCGCTCTCTGGAACGTGGACGACGAGGCTTCCGCCGCCCTGATGGGCCGCTTCTACGAGGTGCTCCAGAAGGAAGGGGGCTCGCCGGCCACGGCTCTCCGCGAAGCCCAGAGATACGTCCGGGAACAGCTGGACGACAAGGGCCGGAAGAAGTGGCAATCCCCCTACTACTGGGCCGGCTTCGTCCTCCAGGGCGACTGGCGCTGACGCTCTCCGTTCTCCCTCCCCTCAATCCTCTCTCCTCCACACAAATCCCGCCCATCCGTGTCTGAATGGAGGGACGGATGAACTGATTCAGCAGAGAGGAGACACCAATGAACAACGAGGGCAACAGGGCGATGCATCGGGACGAGCAGACCGAGACTGGGACGACCGGGCCGGGTGGCGGGACGAAGAGCGCGACGTCGGCTTCGGCGGGGGAGACCGCCTTCGAGCCGACCGAGGTTCCACCAACCGGTTCAGGAGGCGGATCCAAGACGCCCACGTCGGCGTCGGCTGGCGAGACCTCCTTCGAGCCGACCGAGGTGCCGCCGACGGATCCAGGGGGCGGGACCAAGACGTCCACCGCGGCCTCCGTGCGCGAGAGCTAGTCAACCGCCAGCCCGGGTGGAGGGTTCCACACCCCGCCCGGGCTCCGGCCTTTCCGGAGCAAGCGGCTGATGAACGAACCATTCCTTTACTTCAGCGGACTGCAGGCGGACACAGGCGAATATGCCATCCCGCCGAGCACTCCCCGGGATCTCCGCAACCTGACGCACCGCTCCCCGGTCGATGAGGAGGAGGCCGAGAACCTCCGGATCTGGACCAGGGGTGGCGCCAGGGGGATGGACGGCGATCCGCGCGATCTCTCCCTGGCCGGCTGGGGAGTGATCTTCGCCGAGACGGACGAGCGGACGGAGGAGGTCCGCGAGGCCCTGAAGCCACTCCTTGAGCTCCGCCGCGGTCAGGTGGGGGAGGAGCAGGAGCACCGTTTTCGGGAGTACACCGGCTGCAAAGGCTATCGGAAGGACGACACCAAGCGGAGCTTCCTCAATCGGCACGGGATCGGCCCCGGAAAGGCGTTCCCGGACCGGATGCCGTACTACCTCCTGATCGTCGGTGACCCGGAGACGATCCCCTACGAATTCCAGTACCAGCTCGACGTCGTGCGCGCGGTCGGCCGGATCTGGTTCGAAACCGTCGAGGAGTACGAGCGCTACGCCCGTAGCGTCGTGAACGCCGAGACCGGCGTGACCTCGCACGGCCGCCGGGCAGGGTTCTTCTCGCCGCGTCACCCCGGGGACCGGGTGTCCGACGTCTACGTGGACCACCTCGCCTCCCCCCTGGCCTCCTGGATCGAGACGAACCGCCCGGACTGGACGGTCACCAAGGCTCTGGAGGATGACGCGACCAAGGCCCGGCTCGCGCGGATGCTTGGGGGCGACGACACGCCGGACTTCCTGTTCACCGCCTCGCATGGCGCCGTCTTCGATTCCGCCGACGCGCGGGTGCTGCCGCACCAGGGAGCCTTGATGTGCCGCGAGTGGCCCGGGCCGTCATTCCGTGGCCGTTTCCCGACCGGCTTCTACTTCACCGGGGAGGAGCTCGCTCCCGAGGCACGGCTCGCCGGGCTGATTGTCTTCCTCTGGGCCTGCTACAGCGCCGGCGCACCGGCCCGGAGCGACTACGACGTCCGTGAGAACACGCCCGTGGCCCCTCGGCCATTCCTGGGCGCTCTGCCTTACGGCCTGCTCGCGCATCCGGCGGGGAGCGCCCTGGCGGTGATCGGGCACGTGGAGCTGGTCCACATCTACTCGGCCGAGTGGCCCGGGGTCGGCAGGCACCTGCCGGAGTTCGAGGAGATGCTCTGCCTGATCCTGGACGGCTACCCGGTCGGCGCGGCCATGGAGCCCTTCGGCCGGCGCTATGCCGAGCTGGCGACCGAGCTGTCCGAGGAGCTGCTCGGAGTGCAACGTGGCAAGGAGCCGAGTGACGAGACCACCCTGCGGCTCTGCGTCTGCCACGACGCCCGCAACTACGTGGTTCTCGGCGATCCGGCGGTGCGACTGGTGCCCCCGGAGACCGCTTCGCCGGAGCTTGGCCGTTGAGCGAGCTGCATGCTCTGCTCATCGGGATCGACGACTACTTTCCCGACCGGCTCCCGACCGGCGCCCGCTATCCGAGCTTGCAGGGTCCCAAAGGAGACGTGATGCGCATGGGGCGCCTCCTGGTCGAGCAGGCCGGGCTGAGCCCGGAGAAGCTCCGCATTCTGGTCTCCCACCGGGGAGAGGATGGGAGGCCCGCGGAGCCTCCCCACCTGCGCCCAACCTACCAGAACATGGTCGCGGCCTTCCGGAGTCTGGGGGAGGAGGCGGAGCCCGGCGATCGGGTCTACGTCCACTACTCCGGGCATGGCGCCCGCACGCCGACCGAGTACCCCGGCATCAAGGGGCGCCTTGCGCGGGACGAGGCCCTGGTGCCGTGCGACATCGGCGCCCCCGGCTCGCGTTACCTGCGCGACCTGGAGCTGGCCACCCTGGTCCAGCTCCTCGTCCAGCGGGGGCTCCTCGTCACCCTGGTCCTCGACTGCTGCCATGCCGGAGGCGCGATGCGCAGCCGGGCCGTTCCCCGGGGCGTTCCCTGGGCTGACCTCGACCCGGTGCCGAGCGCCGTCGCCGACCCCGAGACGATGACGCGGATCTGGGGGCCGATGCGGACCGAGGAGGTCGCGTATCGTGGCCTCTCATTGCAGAGCTGGAACGCGGCCTCCAAAGGGTACGTGCTCTTCGCCGCCTGCCGGCCGGACGAGATGGCCTTCGAGTATCCGTTCGACAAGGGAGAACCGCAGGGGGCTCTGACCTACTGGCTGCTCGACACGCTGCGCCGGCACGGCCTGGGGCAGAGCTGCGGCGAGATCCACCAACGGCTCCTGGCGCGCATCCGGGGTCACTTCATGCACCAGACCCCGGTCGTCCTCGGGGATGGCGAGCGTCTGTTCCTGAGCGACCAGCGCGTCGAGTCGAAACCGGCCATGAGCGTGCTGCGCGCACGCGAGGACGGGCAGGTGCTGATCGACGTGGGCAGTGCCCTGGGCATCCGGCCGGGGGATTGCTATGAGCTACCCGATGGCCTTTACAAGGCATGCCAGGTGGGAGCCACCGAGACCTGGGTGGAAAGAGTGAAGTCCTACAAGGGAGGGGGACCGGTCGAGCCGGGGACACGCGGCGAGGTGCTTCCGTTGAGGTCTGCCGTCCACCTGGTGCCGCCGGAACCGAGAGACACCCTGGCGGAGCGCGCGCTCGCCCGGCTCCGGGAAACCCTGCGGGCGTCGACGAGCTGCTTTGTCGAGGTCGACGAGGACGGGGCTGCCGCGGACCTGCGGGTGGCGGTCGACAGTCAGGGGGGCTACGAGATCCAGGATTCAACGAGCCTCGCGATCCCGAACCTTCGGCCCTTGCTGGTGAAGACGCCGGGTGCCGCCATGGAGGTGGTCCGGCGTCTCGATCACCTGACGCGCTTCCGTAACATCCTCAAGGTGGACAACCCGAAGGCTCCGCGCCACCTGCGGATCGGGTTGGAGGTCTTGAACGACGAGACCGCGGAGCCGCTGGCCACCCGCTCGATCGACCTGCGGGTCGGAGACGGAGTGATCCTGCGAGTCGTGAACCGGTCCACTCTCCGTCTCGACTTCACGGTGCTGGACCTGCAGCCCGATTACGGGGTGGCTCAGCTCCTGCCGGTACGAGGGAACCCGCTGCTGGCGCTCGATCCAGGGGAAGGGAAGGTCGTGCGCGTGAAGGCCTGGCTGCCGCCCGGAATCGATGAGGGGACGGACATCCTCAAGGTCTTCGCGACCATGGGAGCGGCGAGCTTCCGCTGGCTTGAGTTGGCCCCTCTCTGTAAGCCTGCCCCGGTGGGGACGCTCCGCGGTGGTCCGAAAAATTCGCTGGAGCGGCTCTTCGCCAGCCTGGCCGCGACGGCCCCGGTGAGGGGAGGGCTGACCCCATCCGAGTTCCCCGAAGAGGAGTGGCTCACGGCACAGATGGAGGTTCGGATCCGGAGGTAGGACTGCCAATGAATGATTTCGTGGATTTCGAGCTTCTGATTCATCGGGTGGGGAAGAGATTTCGGGCGAGAGTCCTGCGTTCCCCGGCTGGCACCGGGGCGGGACCACTGTTCGATCTGCCCTCCTCGTACTTTCTTGACGTGGGAGGGGAGGGGCGGAACTTTCAGGCCGAGCCTGGGCAGCGATACTCCGGAGGAGCCGGTCAGCAACTGTTCTCCGTGGTCTTCGGCGGACCGGTCATGGAGCTCTGGCGCGGGAGCATGGCGGAGGGGCGGGCACTCCGCCTCTGTCTGCGTCTCGAAGACGATCCACGCCTGGCGAGTGTTCCCTGGGAGCTGATGGACGACCCGACCAGGGGTCCCTTGGGCGTCACCATTCCGATCCTCCGAACTCTCGAAATGCCGGCGGTCCCGCAGCTACGCCCGGTGGAAGGTGTCGTGCGGATTCTCACGATTCTCTCTTCTCCGGCTGATGTGGAGCGGGTTGACATCGAACGAGAGTGGGAGGTCGTCGAAAAAGCCTTGGGAGATCGGGCGGAGCTTCACTCCGTGGCACCCAGGCTGGACCGGCTCGATGAAGAGCTACAGGAGAGGGAGTGGCACATCCTCCATTTTGTCGGCCATGGTCTCGTGGACAACGGCGGCGGAGCGCTGGTCCTGGTGAGAGCAGACGGGAGCGCGCAGAACGTAGGCCGGGACCAACTCGGAGTCTTTCTCCCGCAGTCGTCTCTCCGGCTCATCGTGCTGAACGTCTGCGACGGGGCCCGACCGGGAGGCTGGGACATGTTTTCCGGGGTCGCTCAGACGCTGCTCCGCAATGGTGTGCCGGCCGTTATCGCGATGCGGCAGATCATTTCGGATAAGGCGGCGATCGCCTTCGCCCAATCGTTCTACCAGGCCCTCGCCAGTGAGTGCCCATTGGGCACTGCACTTATGGAAGCTCGCAAGAGGCTGTATCGAGACTTTCAGACCGAGTGGGGAGTTCCGGTCCTGTATCTGGGGTCTGTGGAAGATCGCATCCTTCCTCTTCCTCCGCCACCACCTCCTCCTCCGACAGTGGCGGAGCATCGCCTTCGCCGGATGCTCCAGATCGCTTCAATCGTAATCTGTGGTCTGCTGATTTCTCTCGCGACTTGCCTTCTGCTATGGCCCAAACGGGCCGTTATCGTCCCGCCTCCCGACTACACGGAAAATCCTCAAAACTGCCCTTCGCCGGATTGGCTGGGTATGGCTTTCGTAGAGATCCGTCCAGGGATCTTCCAGATGGGGCAGGAGAAGGGCGACAAGAATGATGAGCCGGTCCATCAGGTACAGATCACCCGGAGTTTCTGCCTCGGCGCAACGGAAGTAACTGAAGGTCAATGGAACGCAGTGATGGGGCTCCCTCCGCCGCCGATTCATGAGAGGGATTTTCCAGTTCAGGGGATCACATTCGAGGGGGCCAAGAGCTTTCTCGACAACCTCAACGATCTCGATGAGGCCAGCGATGGCCGTTACCGGCTCCCCACTGAAGCGGAGTGGGAGATGGCCGCACGTGCGGGGACGAAGATGTTCTACTACTTCGGAGACGACGCGAAAGCGCTCTCGATCCATGCCAACTGCAAGAGCCGCAATGATCTTTTCGGCGGTCCGGCTCCAGTCGCACAGTTCAAGCCCAACGGCCGGGGACTCTACGACATGTATGGGAACGTTTTCGAGTGGGTGTCCGACTGGTATGGTCCGTACTCGGACGCGCCTGTCAAAGACCCGCTGGGTCCGATCAAAGGGGAGAAGCGGATTCGCCGCGGAGGGAGTTGGGAGACCGGCCGTAAGCTCTGCAGCTCCGCGGCTCGAAGTGATGTGGACCCGACAGTAGAGCGCCAGGAGAATGGCTTTCGCATCGTCCGCGAGATCCGCTGACAAAAAAGGGCGGCCTCCCGGCCGCCCTTTTGATCTCGACCTCGTCCGAGGCCCTACTTCCCCGTGCTGTTCCCGGCGGCGGCGATCGCGGCCTTGCGGGCGGCTTCGAACTCGTCGCCGGGGTTCCAGGTAGGCATCTGGTCTCCGTTCGCGATGACCAGGCCGGCGTAGAAGCCGAGACGGGCGTCTTCGATCATCCCCTCGTAGTTCCAGTCGGGCTTCAGCTCGTCGCTCGGCTGGTGGTAGTGCTCGGCCTCCCAGGCCTCCGCCTTCTCCTTGCCCCAGCCCTGCGGACGATCCCGGAAGTTTGTCCCCGCGTCGAGGTAGATCGCGGGCACGCCGATCTTCGCGAAGTTGAACTGGTCGGAACGGTAGAAGAAGCCACGGTCCGGAAATTGGTCACCCAGCACCTGCCGCCCCTGCTTCTCGGCCAGACCCTTGACCACGGCGTCCAAGGACGACTTGCCAAGGCCGATGTAGGTGAGGTCCAGGGTCCGCCCCAGGATGTTGCCGCCGTCGTAGTTGATGTTCGCGGCGA
>WUUC01144912.1_pt1 | contig 13455 bp, 13 predicted proteins | sample 6278441 | NCBI WGS metagenome assembly WUUC01 (sample SAMN13675441, study PRJNA597444) | soil metagenome | isolation source: soil | place: USA: Washington | collected 2017-10
AGCTGCTCGACGGCGCCAACTCGCTGAACCAGATCGGCGGCCTGCCGCTGCTCTCGATCGGGGCGCCGCCACTGAACCGCTCCTCGCGGGTGGCGAAGCGGGCGCTCGACATCTTCGTCTCCGCCGCGACGCTGCTGATTCTCAGCCCGCTGCTGCTGGCGGTCGCGATCGGGATCAAGCTCGACTCGCGCGGCCCGGTCCTGTTCCGCCAGATCCGCGCCGGCCGCGGCGGCCAGGAGTTCGGAGTCTTCAAGTTCCGCTCGATGTACCGCGACGCTGACGCGCGCAAGCGCCTCTACGAAGAGCAGAACGAAGCCGAAGACGGGGTCATGTTCAAGATCAAGGAGGACCCCCGGATCACCCGCCTCGGCCGCTTCCTGCGCCGCACCTCGATCGACGAGCTGCCACAGCTGCTGAACGTGCTGCGCGGCGAGATGAGCCTGGTCGGGCCCCGGCCCCTGATCCTCGAGGAGTCCAAGCACGCCGCCCAGACCTGGCACTCCCGCCGGCTCGACCTGCGCCCCGGCATCACCGGCCTCTGGCAGGTCTCCGGCCGCTCCGACCTCCCCTTCCAAGAGATGGTCCGGTTCGACTACCAGTACGTCTCCGGCTGGTCGCTCGCCCGCGACATCGAGATCCTGCTGGCGACGATTCCCGTCGTCCTCTCCGGCCGCGGCGCCTACTAATACTTAGAGCGATGAAGGCCGCCCTGAAGCGGAGTCCCCTGGGCCCGCCGCTCGCACACCTGCGCGACCTCACCGGTGCCCCGCGCGAGGGCCTGACGCTGCTGCTGACGATCTGGCTCGGCCGGCTGCCCTCGCGGCGGCTGCGCAGCTTCCTGGCGCGGCGGGCGCTGGGAATGAGGCTGCACCCAAGGGCCACCCTCTACCGGTGGCGCGATCTCCGCCAGCCCTCCGGGATCTCGGTCGGCGAGGGCTCGATCATCGGCTTCTGGGCGACGATCGACGGCCGCCGCGGGGTCGAGATCGGCGAGCACGTGAACCTCTCCAGCGAGGTCGCCCTCTGGACCCTCCAGCACGACCCGAACGACCCCGGCTTCGGCGTTCGCGGCGGCCCGATCGTGATCGAGGACTTCGCGTGGATCAGCTTCCGGGCGACGGTGCTGCCGGGAGTGCGGATCGGCCGTGGCGCCGTCGTCGCCGCCAACGCGGTGGTGACCAGAGACGTCGAGGACTACGCGATCGTCGCCGGGGTCCCGGCCAAGGTCGTCGGCCAGCGTAGCCGCGACCTCGACTACCGCTTCGGCACCGACGGCCCCTGGTTCGTCTGAGCCGCTCAGGAAGACGACTTGCCTCGCAGGCGCGCCCGCGCCCTCGCGACCTTGGAGGAGAGGTAGAGGCGCCGTCCCGGCCAGGAGAGCTTGGCGGCGAAGCGGGCGCCGCTGTCGCGGTAGTCGATGTTCACCCGCGGCAGCGACAGCCGGGTGGTCCCGCGCTGGCCGGTCCTGGTCGGCAGGGTGAAGGCGAAGCGGTAGCCGCACTCGGCGGCGGCCTCGGCCACCGCCGGGCTCCACTCGCCGAACGGGTAGGCGAGGGTGTCGCAGCTGCCGAGGCGCTGGCGAATCCGGGCGCGCGAGTCAGACAGCTCCTGGCGCAGCTGCTCGGGGCCGAGCTCGGTGAGATGGGCGTGGGTGAGGCCGTGGCTGCCGATCGTGAACCCGTCCGCCGCCATCTCCTCCACCATCGGCCAGGTGACCGAGCGCATCGTCTCGCCAAAGCGGCGCTGGTCCTCGGCCACCTCCGGCCAGCTCAGCGGCGCCCCGGTATCGACCAGCGGCGGCAGGACGAAGCAGAAGGCGCGGAGGCCGTACTCCCGCAGCAGCGGCAGCACCGTGGCGTGGTTGTCGAGGAAGCCATCGTCGAAGGTGAGGAAGACGGCTGGCTTGATCCGCTCGCCGGCAGCCATCGCCGCCAGGTCGGCCTCGGTGCCGCCGCGCAGCCCGCGTCGACGCAGCGCCGCCAGCTGGCGCTCGAAGAGCTCCTCGGTCACGGTCAGGTAGCGCGGGCCTTCGCTGGCCACGGAGTGGTAGCAGAGGAAGACCGCCTGCCGTGATCGGTTGTGCAGGGGACCGATCACCGGCGGCCAGTTTAGGTGCCTGGGCCGTCATTACAGTGGACGCTCGATGCGTGTTCTACTCGTCTGCTCCCCCGGCGGTCACCTGCAGCAGATGCTGGCGCTGGAGCCAGCCTGGGGCGGGGCCGAGCGTTCCTGGGCGACGCTGCCGGGCCCCGATGTCTCCTACCTGCTGCGCGAGGAGCGGGTGACGCTCGGCCATGGGCCGACCAACCGCAGCCTGCTCAACCTCTTCCGCAACCTCGGCCTCGCCTGGCGGCTGTTGCGGCGTCAACGCCCCGACGCGATCCTCTCCACCGGAGCCGGCCTCGCCGTCCCCTTCTTCGTCGTCGGCAAGCTGCTGCGAATCCGTCTCGTCTACGTCGAGAGCCTGACCCGGACCGAGTCGATCTCGCTCAGCGGCCGCCTCCTCTACCCCTTCGCCGACCGCTTCTTCGCCCAGTGGCCGCAGGCCGCGACGAAATTGAAGCGGGCCGAGTACGCCGGGAGCATCCTCTGATCTTCGTTACGGTCGGCACTCACCAGGACCCGTTTGGGCGGCTGCTCGACGCCCTGGCGCCGCTCGACGGCTCAGAGCTGGTGGTCCAGCACGGCAGCGCCCCTCCCCCGCCCGGCGTCGCCCGGGCCGAGGCCTACATGCCGTTCGATCGGATGGTCGAGTGCTTCCGGGCGGCGGAGAAGGTGATCACCCACGCCGGCGTCGGCTCGATCCTCTGCGCCAGCCGCGAGGGCCACACTCCGCTCGTCGTCCCCCGCCGCCACGACCTCGGCGAGCACGTCGACGAACACCAGGCCGAACTGACCCGGGCACTGGAGGAGCGGGGGCGGGTGGTTGGCGTCTGGGACGCCGCCGAGCTGCCGCGACTGCTGAGCACAGCCCAGAGCCGAGGTGAGCCGCGACCAGCGGCCGGAGCGCTGCCCGCGGCGGTGCGGGACGCCTTGGCAAACGACTAGCTACGCGAGGGAGCGGTAGGCCCTGTCGAGGGTGTCGACCACGGCCAGATCGTCGAGGCGCTCGGCGCGCTCTCGGGCCGCGGCGCCGAGACGGCGGCGCAGCTCGGCATCGCCGCTGAGGCGCGCCAGGGCGGCGGCAAGCGAGCCCGGGTCCTCGGCTGACACCAGCAGCCCCTCCGACTCCGACCTCACCACCTCGGGGATCCCCCCCACCCCGGTCGCGACGATCGCCATCCCGTATGCCATCGCCTCCATCAGCGCCATCGGTAGCCCCTCCGAGCGCGAGGGCATGACGAAGATCTCGGCAGTGCGCAGAAGCTGATCCTTCGCTTCCGCTCCGAGCCAGCCCACCCACTCGAGCCTGGGCTCGGCGGCGACCAGGGCGGCGACCTCGGCCCCCGGCTCGCCGGGACCGGCCAGCGTGACCCGCAGCCGGGGGTCGCCCGCGAGCGCCGCCGGCAGCGCCGCGATCAGCACGTCGGCCCCCTTGGCGGGATTGGCGAAGCCACCGAGATAGACGGCGTGCACCTCCCCCTCCGGCGAGCGCTCGCGCTCGAACCCCGGCACCGGCGGGACGAGGTTGGGAACGACCTCGACCTCGGCGCGGATGCCGGCCTTGTGGAGCGCCGCGGCGCTGGCGGCGGAGACCGCCACCAGACGGTCGGCGGCGGCGACCCCGGCGCGCAGGAGCCCGAGAGCGGGCCGGGAGAGGCCGGCGCGGAAGGAGGCGATGTCGCCTGGACCGGAATGAACGTGGAGGATCACGCGCCGGCGCAAGCCTCGCGCCAGCAACGCACAGACCGCCTTGCGGTAGGCGCTGCCGCGGACGGTGGCGTGGATGTGGACGACCCGGCCGCGGCGGCGCAGGCTCCAGACCGTCAACAGCGCCAGCGCCCGGCAGAAGACGAAGAGCCGCGGCAGCGGCTTGGCGTCGCGGTAGGTGGGGACGACCTCGAGCCGGTAGGCCTGGCCAAGTGGGGAGGCGAGCAGGCCTCGCAACGCCGCCGCCATGCCCCCTCCCAGACCTGGGTCCGGGCCCATCTGCAGGACGCGCGGCCGCTCAGGCATTGCCCACGTCCCCAGTTCCCGGCAGGTTCCGCGGCGGCGGGCCCCAGCGCCGGCGGAGGAAATCGAGCGCGCCGCGGGCGGTGCCCACGGCCGTCGCCCAGGGCTGAGCCGGCCCGCCGGGGCGGTGGCGAACGAGCCGCAGCGCCGCGCGCAGGAGCTGGACGGCGACCAGGGCAACCGCCCGCGCCTCGATCGTCACGGCGCCGCGCACCCCGACGGCCCGTCGCGCGTACTCGGCGCCATTTCGGGTGAGCAGGTACGCCCAGGCCCCGGGCCGCTTCGGGCCGCCGGGGTCCTGCTCGGCGAGCGCCTCGACGACGCCAACCCGGAAGCCCGCCCGGCGCACACGCAGGCAGAGGTCGGCCTCCTCGCAGTAGCCCCAGAAGCGCTCGTCGAAGTCGCCGGCCCGCTCCAGCGCCGCCACCCGGATCATCATCGTGCCGCCGTCGACCCAATCGCAGAACGCGATGCCATCCCCGTCGCCAGGCGGAAGCTTGGCCAGATGCGCGTTGGTGCCATTGGCGCGGGTGATGCCACCGCAGGAGAAGCGCTCCCCGGTGCCGGCCAGAACCAGGACCGGGCCGATCACCCCGACGTCCTGTCGACGCCGCGCCGCGCCCGCCAGGGCTCGAAAGGTCCCAGCCCGCAGGCGAGCATCGTGGGTCAACAGGAGCAGCAGCTCGTGGCCGCGCTGCCGCTGACGGGCGATGCCCAGATTCATCCCGCCCGCGTAGCCGAGGTTCCGCGGGGCCTGAACCAAAGCGCATCCGGGCGGCGGCTCGGGCGGCGCTTCCCCCGCTCGGGCAGGGTTGTGAACGATCAGGATCGAGCCCGGCCCGACCCCCTCGGCGAGCAGCCCCGCCAGCAGCTCTTCGTGCTCCCCACCGCCGCCGTAGGCGAGGACCACGACGCCGATTCCGTCAGCGACCGGCGACACGCCGTGCCCCCCTCTCCAGTCGCGTCCGCAGCGCCTCCACGGCGGTGACCGGATGGCGCCTGCGGCCCAGCACCCAGGTCTCCGCCTGGCGCCGCCCGGTTTCGAAGCGGCGCTTGTAGTCCTCGTCGCCCCACATCAGGTCGTAGAGAGTGGCCCCCTCCGCCGCGGCCCGCTCGATCGTGTGAGCGAGCAGCACCGTGCCGATCGAGAGCGGCTCGTAGCGGCGCTGGAAACCAGACAGGGCGTAGCAATAGCGGTTGCCGATCCGCCAGCCGTACCAGGCCGCGGCGGGCTCGCCGTCGGCCTCGGCGATCCACAGGCGCAGCCACCCCCGCTCGAGCGCGAGAGCGGCGAAGCGGCGCTGGAAGAGCTGCGCGCTCTGGTCGCCCGACGAGGAGCCGCCGCGCTCCTCCCAGCGCTCCTCATGCAGGCGCAGGAAGGTCTCGAAGTCGCTCTCGAGCCGCGCTGGGTCCTCGACGAGGCGGAAGGCGAGGCCGTGGTCGCGCTCGAGCTTGCGCCGGCGCCGGTTGAGCTGGCTGCGGAAGTTGCGGCTACGCGCCGCCATGTAGCCCTCGTATCCGCCCTCGCCGAGCTCGACGAAAGGCAGGACGTCGGCGCGCCGTGGCCGCGCCGGGGCAAGCGGCGACCCATCTCCCCAGAGGGCCTGGGGCCAAGCGCTGGCGATGTCGATGCGATCGAGCCGCAGGGAGCTCCAGGCACTCCGCTCCCGGCCCAGCAGCTCGGCGCAGTCGCGGCCCATCTCCGCCTCGTCAGCAAGGGCGCAGGCGGGGGTGAACCAGTCGCCGCGGCGAGCGCCGGCAAACCGCAGTCGCCCTTTGCCGGCGTCCACGAGCGGCAGGACCCCACGCAGCTCGCCGGCTTGGCGCCAGAGCAGGACGAAAGGCCGCTCCCCCGGGTTGGTCGACAGCCAGGCACCGAACCACTCCGGGGTCAGGAACGGGTTCTCGCGCAGCTCGGCCAGCTCGCGCCAGCGATCGACGAGAGCGCCCTCCAGCTGGTCCAACCCGCCCCCGAAGAGCTCGGCGCTCACGAGGCCTCCGCGAGGAGACGGTCCAGGGCGGGGCGGTCGCGCCGGGCCAGGGCCAGGCCGGCCGGCGCCGCCATCAGGGTCCAGGCGGGCCGCGGCGATGAGGACAGGGCATGCCGCGGCGAAACCCCGGTGAGCAAGGAGTAGCGGACCAGGTTGGCGTGGGCGCGAAAGCGGTTCCGCTTCGACATCTGCCGCGGCATCGCCACGTACTCGCGCCAGAAGAGCAACTGTGCTTCCGCGAAGCGCAAGCGCAGCTCCTCGTTGCTGGCGCTGAGGCCGTCCTCCCCGTACTCGGTTCCGGCCCAGACCCGGTTGACGAAGCGAGTCCGGTAACGGGCGGCGATCCGGTTCCAGACGAGGCTTGGCGAGACATGCCAGCCGAGGTCCTCGGGAAAGGGGAAGGCGCGGAGGACATCGCGCCGGTACATCCCAACCGTGTCACCGGCGATCCCGTGCAGCGCCCGCAGCTCGAAGGCGTCGGAGTCGAACTCCTCGCGCGGGAAGCGCTCGCCGATCGGCTCGCCGCGGGCATCGACGCGCAACCCCTCGACGTTGGCGAAGCCCTCGCGGCCCGCCGCCGGGATCGAGCGCCAGCACTCGCGCATCTCCGCCAGCGCCCGCGGCAGGTACCAGTCGTCGGAGTCGATCAGGGCGCAGAACTCGCCACTCGCCCGTTCGACGCAGCGGTTGAAGGCGGCGTGCTTGCCCTGATTGGGCTGCCAGCTGTACTCGATCGGGAACGGCGCCTCGCGCGCCCAGCCGGCGATCAGATCACGACTGCCGTCGTCGGAGCCGTCGTCGACCACGACCCACTCGAAATCGCGCCAGCTCTGGGCCAGCAGGCTCTCGTAGAGGCGCGGCAGGGTGTCGGCCCGCTGGTAGGCCGGAGTGACGACGCTCACCGACGGGCCCACCGCATGGTCTCGCTCGGGCCTGGAGGAGTGCATCCGCGGAGAGTCTATGGACGCCCCCAGCGGCCAGCTCCGATTTCTCGGTAGCGCCCTCTGGACGGCTGTTGGGGTTTAGGACGAGATCTTTCAGCGGTGGCGAGCCAGGGTCGAGAGGTCCCCATGGCCCAAACCCCCTCCCAGCGACTGACCTTCCCCTCCATCGCCGCCTTTCTGGCGCTTGCCTGCATCGCCGCGGCCAGCGCCGTCGTGGCGCCTTCCGAGGCCAGCGCGGCGTCCTGGGCCAGCTACGGCGACACCGGGCAGATGCGCACCAACGTCCACGCCCGCCACCTCGCCGGGAGGGTCGCGACCACCTCCCGGGCTCGCCGCAACCCCGGTGCCGGCCTCCTCTTCGACGGTTCCCAGCTCTCCGACTTCTCCGACCAGTCCGCGCCGGGGGCGGTCAGGGAAGTCGCCGACCCGGCGGGCAGCGGCGAGTCCGTCTTCAAAATGACCGTCGAGGACGACGACGTCTATCCGCTCACTCCGACCGAGAACCCGCGGGCGCAGCTGGCCTCGACCGAATTCATCGACGAGGGCGAGGAGTTCTGGTGGCACGCCAGCTTTTATCTCCCCAAAGACTTTCCCGCCTACCTGCCGAGCTGGCTGACCGTCCTCGAGGGCCCCTACGGCCGCCCCTGGAACGGAACGCCGCCGGTCAGCATCGACGTCAACGGCGACGAAATCCACTGGCAGCGCAACGACACCTACGACTGGGACATCCCCTGGACCATGCCGATCCCGCGCGGCCAGTGGACCGACGTGCTCTACCACACGAAGTTTGGCTCAGACGGCTTCGTCGAGATGTGGGTCAACGGCCAGCCGGTGACCTTCTTCGCCACCGACGCCAACAACCCCAACGATGAACCGCAGACCCAGCACCTGGAGATGGCAACGATGGACCACAGCAACGACGGTGGTCACGGCGCGGTGATCATCCAGAACTACCGCAAGGTCGACATGTTCGACACCGTCAGCCTCTATCACGGGGCGACCCAGGTGGGGACTACGCGGGCCGCGGTCGCCGGCTACTAAGAGGCCGGCGAAGCGGCCGCGGGGCGCCGCAGCGGATACGACAGTTTCTCCGGCAGCAGCCCGCGCCGGCTCGCGAGCAGCCAGTAAGGCGGCAGGTAGGAGAGCATCGAGGCGGCGAGCAGAGCGACGGCGAGCGCCCGGTCCTCGGGCAGGCCGACGAGCAGCGCCAGCGCCGCCGCCGGGATCGCGAGGCCGAAGGCAAGGCCAAGCGGCGGCCGCACGCTCTCCCAGAAGGTCCGCTCCGGCAGCTCGAAGAGCCGCAGGAAGCGGACGTTGAAGACGGTGCTGCCGATGATCAGCGCCACCGCGGTGCCGGCGACGACGCCCCAGAGGCCGAAAAGCGGCGCCAGGGCGACGGTCAGCAGGACGTTGAGGATCGCGATCTGGACCGAGTTGACTGCCGCCAGGCCGGGCTGGCCAGCGCCGACCGCAAGCGTCGTCGCGGCGCCGGTAGTGATGTTGACGAGATAGGCGGCACTGAGGATCGGCACCACCAGCCCGGCGTCTCCCGGCACGTCGCCGAGCCAGGCGACGAGGAGGAACGGCGCCGAGACCGACGCGGCAATGAAAAGCGGGAAGGCGGTGGCACAGCTAAGCGCCGTGTAGCGGCGGTACATCTGACCGATGACCCCCCTCCCCTCCTCGACGATGCGCGCCGCGGCGGTCGGAATGATCGCCGATACCGACATCGCCGCCGCGCTGCGGACGGCGATCACGACGCGCGAGCCGATCTCGTAGACGGCGGCCGCCCGCACGTCGACCATCAGGGCGATGATCACTTTGTCGGTCTGCAGGTTGATCAGCTCGGCAAACCAGGCGAGCTGATTCTTGAGGCTGAAGCCGATCACCTCGCGCATGAGGACCCGCGATGGGATAGCGAAATAGGGGCCGCGCCAGACATGGCGCATCGCCACCGCCGCGGGGATGATCCCCAGTAGCGCCGCCGCGGCGTTGGCGCCGGCGTATACCGGCAGCGCGCCACTGGCGAGCAGGGCGACGACACTGAAGCTGAAGTTGATCGAAACCGTCACCGAGGCGGCGACGTTCGGCGGCACCATCTTCTGTTTGCCGATGCCGACGGCGTTGAGGACGCCATCGAAGCCGTTGAAGGTCCAGATCGCCACCGCCGAGAGCAGGACGATCCGCATTTCGCCCTCGTCGAGGACCCCGAGGTCATTGCTCAGCAGCGGCGCCAGCAGCGCCGCCGCGGCGAGGGCGAGCACGCCCACGACGGTGACGATCAGCACCCCGAGGCCGAGGCATTCGCGAATCTTGCGCTCGTCGCCGGCAGCATTGAAGACGGCGACGAAGCGGGCCAGCGAGCGCCCGACCCCGAGGTCGAGCAGGCCGGCGTAGGTGGCGAAGGCCCCGGTCACCGCCCAGACGCCAAAGGCGTCGAGCCCGAGCTGGGCGATCATCAGCGGCGCCAGCAGGAAGCTGTACAGGTAGCCGAGCGCGAAGGCGGCGGATTGGGCCAGGGTATTCCGGAACAGCATCTATTCTCTCCGGCAGTGTCGCGCATCTCCCACGCTCTGACTCGCCGCGTCGTCGGGCCCTACGAATCGAACTCGCTCAGCGGCCGAGCGAGGCTGCGACGCTGGCACGAGCTGGCGGCCACCTTTCCCGCGATCGAGGAGATGAGCGTGCTCGATCTCGGCGGCGATGCCCGCGCCTGGCGCAACGCCCCGATCCGCCCCGCTCACGTGACCCTGCTCAACGTGATCTCCCAGCAGGTCGAGGAGCCGTGGATGACGGCGCTGGTCGGCGACGCCTGCGACCCCGCGGCCGAGCTGCCCGTGGCCGACCTGATCTACTCGAACTCGGTGATCGAGCACGTCGGCGGCCACTGGCGGCGTCAGCATTTTGCCGCCGCCGTCCGGGCCGGCAAGCGGTACTGGGTGCAGACCCCGAACCGCTACTTCCCGGTCGAGCCGCACTTCATGATGCCCTGGGTGCAGCACCTGCCGCTGGCGGCCCGCAAGCGGGCGGTGGCAAGCTGGCCGGCCGGCAACTACGCCGACCAGAAGAGCGGCGAGGGAGCCCTGAAGAGCGCGCTCGACATCGAGCTCCTTTCGCTGACCGAGATGCGGTTCTACTTTCCGGACGCCGAGATCCGGCGCGAGCGGGTCCTGGGTCTGAGCAAGAGCCTGATCGCCGTCAAGCGAAGCTGACCAGTCCCTTGGGCCCCTCCCGCCGCCGGCTGCTGCTGCTGATCAACCGCCTGACCCCGCTCGGAGGGGCTGAGCGGCAGCTGCTGCACCTTGCCCGCGGCCTCGCCGCGAACGGCCACGCGGTGACGCTCTGCTGCATCGAAGCCTCCTACCTGCGGCCGGCCGAGCTGGAGGACAGCGGGGTCGAGCTGCTGCAGCTGGGCATCACCGGCGCGCGCGACCGCGCTCGGGCGGTGCCGCTGCTGACCCGGATGGCGCGTCGGGCAGAAGTCGTTCACTGCACCATGTGGGACCCGAGCCTCTGGGGCAGGCTGGCGGCGATCCTCGCCCGTCGCCCGGTCGTCGTCGCCGACCACGCCACCGATCGCTCGGTGCAGATCTCGGCCGACGGCGAGCCACGCGGCGCCTGGATCGCCCGCCACAACCGTCTGCTCGACGGTTTCACCTTCGCCACCGTCGCCTGCGCCGCCTCACAGCGGCCGCTGCTGCTCGGCGAGGGCGTTTCTCCCTCGAAGCTGGTCCAGATCCCCAACGGCGTTCCGATCGCCGGCCTCCGCGGCGCCAGGGAGAAGGACCTCAGTCGCGGCGACCTCGGCCTGCCGGAGAGCGGGCCGATCGTCCTCCAGGTCGGTGTTTTCCGTTCCGAGAAGAACCAGCTCGGCGCCCTCGCGGCCTTCGAGCGCGTGCGCGAAGAGGTCCCCGGGGCCCAGCTCGCCTTCGTCGGCGACGGGCCGATGCGAGCCGAGGTCGAAGCACGGGCCGGTGCCGTTGGCGCAAGCTCCTGGGCGCACTTTCTCGGCAGCCGCGAGGATGTGCCGGCGTTGCTCGACCACGCCGATCTGTTGCTGCTGCCGTCGACCTCGGACGCGCTTCCGATGACCGTCCTGGAGGCGATGGCGGTCGGCACCCCCGTCCTCGCCAGCGACGTCGGCGACGTTCGCGAGGCGCTCGGCGCCGGCGGCATCTGCGTACCGGCTGGGGACGAGGCGAAGCTCGCCGAGCAGTGCGTGCGGCTTCTCGGCGATCCGGCCCTGCGCGAGCGGCTCAGCCGGGCAGGGGCTGAGCGGGCTCCGTCCTTCGATGCGGCGACGATGGTGCGCCGCTACGAAGCCCTGTTCGAGGCCGCCCGCGAGGGCGGCGACCCGATCGCCGCCGTGGCAGGCGCGGGCTGAGTCAGGCTCCAACCCCGAGGTGCCGGCGGTAGGCGGCGAGCGTACGGGCGGCGACGTCGTCCCAGCTGCCCTCGCGGGAGGCCGTGGCCACCCCGGCCGCCCCCAGGCGGGCAGCAAGAGCGTCGTCGGAGAGAACAGAGACCAGCGCCTCGGCGAGGGCGCCCGCGTCCTCGGGCGGGACGACGAGGCCGGAGCCGTCGCCGACCAGCTCCGGCAGGCCACCCACGGCGGCGACCACCAAGGGCCTGGCATAGGGCTTGGCCAGGGAGCCGACGCCGCTCTGGCTCGCCTGGCGGTAGGGAAGGGCCACGCAGCGGGAGGCCTCGAACAGGGCTGGAACCTCGGCGTCGGGAACGTGCCCCGGATGGACCGTTACCCGCGAGTCCGCCAACGCCGGATGGGCCTCGATCTCCCCGGCTCCAGCCACGGTCAGGGTCGCCCCCGGCAGCGCTTCCCAGACCCGGCCCATCGCGTCGAGGAGGACGTCGAGGCCCTTGTAGTGGGAGATGCGGCCAAAGAAGAGGATCGCGGGCGTGGCGGGCAGCGGCGTCTCGTTGCCCGGGTCGATCCCGTGTGGGACGACGACGATCGGCGCCCGCGTCCCGGTCGCCGCCACGACTTCGTCGCGCAGCGCCTCGCCATGGGCGAAGACCAAGCCGGCGCGACGCGTGAGCGTTCGGTTGACGCGCGCCACCCGCGCCACGTCGGCGTCGCCGGGATGGCGAATCGGGTCGTGGACGGTGAAGGCGAAACGGCCACGGCGGACGCCGGCAGCGAACAGCAGCCGCGGATCCGTGCCGATCGACTCCTGCATGTGGACGACATTGGCATCGAAACCGCGCAGCCGACGCCGCAGGCGGATCGCCTCGGCCCATGCCCGGGGCGAGCGCGGGCGCCCGCGCAGATGCTCGATCCGCACCGTGGGGCCGGCGGCGTCGCGGACGAACTCCGCCGCGGCGCCGGAGTCACCGCCGAACTCGAGGCCGTGGTCCCGCGTCAGCAGAGTTACCTCGGCCCCGGCGCGGGCGAGCCCGCCGGCAAGCATCGCCGTGTAACGAAGGAAGAAGTCGCAGGCGAGCAGGACCCTTGGTCCCCCGGGCCTGGCCCGGCTCACGAGGTGAGCCCCGCGTCCTCGCCGGCGGCGCCCCTGCCTTGGTGATCCGCGACGACGATGCCCGTCAACAGCCCCAACACCGCGGTCATGTCCTCGACCGTGAAGTAGATCGCGACGACGGCGCTGAGCATTACCAGCGCCACTCCGACGCCACAGGCGACGATCGCCGGATCGGAGGGTTGGCGACGGATCGCGTAGGCGATGGGGAGACCGAGAAAGAGGAGGAAGGCGATCAGTCCCGGCAGGCCGGCGATCAACACCAGGTAGAGGTACTGGTTATGCAGATACAGCTGCGGCACCGTGTTGATCCCGAAGAAGAGATTGCCGCTGGTCAGCGCCTGGCTGGCAAAGACCCCGAATGGCACGCCCGGCCCGACCCCGAGCAGGAGGTTCGCCTGGGCGGTGTCCCAGGCGGCCTGCGTCTCTTTGGCGCGGTCCTGGAGCGAGTTTTCCTTTGAGGTCTTGCTGGGGCTGAAGAGCGTCTCGCCGCGCTTGACGATCGGCTGGACGACGGTGTTGTTGGTGCCCGAGGAACCGAAGGCCAGCAGCAACGCGACCCCGGCGGCAGCGACGGCGGCGCCGACGGCCATCCGGTTGCGGATCATCGTGCCCCCGAAGACGGCCATCAGGATCGCGCCGATGGCCAGTCCCAGCCACATGTTGCGGTTGAAGCTGACGGCGACGTCGAGCAGGATGCCGGCCGCGATCAGCGCCCAGCCGACTCGTCCGTTGCCACTCCCCCTCACCGCCTGGACGACGCTGAGCCAGAAGATCGCGTATCCGGCGGAAAGCCCGGCCAGCCTCACCCGCTCCAGCGAGTCTCCTTCCTGGGAGCGAACGATTTCACCACCGCCCTGCAGGACGGTTCCGAGTCCGGCTCCCATCGCGACCAGCGCCGCGACCACGCCC
>WUUC01179195.1_pt1 | contig 13453 bp, 13 predicted proteins | sample 6278441 | NCBI WGS metagenome assembly WUUC01 (sample SAMN13675441, study PRJNA597444) | soil metagenome | isolation source: soil | place: USA: Washington | collected 2017-10
ACGTTCGAAGCCGATTGCGGTGAGCACGAGATGCAGGGGGAAAGACCGTGTTCCGAGCGGCCACCGCCAAATTCAGAGGGGAAGTCGAGCTGCCGTGAGGGGCAAACCTGTATGTCGCTGCGTTTTGCTTACTGCGACGAGATCGAGCAGTACTTCACATACACGCAACGCAGCTGCGCGCTCTCGGACGTGAAGCTGGAGCTGCGGCGATGAAGGCGCTGCGTCCCTTCGCTTCGCGTGGCGCCCTCGCGCTGGTGGTGCTGCACGCGTTGCTCGGCACTCAGCCCGCGGCCGCTCAATCCAAAGCTCCCCCTGACGCTGCGCTGCGCGAGCGCTACTTCGACGCCGTGCAAGCCATCAACGACGGCCGCGCAGCTGAAGCTGTCGCGCAGCTCGACGCGCTGACACGCGAAATCGGTAAACCCACGCACCGCGTGCAGGCCGCGCTGGTCCGCGCGCTCGCCGCGACGAACGCCGATGCGCGCACGCTGCGCGAGCTGAAGGTGTGGAACGCGCTCGTGCCCGCGGATGCAGCGACGACTGCACAGCTCGTGTCGGTCGTGATGCCGGCGCAGCAGCGGCTCGCCGCGATCGCTGCGGAGAAGAAGCGCGATGCCGAGCGCGTGGCCGAAGAGCGCCGCCTCGTCGAAGAAGCCGAGCGCGAGAAGCGCGACTACGTGTTCGAGAGCCTCGGCGAGGACATCGCGCGCGCGATGTCCGAGTCCGAGCTGTTCCGACCGAAGCGCGCGATCGAGCGATCGCACTGGGTGATGGCGGAATATCCCGACGACCCGCGCTCGGCGGTGCTCGCCGATACGATCCCGCGCCTCGAAGAGCGCATCGCCGTGCTCGAAGAGCAAGAACGGCAGCAAGCGATCGCGAGCGCCGAGGAGCACGCAGCGCACCGCATGGCGATGGCCGACGAACGCAGCAGCGAAGCCTCCGGCGAGTACCTGCTGGGCACGGTATGGCTGGTGCTCGGCCTCGGCACGGGCTCGGCTGCTATCGCCTGGCTCGCGCTCGAGCCGATCGGCACCGACACGACCGAGGTGGTGCTGCCGGCGGTCGCGTTTGGCGGCGTCGGTTTCTATTCGCTGCTCGCGGCCTTCGGTGAGTACAGCGACGCGAGCGCGCATCAAGAGCAAGCCGATGAGCTGCGCGGCTCGTCTTCACTGCGCTTGCAGCTCGGACCGACGCGCGGCGGCGCGGCCGCGAGCGTCTCGGGCGCGTTCTAGCGCGCGTTGAGCGCGGTTGGCAGGCTTGCGGCCGCTCATCAAGAGCAGGGCGCATCGAGGCCTTGCATCATTTCGAGATCTATAGAAACGTCCTCCGCATGCCAACCAAGCTCGAACGGCACGCCGAGCAGCTCGCGGCGCTCGGGAGCGCAGTGCGCCTCTCCATCCTGCGTCGCATCGTGCAGGGCGCTGAAGACGGCACGGCAGTCGGGGAGCTGCAGGCCAAGCTGGACATCCCTTGGTCGACGCTGAGCCATCACCTCGAGCGCTTGGCTTCTTCCGGCCTCATCAAGGCGCGCCCCGCAGGCAAGTTCATCTTCTATCGCGCCGAATACAGCGCGCTGCGATCGCTCACCGACTATCTCTGGGAAGACTGCTGCAAGGGCGGCTCATGCTGCTGAATCGAAGGCTCGCTGCCGAAGCGCTCGGCAGCCTGTTCTTGCTCGCCACGGTCGTCGGCTCGGGGATCATGGCGGAGCGCCTCTCGGGCGGGGTCGTCGCGCTCGCATTGCTCGCCAATACGATCGCGACTGGAGCCGCGCTCGTCGCGCTCATCTTGGTGTTCGCGCCGATCTCGGGAGCGCACTTCAACCCCGCGGTCACGCTCGTCGAAGCGTGGCAAGGTCGATTGCGTTGGCGTGAGGCCCCCGCGTACGTCGTGGCTCAACTGCTCGGCGCGTATGCGGGTGTCGCGGCCGCTCACGCCATGTTCGAGCTGCCGATGTTCTCGGCTTCGAGCCACGTTCGCTTCGGGGCGGCTCAATGGTTCGCTGAGCTCGTCGCGACGTTCGGCTTGATCATGGTGATTCGTGGCTGCGCGCACAGCCGACCGACCGCCATTCCGGTCGCCGTCGGCGCGTACATCACGGCGGCGTATTGGTTCACGTCGTCGACATCGTTTGCCAACCCCGCGGTCACCTTGGCGCGTGCGGCGACCGATTCGTTCTCGGGCATCCGACCGATCGATGCGCCGGCGTTCGTGATCGCGCAGCTGGTGGGCGCTGGCGCGGCGGCCGCGCTCATGGGCTGGCTGCTCGCTACGGCGCCAGAGGAACAGTCGAGCGTCGAGCAGGCGCGCGAGGAAGCAGCATGAAGACCGTGATCTTTGCGTGCGTGCACAACGCGGGTCGATCGCAGATGGCCGCGGCGTGGCTGAACAAGCTTGCGAGCGCAGGTCGCGTTGAAGCGATCTCGGCAGGCACACAGCCCGCGTCGCACGTGCATCCCGAGGTGCTTACAGCGATGCGCGAGGTCGGCGTGGATCTCAGCGCGGCCAAGCCACAGCTCTTGACCGCCGAGTTGCTCGAGAACGCGACGCACCTCGTGACCATGGGCTGCGGTGAGCAATGCCCGGTTGCTCCGCGCCACGTAACACGCATGGATTGGCCGCTTCCCGATCCCAAAGGCCAGCCCATCGAGCAGGTACGCGTGATTCGCGAGGAAATTCGCGCGCGCGTGGAGGCGCTGCTCGCGCAGCTCTAGAAAGTCTGCGTCCGTCGAGGCCGGCGGGCGTCTTCCTATCAAAGGCCGCACGAAGCGACCCGGAGGAAGACATGACGACGACCAGCGATGCCCCTGTGCAAACGACCGATTCGGAGAACACCCATGAGCCGAGCGCTGCGTGCTGCACGGCGACCGAGCAAGCCAGCTGCTGCGAGCCGTCTGCAAAGGCGAGCTGCTGCGGCGCGAGCGCGAGCGCGTCCGAGCCGACCAGCGCGCCCTCGTGCGGGTGCCGGTGATGAACGCGCCCCGTGCAGCGCATGCGCCCGAGCGCGGCGCGCGCGACGCTGAAGCGATGCAGCCACCGACGACTGACTGGTCGGCGTTCTACGCGGGGCTCCACAGCTTCGTCGCAGCGCGTCTACGCGGCTCGTCGGATGTCGATGACCTCGTGCACTTGATCCTCGAGCGCGCGATGTCCAAGAGCGCCGGCACGGAGGTTTACAACGCGCCCGGTTGGCTGTTCGGGATCGCGCGCAACGCGATCGCAGATCACTTCCGCGCTCAAGCCCGAGCGTTGATCAGCGACGCCGATGACCTCGACGCGTCAGCCCCTCTCGGCAGCTCCGACGAGGAACGCATGGCCGCTATCGGCTGCATGGAGCCGTTGCTCGCGACGCTGCAGGCAGACGCAGCTCAACTCCTGCGTTGGGCCGACATGGAAGAGCGCACGATTCAATCGATCGCCGACGAGCTGGGCATCAGCCTGACCGCGGCGAAGAGCCGCGTGCAGCGCGCGCGCAAAGACTTCGTGAAGGTGACGCGCGAGTGCTGCGCGATCACCGTCGATGCGCGCGGCCGCGTCACGAACCTCACGCCCAAGAAACACCCACCGGCAGTCGAGTGCGCACCCGCCGATTCGTGCTGTGCGAGCGAAGGAAAGAAGTGCTCATGACCGCGCTCGATCAACTTCCCATCGCGATCATTGGTGCTGGCCCGACCGGCCTCGCCGCCGCGGCACACCTGACCACGCGCGGCTTGCGCTATCTCGTGCTCGAAGCGAGCGACGGCGTGGCCGCGTGCTTCCGCAGCACCGCACACGTCCGCTTGTTCTCGCCGTGGAAGATGAACATCGACAAGGCTGCAGCGCAGGTGCTCGAACAGCGAGGTTGGCGAGCGCCCACTCCCGAGGCCATGCCGACCGCCGGCGAGATGCGTTCGCTGTATCTCGAGCCGCTCGCGCAAGCGCTCGCCCCCCACATCCGTTACGGGACGAGCGTCGTCGCCATCTCGCGGCGCGGCTTCGACAAAGTGAAGAGCGGCGCGCGCGAGCTCGCGCCGTTCGTACTTCGCTTGCACAGCGCCAAAGGCGACGAGCAGATCGAAGCCCGCGCTGTCATCGATGCTTCCGGCACTTGGTCCTCACCCAACTGGATGGGCGGCGACGGCCTTCCCGCGCTCGGCGAGCAAGCCTCTTCGGCGCAAATCCAGTACGGCATGCCCGACGTCTTGGGCGGCGCGCGAGCGCGCTACTCGAACAAGCGCGTGCTCGTCGTGGGCGGGGGGCACTCGGCGATCGGTAGCTTGATCGCGCTCTCCGAGCTCGCGGCCTCGCAGACACGGACGAGCATCGTCTGGGCGATCCGCAGCGAAAACCTCGAGACGATCTTCGGCGGCGGTGCCAAGGACGGATTGCCCGAGCGAGGCAGGTTGGGCTCCGCGATCCGCTCCCTGATCGAGGCAGGCAAGCTCGAGGTCATCCGCGGGTTCCGCATCGAGGCCGTGCATCGAGAGCTCGATCAGCTCGAGGTGCGCGGCGTGACGAACGACGGCTCGCACAGGAGCGTCTCCGGCATCGACGAGATCATCGTCGCCACCGGTGCAAGGCCAGACCTTCAGCTCGCACGCGAGCTTCGCTTGAAGCTCGACGCGTGGCTCGAGAGCACCGAGCAGCTGGCGCCGCTGATCGATCCCAACCTGCACAGCTGCGGGAGCGTGCCGCCGCATGGTCATCGCGAGCTGACGCATCCGGAGCCGGGCTACTACGCCATCGGCGCGAAGAGCTACGGGCGCGCGCCGAACTTTCTCCTGGCGACGGGCTATGAGCAGGCGCGCTCGGTGGTAGCGGCGCTGGCCGGCGACATGGCGGCTGCCGACGACGTGCAGCTCGTGCTCCCGGAGACGGGAGTCTGTGTCACCGACTTTGCCGAGCCTGCATCGGGCGCTGCTGGCGGATGCTGCCCGCCCGCGTCCAAGCCGGCTGCCAAGGCTCGCTGCTGCTGATCGATGAGCGCGCGCATCCGGACAAGTGTCCTCGTCGTTGGCCTCGGATGCGCGCAGCTCATCGCGTGGGGCGTGCTCTTCTACTCGATCGCCGTGTTGGCAGAGCCGATGCGCGCCGCGCTCCAGCTTACGTCGAGCCAAGTGTTCGGCTGCTTCACAGGGTCGCTCGTCATCGCCGGTGTCCTCGCGCCCTGGGCGGGGCGGTTGCTCGATCGGATGGGAGGCCGATCGACGCTGGCCGCGAGCGCGCTGATCGGAGCGTTGAGCTTCGCCGTGCTGGCTCGGGCGCAGTCGTTCACGGGCCTAGTCCTCGGCTGGGCCATCGCAGGCGTCGCGATGACCTTCGGGCTGTACGACGCGTGCTTCGCGGCGATCGGTCAGCTCGACCCGCGCAACTACCGCAAGGTGGTCACGAGCGTCACGTTGATCGCAGGGTTTGCGAGCACGGTGTCGTGGCCGCTGACCCAGTCTCTGCTGCTTTCAAACGGCTGGAGAACCACCTGCGAGCTGTACGCCGGCGCGCTCTTGATCTGCGCGCCGATCTACCTCGGCGTGCTGCCGCGCCTAGGACCGCGCCCTGTACCAAGAGCCGACGCAGTGTCGGAGGCTGCGCCACCGGTAACCGCGACCACGCGACGGCAGGCACGCTTTCTCGCTTGGGCCTTCGGCGGTGCCGCGCTGGTCGGCGGCTCGATGAGCGCGCACGTGGTGGGGATCCTGCAAGCACTCGAGCTACCGAATGAGCGCGCGATCTGGGTCGCTTCGTCGATCGGTGCGCTGCAGACCTTCGGCCGCGTCGTCGATCTCGTCTTCGGTACGCGCCGCTCCGCAGTGCAGCTCGGCCTCTTCACATTTGGCGCGCTGGCGTTGTCGATGATGGTGCTGGTCGCCGCTGGCCAAGCACCCGCGTTGGTCTACGGCGCCGCACTCCTTTACGGCGTCGCCAACGGCCTGCTCACCATTGCAAAGGCGACCATTCCAATCGAGCTGTTCGGCTTCGAGAAGATCGGAACACTGCTCGGCACGTTCAGCGCGCCATCGCTCGTCATGCGCGCGCTCGCGCCGCTCCTTTTCGCGGCAACGATGAGCGCCGCAGGGCCGGTTAACGCGCTGGGTGCGCTTGCAGTCGCCGCCTGCGCAACGTTCATCGCGTACCGCTATGCGATATCTGCAAAGGCGACTTAGCAAAGAGGAATAGCCGCCAGCCCGAGGAGCGTATGGGGGCTGAAGCGAGGTGCCCATGATCCGAGGTTCATGCCTTTGCGGTGCGGTGCGATTCGAGATCGATCGCGCACCTGGTCCCTTCGAGCTGTGCCACTGCAGTCGTTGCCGCAAGGCTTCGGGGTCTTCGTACCTTGCAGAAATCGCCGTACGGTCGGATGACTTCCGATGGATCGCGGGGCGCGAGCACATCGCCGTATTCGAGCTGCCGGTTCGAACGCAGCCCCCGGGCTACCAGCGTCCGTTCTGCAAGGTGTGCGGCTCGCCGCTCCCCACGCCCGAAGCCGAGGGACCGTGGCGCGGCGTTCCTGCGGGCCTGCTCGACGACGATCCCGGCGTGCGTCCCGAGCGCCACATCTTCACGGAGCACCGCGCAGCGTGGTCGCCGCGCGGCGACGGCCTGCCCGAGCTGGATGAGCATGCGGTGCTCGCGCTGCGCGCGCGGCGTTAGCCCTCAGTGCTCACCGTCGCCCGCTTGCATCTTCTTCACCACCATCGCGATCGTCGGCGCATCGACGCTCGCGCGCTTCATCAGCGCGGTCGCGCGCGCCACGTCGTCTTCGTCGATCGCGTCGAAGAATTCCTCGACCTTACCGACCGCCGCGAGCTGCTCCAGCACCAGCGTGCCCTCGAAGTCCGCTTCATCCATTTCCTCTCGCACCTTTCGTCGCCGCCAACGCTAATCTCCGCGCATGCGCGGACCAACCATTATCGTCGGTGCCGGGTCGAGCGGCTGCGTGCTCGCAGCGCGGCTCACCGAGCATAGCGAGCGCGAGGTGCTGCTGCTCGAAGCCGGCCCCGATCGCGGCGCGGAGCTGCCGCGCGATCTCATCGATGGGCGGCGCAATTCGATGCTGCACCACGACTGGGGCTATAAGCACAGGCCGAGCCCGCAGGCGATCGAGTCGGCGCTGCCGCGCGGGCGCGTGGTCGGTGGTTCGTCCGCGGTAAACACCTGCGTCGCGCTGCGCGGGCAACCGGAGGACTACGACGAGTGGGCCGCGCTGGGGCTCGATGAGTGGAGCTGGCAGCACTGCTTGCCGGCGTTCAAGCGCCTCGAGCGCGACCTCGACTTCAAGACGGACTACCACGGCGACGCAGGGCCGCTGCCCGTTCGAAGGCACACCGAGAGCGAGCTGGTGCCGGTGCAAGCTGCCTTCATGGAAGGCTGTCGCGAGCTCGGCTGGGAGTCGTGCAACGACAGCAACGAACCCGGCAAGGCCGGCTTCGGCCCGCACGCGATGAACAAGATCGAAGGCCGCAGGATCAGCGCGGCCGAGGCGTACCTCACGCCCGCCGTGCGCGCGCGCCCGAATCTACGTATCCGCGCGGATGTGCTGGTGCGGCGCATCGTGTTCGAGAACAAGCGCGCGGTGGCTGTCGAGATCGAGACCGATGCCGGCGTCGAGCGTCTCGACGCGGGCGCGGTGATCGTGTGCGCCGGTGCGATCAATACGCCCGGCGTTCTGCTGCGCTCCGGCATCGGACCCGACCGCGAAGTGCGGCGCTTGCAGTGCGAGCCCGTGTTCGACGCGCCGGCTGTCTGCAGGCGCCTGCTCGATCATCCCGGCACCGGCATCTTCGTCGTCGCCAAGCGCGGCTTCGCGTTGGACTTCGAGGCGCCGATCCTGCAGTGCGTGTATCGCTTCGCGTCGGGCGCGCTCGATCACAGGGCCGACATGCTGCTGCAGCCCGCATCGTTCACGATGTTGCCGCGACGGCTGCCGCTCTTCGGCTTGGTCACTCAAGTCGGTAAGCCGCGCGGCGTAGGTCGCATGCATTACCCGGACGCCGGCACGCGCACGCGTCCCGTCATCGAACAGCACTTCTTCGCGGATGCTTGGGATCGCAAGCTCGCGCGCGAGTCGCTGCAGCGCTGCCATGCGCTGCTCAAGACGCGCGCGTTCTCCAAGATCGGCCGCGCCGTCTTGCCATGGTCCGCCGTGCTCTCTAGCGACCGCTGGCTCGAGCGCTTCATCCCGTACCTCTGCGACTCCGGCTATCACCCCTCTGGCACGGTCCCGATGGGCACGACGCCTTCCGAGAATGCCGCCGTCGACCCGCACGGCCGCGTCTTCGGCGTCGAAGGCTTGCATGTGATCGACGCGAGCGTGATGCCGACGATCCCGTCGAGCAACATTCACCTGCCGACGCTGATGATCGCGGAGCGGATGGCGGAGTGGTGGACGGAGGCGTGAGCCGACCGCTTTCTACATGAAGGCCCGTGCGTCAATCCTCGTCGTCGCTCTCCACCTGCTCGAAAATGTCTTTGAGCATTCGCGCGGGGTCCTGAAGGAACGCGCGAGTGATGCAGTAGTGCTCCGTATCCGTGTAGCGGACCTCTTCGACGCCTTCATGGCCCAAAGAGAAGATCCGTGCATCGGGAAATGCCATCAGTATCGGTGAGTGTGTCGACACGATGAACTGGCTTCCAGCGCGCACCAGCTGATGGAGACGGCCCAGCAGGGCCAGTTGACGTTGGGGCGAGAGCGCTGCTTCGGGTTCGTCGAGAATGTAGAGACCGTTCGGACGGAAGCGGTTGAGCACCACCCAGAGGAATGCCTCACCATGCGATTTGTCGTGCAGCGCGTCCCAGCCGTAGTCTTTGTATTGCTCAGCCTCAGTCGAGACGTTGAACATCGTCTCCGCGCGTAGGAAGAATCCAGCTTTTTCGCGGCGTGAACCGCGAGCAAGACGCAAGACCTCGTGCAGTCGCGACTCGCTGGGTCGAAGCGACGTCGTGAAGTTCTTCGTGCCTCCCTCAGGGTTGAAGCCGGATTTGATAGCGATTGCTTCGATGATCGTCGACTTACCCGATCCGTTCTCACCCACGAGGAAGGTGACGGGTGAAGAGAGATCGAGACGATCGAGCTTGGCCACAGCAGGAATTGAGAACGGGTAATCGCTCCAGCTCTGAACGTCCTCGCGACGAAGCTCGATATGTCGAAGGAAAGCTTGGTGCACGCGCACGTTCTCCTAAGTCAGGCAGAGCTGCAAAGCCGGCTCCTCATTCGCCGTTGCCGAACAGGTGCTTAGGACAGGTAGAAAGATCACGAGGACCGCGAAGCAAACCGACGAGATCGCCCGCCGCGGCGGTCACTGAGCGCTCCGATCCACGAGCGTAGGAATCGAGTGCTTCACGCAGCACTTGAGAGCGCGAAACCTTTCGCTCACGAGCAATACGCATAAGCGCCCGGACGAGATCTGTGGGCAGCTGAAGCGAGATGCTGCGCATGCTCGGTTGGGTGCGACGCACAAGCTTGGATGCGCGTGATTCACTGCAGCTCGAGGTAGCGAGGTGAGAGCTCAGCCGTCAGCAGCTCACGAAACCGCTTGAAGCCTTCGCCCGCTACGATCTGCCGGAAGAGCTGCCCGTGCTGCGCGGCCGAGTCCCAACGCTCGATCACGATCACCAAGTCGTCACGCTCGGGAGCGACCGTGATGTCGAACTGCCGGCAACCGGGCCATTGCGATGACGCGCCCTGACTGCGCTTGAATCCGGCAATGACCGCCTCGCGCATGCCAGGCTTTGCGTAGGCTTCGACAAGGACCAACACCTGCTTGGATGGTTCCATAGACTTCCTTTTTCAGATCGCCGAGGTTCCGTGCTCGACGACACCGACACTGGTGGATTGCTCTGCGCGTGGTCGCGTCATGTCAGCTCACCTAACGGCGCGCGTGCTTGGACTTGAAGTAGCGAGTTAGAGCCGCATCGATCTCGGCCTTCGTCCGCTTCTGGGGCGGGCCCTCGGGAAATAGCGCTGCGTGCATGTCCGAGAACGAAAGGCCGCACGCGTTCCGCACCGAAGCGCGAGCCGCGCTCTTCCCTCGCGCGTCAACTCTTGGTCGGCCGACGGGAGCATCGCTGGGATCAGCATGTGCGTTGAGCTTAGCCGTGTCGTGCGCTCAACGGACCGTATCGCCCGCTTCGAGCAACACGAAGCCCTCACCGCTCGCAGCCTCCACATACCGCCCACCGAGCCTCTGCGCGATCACCGCACTCCCCTTCGGATCACCCACCACCAGCAACACCTCCGGCAATTCACCGAGCTCGATCTCCACAAACGAGCTGAGCACGCGATCTGCGCCGCGGTACTCGAACAGACCCGTCTCGAAGATCGGCGCGGTGCGCGTGTCGCCGGTGAACGTAAAGGCGTGGTGCAAGAACGGGTGGTGCCGCGGCAAGAGCTTCCACGCGGGCGGGGCGGCGCTCGGGCGCGGCACAGCTCCGAAGTCGAAGTGGCTCTCGGTGATCACAGCAAACGGGCGCGCGGCTGCGTGCTCGTCGAGCGCAACTTGCATGCGCTCGAGGCGCTCTGCGGCGAGCGAGCCATACGCGCCCAAGTAGCAGAGCTGCAAGGTAAAGAGCGCGGCCAGCACCTGCGGCGCAAAGCGCAGCGCTTTGAGCGCAGGCGCGGCGAGCGCGAGCAAGAGCACGGCGGGGAGCAGCAAGCGCTCGCCGGGGTTGATCAGCCCGCCGAGCGCGCGCGGTGCGAGCGCGAACGCGACGAGCAGCACGAGCGCGACCACACCGATGGGCTCACGCGCGCGCAGCGACCGCTGAAGGCTTAGGCCCATGACCCAACACAGCACCACGGTGCACGCGATGTTGAGCACGAGCAGCGGCACCATGAACGCGCGCAGCGGCTCGTACAGCGGGTGCAGCGCCGCAAACGGCGAGAACCATTGCAGCAGCGTGCCGAGCTTGTACGCAACGAAGCCCCCGAGCTGCTGCAGGCCCAAGCTGCTGGCACCGGCGACGATCTCCGACTCGCGCGCGACGCGTGCTGTGTAGAAAAGGCCGAGCGCGAGCGCCGGCGACAGTGCGAGCACCACCTTGGGCAAGGCGCGCGCGTGCTCTCTGCGCTGCTGCCACGCGACCACGCACGCGAGCAGCGCCCACGCGCACAGCGTCATGGCGTGGCACGCGTAGAGCACGAGCGCATAGATCGAAAGCCGCAGCGCGCTCACGCGCTCACGCTCGCGCAGCACGTACTCGGACGCCGCGCAGAACACCGCGAGCGAGAGCGCGTAGTTGATGTTGCCGTGCAAGAGCGCGTGGTTGAACAGCAGCGCGAGCGGCAACAGCAAAAGCCCGTTGCCCGCGCCGCCATGCGCGAGCAGACGCCGCGCAGCGAACAGAAATCCGCCCGCATACGCGCTCAGAAACAGCTTGCCCGCGACCTCTATCGGCAGCACCAACGAGAGCGCGCCGATGACGAGCGTGCAGATGGCGTTGGGCGCGGGCGCGCCGGCCCACGCGTAGGCATCTGGCAGCTCGCCACGCAGCATCGCGGCCATCAGCCGCGCTTGGTGCAGCCAATCCGGATAGTCCTGCAGCGGCACGAAGCGGCTGCTCCAAATCCACACGAGCGAGCCGAGCGCGGCCAGCCAGTAAGCCGGCGTCTCGAAGCGATCGCCTTGCAGCGCAGCCGTTCGGGGCAATCGCTGCTCGGTCGCTTGCATGCGGTCGCTCGCGGCGCGCTACGCGATCGCGGCGAGCAGCTTGTCGGTCTGCTTCTTGCGGCGCGCGTTCAGCTCGTCCTCCGACACCTCGACGCGCCGGTCGTCCGGCTCGATCTTGAAGATGGCTTCGCCCTTCTTGACGATCTTTCCGTCGCCGTCGGGCAACAGCACCTTCGTGATCGTGCCGCTGAAGGGCACCGTGATCTTGTTGAACATCTTCATGACCTCGATCACGAAGAGCGGCTGACCCGCGGTGAAGTGCATGCCTTCTTGCGCGAGCAGCGGCAGGTGCGGCGCTTCGCGTGCGTAGAACATGCCGCCGACGGGCGTGACGATCTCGTCCGAGCTTGCGACCGGTGCGGGCGCGAGCGACTTGTGCAGCTCGGTGCGGGTCTTTGCGTCCGTGAAGACGCTCGGGAACACCGGGTCGAGCCTGCCGTTGACGGTGATCTCGTCGAACTGCGACTCGCGGCCGAGCATCGGCAAGACGAGCAAGAGCTGCATGCCGAGCTGAAAGCCCGCGTGCGCGGCCTTGCACGCCGCGAACTGGTCGGCGCTCAAGCCCTTCGGCGCGCTCGCAGCGCTGAGCGCGGCGTCGATCTTTGCGTAGTCGCTGCTGCCGATGCGCGCAGCAACGCCTTCGTAGAACGCGCGCGCGTCGTTCAAGATGCGCGCGTCGTGATCCCAGATCATGTCGGAGGGTGCACGGCCCGTGCGCGGCTCGAGGTTCAAGTAGTGGTACAGCTCGCCGAGCGCTTCGCTCGGGTTGCCGAGGAAGCGGTAGCCGCTGCCGCTGCGCTCGAAGTGCTTGCCCTGGAAGCGGCCGATGAAGCCTGCGAGTAGGTGCGGGTTACCGAGCAGCTTCTCGATCGGCCGCAGCAAGAGCGTCTGCTTCAGCTCGAGCACCGCGCGCGCTTCCGGATCTTGCGTGCGCGCGAGCAAGCTCGACCAGGCGTGCGCGAGGTCGAGGTCGCGCGCGGCCTTGCCGAGCGCGCCGATGCCCGCGAGGTAGAAGCTCATGAACTGCGTCGTCGGCTTCACCAGCGGCTCGTGCCCGAGCATCCAGCTCAAGAGGCCGTAGTGCACGAGCAGGTTGGTCTCGAGGTCGTAGCCGCGCAGCTCGGTGCGCCGAAGGATGTCGGCCAAGCGCTCGAGCACGTCGGTGCGCGAAGTGCCGTGCGTGATCGTGAGCGCGACGTTCGAGTCGTACGCGCCCGCGAGGTTGTAGTGCACGAACGACTTGGTGTCGGGGTTCGGGATGCCGATGCCCTGATCGTCGCGCAGCTCCCCTGCGACCGCGGGCGACCAGCTGACGATCGTTCCGCCCGCGTGCGGCTGCAGCGCAGCATTGGTAGCGTTGATGCGCACCTCGGCGCCCGCGAGGTTGCGCACCACGCGCTCGGGCTTTTGCAGCTTCTCACCGTGCACGGAGAGCAGCGCCATCGCCTCGATCAACGAGTCCAGGAAGAAGCACTCTTCCTTGTCGGCAGGGTTTACAAACTTCAGGCGGTACACCTGCTCCGTCACCCGGTGCTCGACCTGGATGCGCGTGTTCACTTCCATGAAGTAGTGGCGATCGGCTTCGACGATCACCTCGAACGTCGAGACGCTGTCCAAGTGCACGGTCTCGCCGAAGGTCTCGCCCTCGTGCTCCATGCGCTTGAGCGTCTTCTTGTCTTCCTCGAGCGCTTCGATGCGCGGCTTCTTGCCGAGCTTCTTGGCCTCGGCGATCTCGAAGTCGAGCTGCTCGTCGGTGAGCGAGACCTCGACCAGCTTCTGCTCGTGCATCTGCACCGAGCAGTCGCGGC
>WUUC01076896.1_pt1 | contig 13452 bp, 11 predicted proteins | sample 6278441 | NCBI WGS metagenome assembly WUUC01 (sample SAMN13675441, study PRJNA597444) | soil metagenome | isolation source: soil | place: USA: Washington | collected 2017-10
ACGGAGGTTGAAGGATGAAAGCGAAAGAGGAGATCAGGGAATACTGGGAGGAGCGCGCGAAGGAGAACGCAGACTCGCCGCAGGCCACGACGAACGACATCTATCTCAGAAAACTCGAACTCGCGACGATCAGAGATGTGATCAACTCGCTCGGCGTGCCCGAAGGCGCGAGCGTGCTTGACGTAGGCTGTGGCGACGGCTACACGACGCTCGCCGTCGCGGAGTCTCTGCCGGGGCTGCGCTTCCTCGGCGTAGACTACAGCGCCAACATGATCGAGAACGCGCGGCGGCAACTCACGACGCGCAGCAATGAGCTACAGGAGCGGCTCGCTTTCAGAGTCGGCGATGCGACGAACCTCGAAGCGGCTTGCGGCGATGAACAGTTCGACGTGGTGACGAGCGACCGTTGCCTGATCAATCTGACTTCGTTCGAGAGCCAGGCGCAGGCCATCGCGCAGATCGCCGCGCGCACGAAGCCGGGCGGCCACTACGTCGCCATCGAAAACTTCGTCGAAGGACAGGAAAATTTGAACGCGATGCGTCGCGCCGTAGGGCTGCCGGACATCCCCATACGCTGGCACAATCTCTTCTTTACGCAGGCCGACTTCGTAGGAGCCGCCGAACCTTTCTTCGACGAGATCAACTTCAAAGATTTTTCCAGCGCTTACTATTTCGCCACGCGCGTCATCTATTCGGCGATGTGCCAGATGCGCGGCGAGGAACCCGATTACGAGCACGAAATTCATCAACTCGCCATCAAGTTGCCCTGGACGGGCGAGTTCAGCCCGATTCGCATGGCCGTGTTGCGGCGCAAGCAGGCGTAGAAGTCGCCGCCGGAAAATTTATGAACGATACATTTGAGCAAGAGAAACAAGAGTACATCGAGCGACTCGGAGCGAACGCGCAACTGCAAAACACTTCGTACGACTGGATCGCGGAAGTGTCGCGGCTGAAGTACTCCTATAATTTTACGTGGCTCGGGCGACCCGTCATACAGTTCCCGCAGGACATCGTCGCCATGCAGGAGATCATCTGGCGCGTGCAGCCCGATCTCATCATCGAAACCGGCGTGGCGCGCGGCGGCTCGCTCATCCTCTACGCTTCGCTGCTCGAACTCGTAGGCGGCCGAGGCCAGGTGCTCGGCATTGACATAGACATTCGCGCGCACAATCGCGCGGAGATCGAACGGCACAAGATGGCGCACCGTATCAAGTTGCTGGAAGGCTCTTCGATTGACGAGCAGGTATTGAAAGATGTGCGCGAGTTTGCGCGCGGGAAAGAGCGCGTGTTGGTCGTGCTGGACTCGAACCACACGCACGAGCACGTCGCGCGCGAGTTGGAGTTGTACTCGCCGCTCGTGACGCGCGACAGTTATCTAGTGGTCTTCGACACGATCATCGAAGACATGCCCGCGGACTATTTCCCGGACCGCCCGTGGGGCAAGGGCGACAATCCGAAGACCGCCGTGTGGGAGTTTTTGCAACGCACGGATCGCTTCGTTATTGATGAAGAGTACAACAGCAAACTGCTGATCACGGTTGCGCCGGATGGCTATCTCCGCTGCGTAAAGGATTAACTTATGGAACGCATACTTGTCTCCGGTCCCTCGATCACACAGAAGGAAATTGATTACGTTACAGACGCCGTGACCAATGCGTGGCACGGCAACGCCAACATCTATCACGACCGCTTCGAGAAGGCGTTCGCAGACTATCTCGGCGTGCGCTACGCCGTGGCGCTGCCTTCCTGCACCTCTGCGATTCACCTGTCGCTGCTGGCGATGGGCGTCGGCCCCGGCGACGAAGTGATCGTGCCGGACGCGACGTGGATCGCTTCGGCTGCGCCCATCAACTACGTCGGCGCAACGCCCGTCTTCGCAGATATTGATCGGGAGACCTGGTGCATGTCCGCCGAGACGCTCGCCGCCGCGATAACGCCGCGCACGAAGGCCGTGATCGTGGTCAATCTCTACGGCAACATGCCGAACCTGCCCGCCTTGATAGACGTGGCGCGGCAACACGGGCTGCGCGTGATCGAGGACGCGGCGGAGTCTGCCGGGGCGGAGTATGACGGGCGCAAGGCCGGTAGTTTCGGGGAGACCGGCGTGTTCAGTTTTCACGGCTCGAAAACGTTGACCACGGGCGAAGGCGGCATGCTGTTGACGGACGACGAAGCCCTCTACAGGCGCGTCCTGTTTCTGCGCGACCACGGGCGCAGACCCGGCGACACGCAGTTCTGCAATACGGAGGTGGCCTACAAGTACAAGATGAGCAGCATGCAGGCCGCTCTGGGGCTGGCGCAGTTGGAGCGCATTGACGAACTGATTGACCGCAAGCGCGAAATCTTCGGCTGGTACAGGCAGGAGTTGGAGGGCATCGAAGAGATCACTATGAACCGCGAACTTCCGGGCGCGAAGAATAGTTACTGGATGGTGACGGTCGTGCTGGACCGCAACTACGGCATCGAGAAGGTGGCTTTGCAAGAACGATTGGGCGCGCAGGGAATTGACTGTCGCCCGTTCTTTCACCCGCTCAGTTCGATCCCGGCTTACGAAGCTCTGCCGCAGGCGCACGAAGCGCGCGAGCGCAACCGCGTCAGTTATGAAATCTGCCCGTACGGGGTCAATTTGCCTTCCGGTTTGAATCTGAAGAGAGCCGACGTTCAGTATGTTTGCGAGCAACTGAAGCAAGTTTTAGGGCAATAAGAGCAAGACTAAATATTGAGAGTCGGAGTTATGTCTAATCAACCTTTAGTCAGCATCGGGCTGCCGACATATAACCGCGCTTCCGCTCTGCGACGCGCTATCGAGTCGGCACTGACGCAGGACTATCAGAACATCGAGTTGGTCATCTCCGACAATGCATCAACCGATGAGACACAGGCTATCTGCCTGGAAGCCTGCGCGCGCGACAGCCGTATAAGATACTTGCGACAGCAGAGTAATCAAGGCGCGACGTGGAATTTTCTCGAAGTGCTCAAGCAGGCTCGCGGCGAGTTTTTCATGTGGCTTGGCGACGATGACTGGTTAGATAGTTCTTATGTCTCTCTCTGCGTCCGAAAGCTGATCGAGAACCCGGACCACTCGCTGGTCTGCGGCGCGGCGAATTATTATGAGGACGGGCGTTTGTTATTTGAGGGAGAGACCATCATCCTGCCGCAGGAGAGCGCGCAGGAGCGTGTGGCGACTTATTACCAGCGGGTTACTGCCAACGGCTCTTTCTACGGCGTGATGCGCCGTCGCCAACTGCTCGGAGCAACGTTCCCGAATACTTTGGGCGGTGATTGGCTCTTGATCGCTGCGATGGCTTTCATGGGAAAGTTCGACGTGGTGACAAGCACCTCCGTCGGTCGCACGAGCGGAGGCATGTCCAAGAGCATGAAGAACATCACCGCGTCTCTCGGCATCTCGGACCTTCATGCGCGCGTGCCCAATTTGAGCATCGCGTTGTCCGCCTGCAAAGACATCGCCTGGAAGTCGAGCGCATATGATTCGCTTAGCCGCGCGGCGCGGCTGTCGCTGGCGCGCAGGGTCTTTGCGGTCTTCTCCCGAAGATATTTCGATCCCTACTGGCGCAGCGCGCTACGCCCTTACATCGGACGCCCGTTCTTGTTCGCGATGTCGTTGAAGGACAGGATTCGCACCAAATACCTGAATTAGTTTTGCGGGGCAGACGCCTCTATGAAGATTGCGGTTTGGCACAATCTGCCGAGCGGGGGCGGGAAGCGCGCACTCTACGATCATGTGCGCGGGTTGGTCGCGCGCGGGCACACGCTGGAGTCGTGGTGTCCGCCGACGGCGGACCAGAGCTATTTGCCGCTCGGCGATTTGATCAAGGAACGCGTGTTGCCGCTCGACTGGCAACCGAGAGCGGAAAAAAAACTCCACGCACGCCTGACGACCCTGCGACTCGATCCTCTGACCCGCATCCAGGCGCTCGACCGTCATTGCCGGCAGTGCGCGGAGGAGATCAACCGGGGCGATTTCGATCTGCTCTTCGCCAACAGTTCGTTGTACCAGGCGGTCAGTTCCATCGGGCGTTACGTTCGTTTGCCGAAAGTTATTTATTTGCAGGAGCCGACGCGGGAATTTTTCGAAGCGATGCCGGAGCCGCTCTGGAACGCTCTGCCCCCTGCGCATTCTTACCTGTCTCCGGCCTACTTTCGAAACTACTTGAAAGACCTGATCAAGACGCAGACGTGGCGCGCGATGTTGCGCGAAGAGGTGCGCAACGCGAAAGTTTTCGATGCCGTGCTCGTCAATTCGTTTTATAGCCGCGAGAGCATCATGCGCGCTTACGGGTTGGCTGCGCAGGTCTGTTATTTGGGCGTTGACTCCGATAGGTTCGTTGACCTGCAACTGCCGCGCGAGAACTACGTGGTCGGGTTGGGGGCATTCGTCAAACTCAAGAACGTGGAGTTCGCGCTCCGTGCGCTGGCGGAAATACACGCGCCGCGCCCGCGCCTCGTCTGGATCGGAAACGCCGCCGACACGCTTTATCTGGAAGCCATGAAACAACTCGCCGCGACGCTCGGCGTTGACTTCCAACCGCTCGTGAAGATTGCAGACGACGAGTTGGTGAAAGTTCTGAATCGTGCGCTGCTCATGATTTATACCTCGCGTCTGGAGCCTTTCGGATTCGCCCCGCTCGAAGCGAACGCCTGCGGCACGCCCGTCGTAGCAATCGCGGAGGGCGGCGTGAGAGAGACGATCGTTGACGGGGTCAACGGCCTGCTGGTTGACAGCGCCCCGCGCGCGATGGCGGCGGCCATCACGCGACTTTCGAATGATCGAGAATACGCGCGTCGTCTGGGGCAGACGGCGCGGCAACAGGTGGTCGAGAAGTGGTCGGTCGAAGCGGGTGTGGAGCGTCTGGAACAGAGACTCGGCGCGGCGCTTGCCGAGCACGGCGCGCGGCGTTCGCAGGCTGACGCCGCCGCCGGGCACGCTTGAGACGCAAAAACAGTGGTCGTTCGTCGGCCTCAAGTTGCGGCGCGGGGCCGTCGTTCGGCCTGTCTTTCAAAGGGCACAGGCGCGCCCGGCAAGATTTGCGGGGAATGAGCCATTTGATTCTCCCCGCAAAGAACTCTATGCTTTACCAACATCAATAGAAATCTGGAGTATATACATTGAGCAAGAAGGCATTGATCACCGGCATCACCGGGCAAGACGGGAGCTATCTGGCCGAGCACTTGCTCTCGCTCGGCTACGAAGTGCACGGCCTTGTGCGCCGCGTCGCTTTGGAAGACGCCGCGCGCCGCTTCACACGCATCACGCATCTACTTGAACGCGTCACGTTGCACGCCGCTTCGCTGGAGAGCTACCCGTCTATCTTCCACGTCATCTCGCGCCACGACTTCGACGAGTGCTATCACCTCGCAGCACAGTCTTTCGTCGCAGAATCTTTTGCCGACGGCTTCTCCACCATGAACACCAACATCAACGGCACGCACTACATGCTGGCCGCCCTGCGCGAACTGCGGCCACAATGCCGCTTCTACTTCGCAGGGTCTTCGGAGATGTTCGGCAAGGTGGCCGAGACGCCGCAGCGCGAGACGACGCGCTTCCACCCGCGTTCGCCCTACGGCATCTCGAAAGTGGCGGGCTTCGACCTGACGCGCAATTACCGGGAGGCTTACGGCATGTTCTGCGCGAGCGGCCTGTTGTTCAACCACGAGGGGCCGCGCCGTGGCTACGAGTTCGTGACGCGCAAGATCACTTCGACGGCGGCGCGCATCAAGCTCGGTTTGGCGACCGAGTTGCGGCTCGGCAACCTCGACGCGCAGCGCGACTGGGGACACGCCAAAGATTACGTGCGGGCCATGCACCTGATGCTGCAACAGGACACGGCGGACGATTACGTGGTGGCGACGGGCGAGACGCATACGGTGCGCGAGTTCTGCCGCCGCGCGTTTGCCGAAGTCGGGCTGAATTACGAAGACCACGTGCACGTGGACGAGCGGTTTTTGCGACCGGCGGAAGTGGACCTGCTCGTGGGCGATGCCTCGAAGGCGAAGCAGGAATTGGGCTGGGAGCCGGAGTACACGTTCGGGGAGATGATACGCGAAATGGTGCAAGCTGATCTGGAGGAAGCGTCGAAGGAGAACGGGCAAACTGTCTCCGCGCGCGGCGTGTAAAACGGTGCGAACACGGTAGTTTGCTTTTGCCGTAGAGTTTTTTTAAGCTGAGAACTGCCGCTTCCCTATGAAGCCGCCCGGATTTAAAGAATTGTGATGTCTAACGAAAAGGCCATGCTGGGAGAGCGGAAAGAGAGCGCGCACGGCGAGTCGGCTGCGGCGGACTCGAACGCGCCGCGCGTGTCCGTCGTCATCGTCAATTGGAATACGCGCGAACTCACAGCGCAGTGCATCTCCACTCTGAAAGCGACGCTCGATGGATTGACCGCCGAAATCATCCTCGTGGATAACGATTCCTCAGACGGCAGCGCGGACTACATCGCAGAACATCACCCGGATGTGCGTCTCATCAGAAGCAAGGAGAATCTGGGATTCGCGCGCGGAAATAATCTCGGGTTCAAGTACACGAGCGGCGAGTACCTGGTGTTGTTAAATAGCGACACGATTGTGCTCGAAGGCGCGGTGCAACGCCTGGTGGAATATTTAGACACGCACGCGGACGTGTCCGCCGTCGGCGGGCAACACTTGAACGGCGAAGGCGAGTTTGTGCCGACAGGTCTGTTTTTCCCGACGCTGTGGAGCGACCTCTCGATCGCCGCCGGGTTGAACAAGTTCGGGCCGTGGCTGCTCAAAAAAAATCAAAGGCTGGCGAGCGTCTGGTATGCCGTAGAGACGCAGGATGTTGACTGGCTGAGCAACTCGTTTGTCGCCGTGCGCAGGGAAGTGCTCGATCAGGTGGGGCCGCTGCCGGACGAGTTTTTTCTCTACGGTGAAGACATCGAATGGTACTGGCGTATGCGCGAAGCGGGCTTGCGCGTGTGCTACGTGCACGGCGCGCCCATCGTCCACTTAGAGAACAAGAGCAGCAATCAACTCTACCAGAACAACGCCAAGCACTATCGCTACCTGGACGCTTTCCACGTGTTCGCCGCGCGCCATCGCAACCCTGTTTCGTGGCGGCTCGGCTGGGTGGCGAAGGCCCTGCACTGGGGCGCGCTCGGCACGCGCGATTACCTGCGCGGGCGACTGTCGAAGAACGAAGACGCACTGCGTCGCGCGCATTGGCTGCGCTCGTTCGCGCGCTATCACATAGATCAGGTCGTCGGGAAGGTTGCGCCCATCGCGCGTTGATGCGGCGCGAGGCAAAAGTATGCGCGCCGTCGTCGAAGTTTTTACGTCGAAAACTCGCGACGGCGAGCGTGTTTATTTTCGAGCGTTGCTTTTATTTGAGCGTTGCTTTTATTAAGACCACTTGTTAATTGAGACTACTTGTACGGAGACTTAAGACTACTCGTATTGAGACATGAGGGAACTACAAAACAAAGAGATTCGGATCGCGCTCGTCGGCTGCGGAGCCATCGCGCATTCGCACGCGCAGGCCATCGCGCAGATCGCGGGCGCGCGTTGCACCGCCTTATTTGACTTGAACGCCGGGCGCGCAGACCACCTGCGCCGGACGCTCTGCCCGGACGCGGCGGTATTCACCGATCTCGATAAAATTTTCGCGCACGCGGACGCGGCGATCGTCGCCGTCCCGAACGTGCATCACGCCGCGCTCTCGGTGAAACTGCTCGGCGCGGGGCTGCACGTGTTGTGCGAGAAGCCTCTGGCGATCAACTCCGCCGAAGCCTCCGAGATGATCGAGGCGAGCGAGCGAGCGGGACGGCTGCTGGCTTGCGGTTTGATTCGACGCTTCTTTCATTCGACCGCGCTCGCGACGGACGCACTGCGTCGCGGTCTGGTGGGCGCGCCCGTCAGTTTCGAAGTGCGCGAGTCTGTCTGGAACTGGCCTTTGAATCGCGCGACATTCGACCCGGCATCGGCGGGCGGCGGCGTGATGATTGACTTAGGCCCGCACATCTTCGATCAACTCGCGGCGTGGCTCGGCCCGGTTGAAGTCACAGGTTATGAAGACGACAGCCGTGGGAGCGTGGAGGCGTTCGCGCATGCGCGCGTCAGTTGCCAGACAGACGCCGGGCGCGTCCCCGGAGTTGTACTGTTGAGCCGCGCTTACCGCAGCGTCAACCGCGCGCGTATCTTCTGCACGGACGGTTACATTGACGTTGACCCGCACGCGCGCGAGGAGATCAAACTCACGTTCGGGCGCGGCGCGGAAGCCACGGAAAATTTCCACGCCACCGCGCACGCAGACAACGCCGCGCCGGGCGACCCGTTTCTGCGTCAATTGCAAAACTTCGTCGGAGCGATCAGGGGCGAGACGAAACTCGTCGCCCCTGCGCAAGTTGCGCTGCCGACTGTGACCGCGATTGAAGCCTGTTACCGGATGCGCCAGACGTTGCCTGAGCGTTGGAATCAGGGCGCGGCGGCGAGCTTGGCAAGCGTCGCAGGGCGCGTCGAGCCGGGCAAGTATCAAAAGATTTTAGTGACGGGGGCGGGCGGCTTGATCGGTTCGCGCCTCGTGGAGATGTGGGCGGAGCAGGGCAGGCTCGGAGAGTTGCGCTGCATGGTGCGCAGTTATCGCACGGCGGCGCGCATCATGCGCTACCCGCTCGACGTGGTTGAAGCCGACCTGACAGACGCTGCGGCGGTGCGGCGCGCCGCCGAGGGTTGCGACGCCATCGTGCATCTGGGCGTCGGCGTCAAGGCCAGCCGGGAGACGGAAACTCTACTCGCCGCCGCGCGTGCGCTCGGCATACGCCGCTTCGTGCATATGAGCAGCGCAGCCGTCTATGGACGCGGGCTTCCCCTTCGCATAGAAGCGGCGCAGGAGGCTTCGCCGCTCGTGAAGACGGGCGAGCCGTATGCCGACGAGAAAGCGAAGGCCGAACGCGCAGTGTTGCGCGAGTGCGCGCGCGGGCTGGAAGCCGTGGTCCTGCGCCCGCACATAGTTTATGGTCCGTACCTGCGTTGGAGCGCGGAGTTGATGGAGTTGCTGGCGCAGGGGCAGGTTTGCGTGGTCGAAGACGGGGGCTGGTGCAACCTGATTCACGTGGACGATCTCGTAGAGTCTGTGCGGTATGCGCTGGCGACGGACAAGGGATTCGGTAAGCCTCTATTTGTGACTGACGGCGAGCCGATCAGGTGGAGCGAGTACATAGAGGCGCACGCGGAGCTGCTCGGCATTGAAGTGCCGCGCAGGACGAGCGCGGAGGCGTTGCAGGTGGCACATGACTGGCGCAGTTGGGTGCGCGCGTCGGTGAGGCCGCTCGGCGCGGTGGTGCGCAGCGGCGAGTTTCGCTCGTTCGTGTTGGAGAGTCCGGCGGCGCGCGCCACGCTGTTTCGCGCCTACTCCGCATTGAGCGAGAAAAAATCCGTGCGCCCTTATCTTGAGAAACTAAAGGCGGGCGCGTCCGGCGCGGGCGCAACGCGCGCGTCCGAAAAATTCGACGAGAATTGGACGCTGCTTCAACTGTCGGAATCGCGGCTCAGCCCGGCGCGCATAGAAAGCGAGATCGGCTTTCGCCCGCGCATCGGATTCGCGGAAGGCTTGCGACGGACGGCGATGTGGTTTGCAGCTTACGGGTTGGTCCCTTCCGCCGCTGGCGATGAACTACAGCGCGAGGAAGCCAACCTCGTCGCCGCTGGTTGAATTCCAACGCGCACGGCCACGCCATGTTGAAGTTAATCAAACTCTGTTTCAAGGTTGTGCGCCGCGTTTTGGTGCTGCTCGTCGGCGTGCCCCTCAGTTTACTAATTGATGTCATGGAGCGTTATCATTTCGCTCACTGGCCTTTCGTGTCGGAGGCTTTGGGGATGATGCCGTTCACCTTCGGGTGGCAACTCCGGCAGGAAGTTTATCGCCGCCTCGGCGTGTGTCACGGGACGGGGATCATACTCAATCACGGGACGACCATCGGAGACCGGCGCACGCGCATCGGCACGGACGTGTGGATGAGCAGAGACGTCTACGTGGAATACGCGCTGGTTGAAGACCACGTGCTCATCGGCCCCGGCGCGGTGTTGCTGGCCGGGCGGCATCATCATCGCGCGGACGATGTAGATGTGCCGATCAAGTTGCAGGGCAACAACCCGCTCGTGCCGATCAGCGTGGGCGAAGGCGCGTGGATCGGCGCGAACGCGACGGTGATGGCAGACGTGGGCGCGCATGCGATTGTCGGAGCGGGCGCGGTCGTCTTGAAGCCGGTGGCGGCTTACGCGATTGTGGGCGGCAATCCCGCGCGCTTTATACGCGACCGTCGGCTCGGCGGGCAGGCGTCGCCGCAGGTCGTAGAGGAATCGCGCACGGCGCGCGCCGGAATCGCGGAAGGTCGTTGAACATTCTCCCCCGGTCTCTCTCCACATTCTCTCAAACGAAAATATCCGAGGAAGTTTTCGACGAAGTTAGCGCGGCGAAATTTTTATGATGGCGGAGTCGTCCGACGTGAAGAGCATGCGTGAGAAGAACATGGCGAGTGGCGAGCGCGCCGGGGAGGCCGAAGGCGCGGCGCGACAATTCGACGTGTCGCTCGTCATTCCCGTGCGCAACGAGGAAGAATCGCTGCCCGCCTTGCTCGATTCGATTCGCGGGCAAACCTATCCGCCGTCCGAAGTGATTCTCGTAGACGGCGGCTCGACGGACGAGACCGTGAAAGTTGCGCGGCAGATGGCCGCCGACTCCGGCGAAGAGTTGCGCGTGATCGAAGCGAAGGAGGCGACGCCGGGGCGCGGGCGCAACATCGGCATCGGCGCGGCGCGTTGCGAATGGATCGCGCTCACGGACGCGGGCATACGCCTTGAACCGACTTGGCTGGAACGCCTCGTGGAAGTGGCTCGCGCCGGAGAGGACGTAAAAGTTGTGTACGGCAACTTCGAAGCCGTGCAGGGAAGTTTCTTCGAACGCTGCGCGTCGCTGGTTTACGTGCCGCCGAAGGTGGAGCGCGCGGGCGGGCGCATGCGCGGGCCTTTCATCGCTTCGACGCTCTTGCGGCGCGAAGTGTGGGAAGCGGTCGGCGGCTTTCCCGATTTGCGCGCGGCGGAAGACCTCTTCTTCATGGAGCACATCGAGCGTCTGAAATTCAAGACGGGCTACGCGCCGCGCGCCACCGTCTGGTGGCAACTCCGACCGACGCTCGCCACAACTTTTCGCAAGTTCGCGCTCTACTCGCGCCACAACGTCTGGGCGGGGCGGCTCTGGGATTGGCACTACGGGCTGGCGCGGCAATACGCGGTCAGTCTCGTTTTCTTCGTGCTCGCGCTCGCGCACAGTTGGTGGTGGCTCGCGTTTCCCGTCGCCATCACGCTCACACGCGCCGCCAAGTTGATCTACGTGCGGCGCGAAGGGCGCGGCCTCTTGTGGCTTCTCAACCCGGTGCAGTTCGCGTGCGTACTCTTCATCATGCTGACCATTGATCTCGCCACGTTCGTAGGTTGGGCGCAGGCCGTGTGGCAGCGGGGCGCGGGCGGCAGCGCGGTGGCGGCAGCGGCGGCGCAGATGAACGCGCCCAAGCCGGGTTCGGAGCACAAGCCGCAATGAGCGCAATAAACGCAGGGAAGCCTTTGAAGACTCTCTACCTGTGCTACTTCGGCCTGCGCGAGCCGCTCGTGCAGACGCAGGTTTTGCCCTACCTGCGCAGCTTGAGCGCGAGCGGTGAAGTGGAAGTCTTCCTGCTCACTTTCGAGCCGGACAAAAAACGCGCGTGGTCCGCAACGGAAGAAGACGGCTGGCGCGAGCGTCTCGGGCGCGAAGGGATTCGCTGGTTCTCTCTGCCGTATCACAAAAGCCCTTCCGCTCTCGTCACGCCTTACGACATCTTGCGCGGCGCGTGGGAGGCGGCGCGGCTCGTGCGTCGCTACAAGATAGACGTGCTGCACGCGCGCGGTCATCTGCCGCTGGCGATGGCTTTGCTGGCGAGGCGTCGTGTGAAGGCGCGGCTGCTGTTCGACATTCGCGGCCTGCTCGCGGAGGAATACGAAGAGGCTGGCGTGTGGACGAAAAACTCGCCGCAGTTTCGCGCGGTGCAGGCGGTCGAGCGCGCGGGGTTGAAACAAGCGGAAGGCTTGATCGTGTTGACGCGTCGTTTGCGCGACCAACTCGTCGAGCGCAAACTCGCGCACGCCGAACGGATCGAAGTCATTCCCTGCTGCGTTGACTTCGCGCGCTTCGAAGCGACGCACAACAGCAACAATGGCGACGGGCGAGGCGCAGATGAAAGCGAGTCGCGCGCCGGGCCTCAGCGTTTCGCGTCGGATGCCGGGAGTGATGCGCGGAAAGATGCGCGTGCGGAGCGTTTTGAAGTTGTCTCGGCGGGGTCTGTCACGGGGCTGTACCTGCTCGAAGAGATGGGGCGTTTCTTTCTCGCCTTGAAACGACACAGGCCGGACGCTTTCCTGCGCATACTGACGATGTCGTCCGCGACGGCGGCAGCGGCCACGCTCGAACGCGTGGGCTTGAGCGCGGAGGATTTTTGGATCGGAGCGGTGCAGCCTGCGGAAGTGCCCGCCTATTTGCGACGCGCGCGGCTCGGCCTTTCGTTTCGCAAAGCCACCTATTCGCAGATCGCCGCTTCGCCCACGAAGATTCCCGAATATCTGGCCGCCGGTCTGCCTACGATCTGCAACGCGGGCATCGGCGACACCGACGAAATTTTGACGCGCGAATGCGTCGGCGTTATCGTCGCCAACTTCGACGAAGCATCGTTTGAAGAAGCGGCACTCGCCGCGCTCGCGCTCGCAAACGACGCGGAAGCGAGCACGCGTTGCGTCGAAACGGCGCATCGCTATTTTGATCTCGCGCGCGTGGGCGGCGTCGGCTATCGCAACGCGTATCGCCGTCTCGCTGGACACGGCGCGGGCGCACACGCGCGCTCTTAAACTCCCTGAATTATTCTGCGGGTGAACGTTTGAACGAAACGATCTCAGACACGTCCACGCAAGCGAACGGAGCGACGAAGACGCACGACGGCGCGGCGCAATCCTCTCCCGCGTTGATGAATCTCTGGTGGGAGCGGCACGCCGCGACGGGACTCGTGCGTTACGATGCGCGGCTGCTCGTGCTGCACGCGGTCGAGGATGCGTGCGGCGAATATGGTTGGGGCACGGTCTTTTACAGCAAGGCGCGCGAGGATTACAAAACGCGCGTCGGGAGTTTGCCGGAGAAGCGCGCGGCGACATTCGATCTCGAATTGATGCGCGGGCTTCAACTCGCGCGGGCGGGCGGCCTCAATGTCGCCGCCAACCCGAACAGCATCGTGGCGGGTCATCTCGTCATCTGGCCGGAAGAGAAGCGCGCGGAGTTGACGCTCGAAGACGTGCGCGACGTGTCGCAACTGGCACGCGAGCAAACCGTTTGGACCTTCATACACAACATGGAGCGCGCCGCCGCCTCCATCGTTGACTGGGCGCACTTTCAAGCCTACC
>WUUC01025573.1_pt1 | contig 13450 bp, 9 predicted proteins | sample 6278441 | NCBI WGS metagenome assembly WUUC01 (sample SAMN13675441, study PRJNA597444) | soil metagenome | isolation source: soil | place: USA: Washington | collected 2017-10
ACCACATCGGGCGTCATGCGGCTGATCGACCCGCGGCCTGACGGTGGTGAAGCTCGGGTCAACGCTGAGCTCCTATGTGGAATCATCCGCCTTGGAGAGTTTCTACGGGGGGCATGAAGCGGGATGCGAATCTCAGATCTCAGCCAACAAACCGGAGTTTCGGTCGCAACGATCAAATTCTATCTCCGGGAAGGCCTTCTACCGCCCGGCGAGCCCACCGGCCGCAATCAGGCTCAGTACGGCGAGGTTCACCAGCGCAGGCTGTGGCTCATCCGTGCACTGACCGGCATCGGGCAGCTCAATCTCTCCTCGGTCGGCGAGCTCATCGCCACGATAGAGGACGACAACCCGTCCACCCCGGCGCTCTTCGAGACCGTCAACCGCGTTCTGGACTCCGACGACGGCGCCACCCACGACCGGGCCGAGCAGGCGCTGGCTCATCAGGACGTCAACCGGTTCCTGGACGAAGTGGGCTGGTGCGTCCGCACTGACGCCCCGGGGCGGGAGCGCCTGGCCGAGGTGCTCGCCGCTCTGCAGCGGCTCGGCTGCGGATACGGAGTGGAGCTTTTCCTGTCGTGCGCGCGGGCCGCGGAAGACCTCACCAGGCGCGAGCTGGACGCTCTGCCCGGCGAACCCACTGCACCCGACCGGGCCGCCGCCGTCGCCCGCGCGGTCCTGTTGGATGCCGCTTTCGGTGCGCTGCACCGGATGGCGCAGGAACACCTGGTGCGCCAGCGGTATGGCTCGACCGCCACCGAACGCGACCGGCCCTGACCAATCTCGGGGAGACGACTGGCCGGCGGCCGCCCTGACGGGTGGTCGCCGGCCATCGTGACGTCAGCGCGCCGGCACGGCGGCTGTGAACTGGCCGGGCTGGCGGCCCGGTCCGGCCGGGCCCCGATAGGCCTGGGCGATCTCCAGCCACTGCTCGGCAATCGAGCCCTCCGCGGTCAGTGCGAGATCCGCGTGGTGCCGCCGCCGGGTGACGAGCAGGCAGAAGTCGACCGCCTGGCCGCTGACCCGCTGCTCGCCGCCGGCCGGACCGAACTCCCACCGGCGCCCGGACGGCGCGGTCAGCTCGAACCGGATCGTGGTGTCCGGCACCGGCAGGTCACGGGCCAGGTAGCCGAAGTCCCAGGTGCGGACCGCGAAGCCGACCAGATGGCCGATCTGGTCGGTGTGCGTGCGGGTCACGCCGAGCGCGTCCGCGATGTCCTGGCCGTGCCCGAAGAGCTCCATCATCCCCGCCGCCGCGAGCACCCCCGCCGGGATCGGGCGCACCAGCCACGGCACGATGGTGCCGGGCGGCAGGGCCGCCAGGGCGCCCTCGGCACGGTCCCGCTGGGTCCGCCAGCGCTCGAGCAACTCGGCCGGGTCGTCGGTGAGGAACTGCGCCAGCGCGGCGTCGACGTTGGCGCCGAAGTTCGCGGACATCCGCGACATCAGCTGGGTGAAGCGCTCGCCGTCCGCCGCGGCCAGGCCGGCCAGCTGGAACGTCGCCGCGAGATGGGCGATCTGATGCGCGACGGTCCAGCCGGGCGCGGGGGTCTCGGCCTGCCAGCCGGCCGGTTCCAGCCCGGCCACCATCGCGTCGACCTCGGCACCGGCCGCCTTCAGGGCGCGGTAGACATCGAATTCATCGCTCACGGTTCTGCCTCTCTCTCCTTGTCCCGGTCACGGTGTGGGTGCGGGAACGGTCATGGTTGAGGTGTGGCGAACAGGGTGGGGAATTTCGCGGTCAGGCCCAGCTCGCCCTTCGTCTTCAAGCGGCCGGACATGACCAGCATCACCGGGTGGGTGTTGCCGGTGGTCATGCGGAGGAAGTCGACGGCGCTGACGGTCAGCGTCAGCTGCGGCTTGCTCTCCGGCCGGGGTGAGACGGTGCAGGCACCGTCGGCGATCACGAGTTCGTACACGTCGCTGCCCCCGTCTGCGCGGCCGCCGACCACCCAGTGCACGACGGCCCGGAGCCGTCCGGCGACGTCGGCCCGGAAGACCTCCGGCATCGCGAACACGATCCCGTCGAGAATCACCGAGCGGCGCTCACCGGCCAGCAGTCGCTGGAGGTCGGCCGCCGTGCTGCGTTTGACGAGCCGGGCGAACTCCAGGCGATCCATCGACGCCGGATCGGCTTCGTCGATCGACATTTTCCCCCTCCTGGTGGATCGGGACGGCGTCTCCGACGCCGTCCACATCAAAATTCTCGGCGGCCGGACACCGGCACACCGACTCCGACGATGCGCACGTCACGCCCAACAGGGCGGCCCGGCCAGGTCGACCTGCGTGTGATCACCGACTACGAGCCGGTGCCCGGCCCGCTCCCGGCGGCCCACCACCGCGCCCCGGCCGACGATCGAGGACTCCAGGTCGGGCACCCCGGTGACCCGGGCGTCGTCGAGGACCAGCGAGTCCCGGATCTGGCTGCCGCGCACCTCGCTGCGGTCGCCGATCGAGGTGTACGGGCCCACGACGCAGTCCTCCACCAGTGCGCCCGCACCGATCACGACGGGGCCGGCGACGGTGGACCGCACGATCCGGGCATCGGGCGCCAGCCGTACGGTGCCCTCGATGCGGCTCTGCGGGCACACCTGCCCGGAGACCGACCGCTCGAGCCGGGCCAGCAGATGACGGTTGCAGTCGAGGGCGTCGTCGACCGTGCCGACGTCCTTCCAATAGCCGGTGTACTCGCGGGCGTGTACCGGATCGCCGCGGTCGACCAGCCACTGGATCGCATCCGAGATCTCCAGCTCGCCCCGCCGGCTGGGGGTGATCGCCTCGGCAGCGTCGTGCACGGCGGCCGTGAAGAAGTACGCGCCGAGCGTCGCCAGGTTGCTGCGCGGCTGCTGCGGCTTCTCCACTAGCCGGCGCAGGGTGCCGTCCGGATGCAGCTCGGCCACCCCGAACGGCCGCGGGTCCAGCACCTTGTGCACCACCACCTGCGCGGCCGGGCGATGCCGGCGAAACGCGGCGGCATGGTCGGCCAGGCCGTCGGCGAACACGTTGTCGCCGAGCACCATGATGAAGTCGTCGTCGCCCAGGAACGGCCGTGACACCGTCACCGCGTGTGCGAGCCCGGCCGGCCGGTCCTGCCGGAGGTACGTCACCCGGACGGCGAAATCGGAACCGTCGCCGACCACCGCGGCCACCGCGGCGGCCTGATCACCCACCACGATGCCGACCTCGGTGACCCCGAGCGCGCTGATCGTGTCGAGCACATAGCCGAGTGTCGGGCGGTTGGCGATCGGCATCAGTTGCTTGGGCCCCGAGTACGAGAACGGCCGCAGCCGGGTGCCGGAACCACCGGCCAGCACGATGCCCTTCACGGGGTCGCCTCGGCCGCGATCCGCCGCGCGATGTCCTGGCGCAGCGCCTTCTTGTCGACCTTCCCGATCGCCGTCATCGGCAGCGTCTCGACGATCACCAGGCGCTCGGGCAGCTTGTAGTGCGCCGTCCCGGTGTCGGTCATGATGGCGCGGAGCTCGGCCAGGGCGGGCTCGCGGCCCGGATGCGCCACCACGTACAGGCAGATGCGTTCGCCGAGCGCCGGGTCCGGCATCGCGACCGCGGCGGCCATCCGCACCCCGTCGATCCGGTACGCCGGGCTCTCCACCTCCTCGGCGGAGATCTTCTCGCCACCGCGGTTGATGACGTCCTTGTCGCGGCCCTCCACGATCAGGTTGCCGTCCGGGCGGCGGCGCACGATGTCACCGGTGCGGTACCAGCCGCCGGGCAGGTAGGCCGCGTCGTTGAGCGCCCCGCCCCGGTAGTAGCCGCGCGGCGTGTAGGGGCCGCGGGTGAGCAGGACACCGGGCTCACCGTCCGCGACCGGGCCGCCGTCCTCGCCGACCAGGGCCAGCTCGTCGGCTGGGCTGACCGGCCGTCCCTGGGTGTGGTGCAGGACGTCGTCCGGGTCGTCCGGCCGGGTCAGGCAGAGCAGGCCCTCACTCATTCCGAACACCTGCTGCAGGGTGCACCCCAGTACCGGCTTCACCCGGCGGGCCACGTCGTCCGGCAGCCGCGACCCGCCGACCTGCAGCAGGCGCAGGGAGCTCAGGTCGGCGCCGCTCTCCGCGCGGTGCTCGAGCCAGCGCTGCAGCACGGCCGGCACCAGCGACGTCACGGTCACCCGATGGCGTTCCACCTCGGTGAAGGCGCGCTCCGGCACCGGCGAGGGCACCAGCACGACCCGGCCGCCCGCGATGAGCACACCGAGCGCTCCCGGACCGGTCAGCGGGAAACCGTGCCCGAGCGGCAGGGCGGCCAGATAGACCGCGTCCGGGCCGATCAGCGACACGTCGGCGGCGCGTTCCATCATGTACGCCAGGTCGTTGTGCGTCCGCGGGATCATCTTCGGCCGGCCGGTGGTGCCGCCGGAGAGGAAGAAGAGCGCCACGTCCGTTCCGCCGGGGGCGTCGGAGTCGAGCACCGCGGCGGCGGCGGCCGGATCGCCGGCCGGCTCGCACAGGGCGTCGACCGACACGTGCCCGGGCCGCACCGCCGAGCCGAGCACCAGGATGTGCTCGATTCCCGGTGCGTCGGCGGCCACCTCCGCGGCCATCTCCTCGTGGTCGAAGTCGCGAATCACGCCGGGCACGATCAGCGCCCGGACGTCCGCGTGGGCCGCCACCGCGGCGAGCTCGTGCCGCCGGTGCGCGGTCACCGACAGCGCCGGCACCACACCCAGTCGCAGGCAGGCGACTGTCACGACGAGGAACTGCCAGCTGTTGGGCAGTTGGAGCACCACTCGGTCGTCGCGGCGCAGCCCGAGCTCGCGCAGACGCATCGCCGCTCCGTCCGCCCGAGCCGTCAGCTCGCGGAACGTCAGCTGAACCGCACCGTCGACGATGCAGACAGCGTCGGGACGGGTGGCGGCCGTGGCATACAGGTGCTCACCCAGCGGGCGGCCCTGCCAGAAGCCGCGGGCGACGAAGCAGGCGGCTTCGTCCTGCGGCCACGGCACCGTACCGGCTTGCGTGGGTTCGGCGGTTCGATTCGGCATGCCGGCCCTCCTTTTCGGCGCGCTCCACAACGGCGTGGGCGGTTTTACGGATCAATGTGTCACCGGCCGTGCGGCGTCACTTCTCTCGTGTTGCTGCACCTCCCGTGCCCAGCCCCCAAGCGCACGGTGGGAGGTGCCGCTGCCTGGCGCGGCGCTTGACGATGGCCCGAAGACGCCCGGTGAAAGCGCCGCGGCGATCGCAGTCCGGGGCCGGCATTCAGCCGACCACGCGAGAGGAGCATTTGGTGAGTGACGACGGGAATCTGGACGACGCGATCGCCGTGATCGGCATGAGCTGCCGGTTCTCCCCCGACCTCGACACGCCGGAGAAGCTTTGGGACTTCCTGGCCGACCGGCGTAACCACGTCACGGACATGCCGGCGCGCCGCTGGGACCCGTACGCGTCGAGCAGCCCGCAGGCGACCGCGGTGATGCGCACGACGACCCGCAAGGGTTCGTTCCTCGACGACATCGAGGGCTTCGACGCGGACTTCTTCGGCATCACGCCCCGCGAGGCGGACTTCCTGGACCCGCAGCAGCGGATCACCCTGGAACTGGCCTGGGAGGCCCTGGGCAACGCGGGTCTGCCGCCCTCGGCGCTACGCGGCACCGAGGCGGGCGTCTGGGTGGCGGCCAACTCCAACGACTACGGACGCCGGCTGCTCGAAGACATCCCCCGGACCGGCGCGTACGCGGTGAACGGCACCACCTACTACGGCATCGCGAACCGGGTGTCGTACTTCCTGGACCTGCGGGGTCCGAGCGTGGCGGTGGACACCGCCTGCGCCGGCTCGCTGACCGCGCTGCACCTGGCCTGCCAGAGTCTGCGGCTCGGTGAGACACCGCTGGCCATCGTCGGCGGCATCAACATCATGGCGACGCCGGCGCTGTTCGTGGCCCTCGACGCGGCCGGGGCAACGTCCCCGGACGGTCGCAGCAAGGCTTTCGACAAGGCCGCCGACGGCTACGGCCGCGGTGAGGGCGCGGGCGTCACCGTGCTCAAGCGGCTGGCCGACGCCCGCCGCGACGGCGACCCGGTGCTCGCGGTGATCCTGGCCAGCGGCGTGTTCCAGGACGGCCGCTCGGACGGGATGATGGCCCCGAACAGCGAGGCGCAGGAGCACATGCTGCGCGAGGTCTACCGGCGGGCCAAGGTCGCTCCGGACACCGTCGGATACGTGGAGGCACACGGCACCGGCACCCCGGTCGGCGACCGTGAGGAAGCGACCGCGCTGGCTCGCGTGTTCGGCGTCGACCGGCCGGCCGACGACCCCTGTCTCGTCGGGTCGATCAAGCCGAACATCGGTCACACCGAGGCCGGCAGCGGTATCGCCGGTGTCATCAAGACCGTGCTGGCGTTGCAGAACAGCGAGATCCCGCCGAGCCTGCACGACGAGCCGAGCCCGTCGATCGACTGGAAGTCGGCCGGGCTCAAGCTCGTCGACCAGCAGGTGCCGTGGCAGCGCAACGGCTCGCCCCGGCGGGCCGGGGTGTCCAGCTACGGCGTGGGCGGCACCATCGCGCACCTCGTGCTGCAGGAGGCGCCGGCCGCTGACGCGGCGCCGTCCACGCCGGCCGCCGAGGCGGCGCCCACGGTGTACCCGGTCTCGGCGATGGCCGACCCGGGCCTCAAGGCGCTCGCCGGACAGGTCGCGGACTGGCTGGACGCGAACCCGCAGGCGTCGGCCGCCTCGATCGGTCACACCCTCGGCCTGCGCCGCGCGCACCTGCCGCAGCGGGCCGCGGTCGTCGCCTCGTCGCCGGCCGAGCTGGCCGCGCAGTTGCGCCGGGTGGCCGCCGGTGACCGGGGGCCGGGCCTGGCGTCCCGGCGGGCCATCGCCGGCGAGCAGTCCGGCGCGGTCTGGGTCTTCTCGGGCCACGGCGCGCAGTGGGCCGGCATGGGTCGCGGTCTGCTGCGCGACGAGCCGGTGTTCGCCGCCGGCATCGACGCGCTCGGCGAGGTGTTCGCCGCCGAGCTCGGTGCCACACCGCGGGAGATGCTGGCGCAGGACACCCCGTGGAGCACCGCGCAGGTGCAGGCCCTGACGTTCGCCGTGCAGGTGGCGCTCGCCGACGTGTGGCGCAACTACGGCCTCGAGCCGGCCGCGGTGATCGGTCACTCGGTGGGCGAGATCGCCGCCGCCGTGATCGCCGGCGTTCTAGACCGGCAGGCGGCCGCCCGGTTCGCGTGCCGCCGGGCCGCAGCGTTGCAGGAACTCGAGGGTCGCGGTGCCATGGCGCTGGTCTCCCTCACGTACGACGAGGTCGCCCGGCACCTCGACGGGCGCACCGACGTCGTCGCCGCGATCTCGGCGAGCCCCGGCTCGACCGTGGTCTCCGGTGACGTGGAGGCGGTCCGCGCGCTCGCCGCGCAGTGGCGCGCCGAGGAGCTGACCGTGTTCGATGTGGACACCACGGTCGCCTTCCACAGCCCGCAGGTCAGCGACATCCTCGCCCGGGTCCGGGCCGGGGCGGCCGAGCTGCGCCCGCAGCCCGCCACCATCGCGCTGTACACCACGGCACTGACCGATCCGCGGTCCGCCGCACCGCGGGACCAGGAGTACTGGGCGACGAACCTGCGCGAGCCGGTCCGCTTCGCCGAGGCGGTCGCCGCGGCGGCCGAGGACGGTTACCGCTGCTTCCTGGAGGTGTCGACCCACCCGGTGGTCACCTATTCGATCCGGGAGGCGCTCGACCACGCCGGCGTGGAGGACTACGCGACCGTGGGGACACTGCGGCGCGACCAGGACGAGCGGACCACACTGCTGACCGGCCTGGCCGAACTGCACTGCTCCGGTGTGCCGGTCGACTGGCCCCGCATGTACGCGGGCGGCGAGCTGCTCGGCCTCCCGGTGATGGCCTGGCAGCACCGGCCGTACTGGATCTTCCCGGACGCGAACAGCGGCAGCGGGCTGGGCGGCGGCCACAACCCGGAGTCACACACGCTGCTGGGCGGGCGGTTGTCGGTGAGCGGTGCGCCGGCCCGCCAGGTGTGGCAGACCTATCTGGACCTCAACTGCCGGCCGTACCCGCAGAGTCACGAGGTTGTCGGGGTGGAGATCACCCCGGCGGCGGTGCTGATCGACACCTTCGTCACCGCGGCCACCAAGGCCGGCACGGTGCCGGCGCTGTCCGACGTCGTGCTCCGCACACCGGTCTCCGTGGTGCCGCCGCGGGTGGTGCAGGTGGTGCTGGCGGAGAACAGCATCCGGATGGCGAGCCGGCTGGCCGACGACGGCGGCGACCACGACGAGCGCGAGTGGATCACCCACTGCACGGCGAACATCGAGCCGATCCGGGAGGAGATCACCGGCCGGCTGGACATCGATGCCGTCCGCACCCGGTGCTACGAGGAGTCGGGCTGGCAGAAGGTCGACAACATGTTCCGCACCATGGGCGTCGGCGGGTACGCGTTCCCGTGGGACGTCGAGGAGCTGCGCCACAACCGGGAGGAGCAGCTGGCCGTCATCACCATCGAGCCCGGCGCCGACCGGGCCCGCAGCTGGGCGCACGTCATCGACGGCGCGTTGACCATCAGCGCCGTGGTGGTGACTCCGGAGGACGCCCGCCGGCTGTGGATGTCGTGCCACATCGGCTCGGTTGCCTTCCAGGGCGAGCCGCCGGCGTCGATCAGCGTGCACTCGCGCCGGTCGCCGCGTTCGCCGCAGGACACCGTCGACGTCGAGGTCGCCGACCAGAACGGCGACATCGTCCTGGTCGTGCAGGGCCTGCGCTTCTCCGCCATCCAGGACGAGTTCGGCGCCGTGGCCGCGCCGCGTGATCTGGTGCACGAGATCGCCTGGCGGCCGCTGGAGCCGGCATCGGTCACCGAGCGGCCGGTCCGCCGGGCGGTGCTGGTCGGCGCGGGGACGCCGGCCCAGCTGCTCGGCCGGCACCTGGCCGAGGCCGGCGTGGAGACCGAGCAGGTCTCCTCGGCCGACGACCTGATGCCGTCGATGCTGGAGCGGGCCGAGGTGGTCCTGGTGGTGCCGCCCGCGGAGACCGCCGAGGACACCGACGTGGCGGCGGAGGACGCGGCCTGGTCGCTGATCCGCTCTGCCCAGCGGCTCAGCCAGGTGCATCAGGCCTCGACCGGCAAGGGCACCCGGCCGCGGCTGTGGTGCGTGACGCACGGCGTCCGCACCGCCACCCGCGAGGAGTCGCTGAAGCACGCCCCACTGTGGGGGGTGTCCCGCATCGTCGCGGGTGAGCACCCGGAGCTGTGGGGTGGCACGGTCGACGTGGAATCCGTGGACGCCGACACCACCGGTCGGCTGCTGACGCTGCTGCGGACGGCGGCGGGTGCCGAGGATGTCATCTCGCTGGGCGAGGACGGCCCGGAGACGCCCCGGCTGACCCAGATCGAGCGGGCGTCCGACGCGCCGATGCTGCAGTGCCACCCGTCCGGGACGTACCTCATCACCGGTGGTCTCGGCGCCCTGGGCCGCGCGGTCGGCCAGTGGCTGATCGAGCGGGGTGCCCGGCGGCTGTTGCTGGCCGGCCGGCGCGGTCTTCCGCCGCGTGCCCAGTGGGGTGAGGTCCGCGATGCCCGCACCCGCCGGGTGATCGAGGACGTCACCGCACTCGAGGCGCTCGGCGCCACGGTCCGGGTGGTGGCGCTGGACATCACCGACGCGGAGCAGGTCGCCACCGCGCTGCACCCGTCCACCCACGGACTGCCGCCGGTACGCGGCATCATCCACGCAGCCGGTGTGGTGCGGGACGCGATGGTGGACAAGGTGGACCGGGCCGGGCTGCACGACGTGCTCGGCCCCAAGGCCACCGGCGCGCTCGTCCTGCACCGGCTCTTCCCGCCCGGCTCGCTCGACTTCATGGTGTTCTTCTCGTCCTGTGGCCAGTTCGCCCGGCTCACCGGTCAGACGAGCTATGCGGCGGCGAACTCCTTCCTGGACACGCTCGCCGCGCACCGGCAGGCCGACGGCCGTACCGACACGGTGAGCATGGGCTGGACGGCGTGGCGCGGGGTGGGCATGTCCGAGGCGATCGCCGGCACGATCGCCGAGGCGAACGCCCGCGGCCTGGAGGCCATCAGTCCCGCCGAGGCGTTCCGGGCCTGGTCGTTCGCCGACCGGTTCCGCACGCCGTACCACGCGGTGCTGCGGGTGCTGCCGGTTCCGGCCGGCGCACCGCGGGTGCCGATGTTCCGCGATCTGGCGGCCATCGACGCCCAGTCCGGAGACGGTGGCGGCGCGGGTGCCGAGGTGGACTGGGCCGGCCTGACCGTCGAGGAGCTACGCGAGATCGCCACCACCGGCGTCCGCGAACAGGTCGCGGCGGAGCTCAACCTCACCCCGGAGGGCATCGACAACAAGCGCCCCCTGGTGGAGCTCGGGGTCGACTCGGTCATGACGGTGGCCCTGCGGGTGCGTCTGCAGCGGCACTACGGCATCGACCTGCCTCCCACGATCCTGTGGGCCGCACCCACGGTGGCGGCGCTCGCCACGTACATCATCGAGCTCAAGCGGCCGGCGGAACCGGCCGATGACGACGCCCTTCCGCTCGCCGCCTGAGTGCGAACGCGGTGCCGCATCCGAACCGGGTGCGGCACCGCAACCACAGAGATGCACGCGCTGACCGGGCCGAACGACCATGAGGTCAGACACGCGTCGTAGCACCACCATCCGAACCGCATCAGGAAACGGAGACCCCGCATGTCCGCACCATCGACGACCGCGCAGGACGAACGGCTGGCCGCCTACTACGGAGAGTTCACCAGCGAGCAGGAGAAGGCGGCGCTCACCGTGCCGCTGCGGCTGGTTGCCGCCTGGTCGAAGAACGACGCCGCCGGTGTTGCCGACGTCTTCACCGAAGACGCCGTCATGCTGCTGCCCGGCGACGTGTACAAGAAGGGACGCGACGAGATCCGCGCGTTCATGGCGGCCGCGTACGCCGGGCCGTTCAAGGGCACCGGCGTCACCGGCCAGCCGGTCGACGTGCGGTTCGTCAGCGACGACGTGGCCCTGCTGCGTACGCACGGCGGCATCCTCGCCCCCGGCGAGACCGACATCGCCCCGGAGCTCGCGGTCCGCTCCACCTGGGTGTGCGTCAAGAAGGACGACCAGTGGCAGTTGGCCGGCTACCAGAACAGCCCGCGCGGCAACGGCGCGACGCTGCGCTGGTGACGAGACGACAGGAGCTTTCCCGATGACCAACAAGGCCGCCGCGCTCGTCGAGGGCGCAAAGCAGTGGGCGACGTACTACGGCGACTTCGCCAACGGGCCGGAGGGCGCGGTGCTGACCGCGATCCTGCGGGTCCGGGCCGCGTGGGACGCTAACGACGCCGACGCGTTCGCCGACATGTTCCTCACCAACGGCAGCATGCTGGTCGGTGACACCCAGTACACCGACCGCGAGCAGATCCGTGCGTACGTGCGGGAGATCTTCCAGGGACCGGCCAAGGGCTCCCGGCTCACCGACGAGCCGCTGGAGATCAAGCTGCTGACCGGCACCACCGCGCTCGCTGTCACGCAGGGCGGTGTCATCCGCGACGGATCCGACACCGTCGATCCGGCCGATGAGGTCCGCTCGCTGTGGACCGCCGTCAAGCAGGACGGCGACTGGCGTATCGCATCCCACCAGACCAGCCCGGTCAAGGGCTGATCGCTGATGACCACGACCACGACGTCCTGGGGCGACGCGACGGCGCTGCTCGAGGCCGCCGGCGTTGCCGAGGACCCGGCCTACTACCGGGAGTTCACGAGCGCCGACGAGAAGGCGGTGCTCACCGTCGCCAAGCGGATCCAGGCGGCCTGGAAGGCGAACGACGCCGACGCCTTCGCCGACACGTTCGCCGCCAACGGCAGCCTGCTCATGCGCGACAACCAGCTCAAGAGCAGGGAGGAGATCCGCGCCTACATGGCGGCCGGCTTCGCCGGGCCGTTGAAGGGCGCCCGGGTCAAGGGCGGCCCGATCGAGATCAAGTTTCTTACCGACGACGTGGCGCTCGTGGTGACCGAGGGCGGCGTGATCATGCCCGGTGACGGGGACGAGGTCGCTCCGGCGAACTCCATCCGTGCCACCTGGGTGATCCGCCGGCAGCCGGACGGAACTCTCGAGCTGTTCTCGCACCAGGGCAGCCCGGTCAAGGGCTGACGGACGGAACCGGGCCGGGGTGACGCCGGCGGCGTCGCCCCGGCCCTTTCCTGTACCGCCATGGCCTGCCCCACACGCGCTCGACGACTCACCGACAGGAGTATCAAGGTGTACGACTACGTCATCGTCGGGGCCGGATCGGCGGGGTGCGTCCTCGCAGCCCGGCTGTCCGAGGACCCCACCGTCCGGGTATGCCTGGTGGAGGCCGGCCCGGCGGACACCGCTGAGGACATCCACGTCCCGGTCGCGTTCGGCAAGATGTTCCGCACCCACCTCGACTGGGACTACGCCACACACGAGGAGCCCGCCCTGGGCCGGCGACGGGTGTACCTGCCGCGCGGCAAGGTGCTGGGCGGCACGAGCTCGACCAACACCATGATCTACATCCGGGGCAACCGCCTGGACTTCGACGAGTGGCAGCAGCCCGGCTGGGGCTTCGACGACCTGCTGCCGTACTTCAAGCGCTCGGAGGACAACGAGCGCGGCGCGTCGGCCTACCACGGGACGGGCGGTCCGCAGACGGTCTCCGACGGCCGTGCCAGGAACCCGATGTCGGCGGCCTTCGTCGACGCGGCCGCGCACGCCGGTTATGGCGTCAACGACGACTTCAACGGCGAGTCGCAGGACGGGTTCGGCTTCTTCCAGCTCACCCAGCGCGACGGCCGCCGGTGCAGCACCGCGGTGGCCTACCTCCACCCGGTGCTGGACCGGCCCAATCTCACCGTGGAGACCAACGTCCAGGTCACCAGGATCCTCACCGAGGGCGGCCGGGCCGCCGGCGTCACCGGTACCCGGCTGGACGAACAGCTCACCATCAGAGCCGAGCGGGAGGTCATCCTCACCGCCGGCGCATACAACTCGCCGCAGCTGCTGATGTTGTCCGGCATCGGGCCGGCCGGCCTGCTGGGCGCCCTGGGCATCGACGTCGTCGTCGACCAGCCACTGGTCGGGCAGAACCTGCAGGACCACGTGCTGGTGCCGTTGGTCTACACGCACGACGTACCGATCAGCCTGATCAGCGCCGGGACCCCCGAGGACGTCGCCCAGTTCATCAACGAGGGGCGCGGCCCGCTGACCGCCAACGGCCCCGAGTCCGGCGGCTTCATCCGCAGCCGCGACGGCCTGCCCGCGCCGGACGTCGAGTATCTCGGAGCGCCGGTCATGTTCGCCGACAGCGGACTCGGCACGCCCACCCAGCACTCGTTCTCGTTCGGCCCGTCGATGCTGCAACCGCGCAGCCGGGGCTTCGTCACCCTCGCCTCGGGGGCACCGACCGCCAAGCCGAAGATCATGCACCGCTATCTCGCCGAGGAAGCGGACCTGGCCGACGCCGTGGAG
>WUUC01125565.1_pt1 | contig 13449 bp, 11 predicted proteins | sample 6278441 | NCBI WGS metagenome assembly WUUC01 (sample SAMN13675441, study PRJNA597444) | soil metagenome | isolation source: soil | place: USA: Washington | collected 2017-10
GATCGTAGCCAATACCATTTTTGATCTGTGTGTCATTCGCATCGATGCGCGCGCCGATTGCAGTCGGGGTTCTGAAATCAAATGGTGTTCCATCAACCGGTTTAAGTTCGCCTGTAGGAATAAGCGATGCGTTAACCGGAACAAAGCGATCAGCTGCGATACTCAACTCATGATCCAGTATATCACGTTTCGCTCCACCTGTTAGATTGAAATAGGTGTGATTAGTCAGGTTAACTATCGTTTTTTTGTCTGTGGTTGCTTTGTAGTCGATCTTCAGTTCATTGTTCTCCGTTAATGTGTAGGTCACTTCAACGTTCAGATTACCAGGGTAACCTTCTTCCATATCTTTGCTGAGATACGTTAATTTTAATGCAGGATTTTCTTCCCTACTCAACACCTCAATATCCCAGAATGCTTTGTCGAATCCGTTCGGTCCACCGTGAAGGTGATTCTCGTCGTTATTTTTCGCCAGCGTGTAGGTTTGCCCATCCAGTTTAAATGATCCCTTCGCAATACGGTTTCCGTAACGACCAACGAGGCAGCCGAAAAATGGATTAGCTGTCACATACTGGGAAAGTGAATCAAATCCAAGAACGATGTCTTCTTTGTTCCCGTTACGATCTGGCGTGATAAGATGGGTGATGATCCCGCCATAGTTCATGACACTCATCACTATCCCATTGCCATTTGTCAGTGTATAAAGGGTCACCTCGCGGCCGTCCTGGAGTTTACCAAATGGTTTTTCAACAACAGATGAGGTCGTATCAGCGTTGGACATGGATTGGGTATTATTTTCTTGTTTGGGACCACACGACATTGCCAGTGGGCCGGCCACTGCGGCGGCAATCAAAGTTCGAATAATAAGCTTCGGGCGATTAGGTATCATGATATCTGGGATTGTGATTTTGTTAAACTTTCAATTCATGTTATTCATAGCTCGTTCGGATAAAAGAGCATCAAATAAATTTCACACCATTTACCTGGAGTTTGGCGTACTTCACCCTGTCGAACACATAATAGAAGGCGCCCTTTCTGGACGATTCTTTCTCTTTCTCGTTTTGCTTGTTCAGAATGCCTAGGCTCAGGATCTTCTTTGTAAAATTTCGCTTATCGAGCGACGTTTCATAAATAGCTTCGTAAAGGCTTTGAAGCTGCGGTAATGTGAACTTGATCGGTAATAACTCGAAACCAATCGGGTGATTACTTACTTTCTCCTGTAATCGTTTTTTTGCTTTCAGTACCATATCCTTGTGGTCGAAGATCAGCGATGGGATCCGGTCGAGTGGAAACCATGCAGCTTCATGGTCGTGGGTGAGCTGCTCGCTATAGTTGGCAATGTTGATCAATGCGAAGTACGCTATACTCACCACCCGGCCGGCCGGATCCCGGTCGGTATCTCCGAAACAATACAGCTGCTCCATGTAAATATCCTTAAGACCGGTGAGCTGCAGAAGCACGCGCTCCGCCGCTTCGTCTACATTTTCTTCCCTGTTCACAAATCCTCCCATCAGCGACCAGTTCCCGCGCTCCGGTTCAAAGCCCCGGCGGATAAGGAGTGCCTTCAATTCCTTGCCATCAAATCCAAAAATGATGCAGTCGACAGCGACCAACAAACGGTCGTGACTCTTGTATTTACTGATGTCCATTTTGAGTCAGGGGAATAAACCCCGAATATCGAAAATTAGTTAAACACTTTCACGCCATTGGGTTAACATCGACCAGTCTCGCGTCGTTATAATCCTTCACAAACATCCTGATGTTGGGATAATTGAATTCGTGCTGCTCGTGCATAGTGGTGATCACAATCGCATCCATCCCGGCCCTCAACGCTGCCTCCACTCCTTTCGGTGCATCTTCAAACACAATACATGAACCTGGTTCCACACCTACGAGTTTCGCCGCGTAAAGGTAGGTCTCCGGATCTGGTTTGCTGATCTGAACATCGAGGCCACTAACGATCGCAGCAAAACGATTCCTGATGTTGAGGTTATCGAGAACAAAATCTATGTTGAAAGGAATCGCCGCAGATCCTATTGCCAACGAAACCCCGTTGGCAGCCGCTCTTGAAAGAAAATCATCGAGGCCCGGTAGAAGTTTAAGATGTGGCAAATATGCGGACTGGTACAATCTTTCTTTCTTTAGAGATATCGTATCCATTTCTTCTCTCGTAAACTTCGATTCGCCAAACACCCGGATCAGCAACTCGTGATTTGTACCATACATGTGTTTGCGCGTTTCCGCGAGGGTCATCACAGCACCCAATTCTTTCGTCAACATCGAATGCCATCCTTCAAGATGGAAATGCATGTCGTCGATCATCGTTCCGTTGAGATCGAATAAAAATGCTTTAGCCGCCGGCTTTGCCAAACTCATTGTTTAAATATAATTGATAAGTGTAACTTGTACAATTAAGTATTTCAACCTGGCCTGGCAAACTTTCCTTTGCCCACAGGTGTTGAATGTAGGTCAATATAAAAGTAGCATGGAAAAAATTTTACACGAGAAGGAGTTATTTGTAATAATGGCGATAGGTGCGTGGCAAACTCAGAACACGAGGATGGACCAGTTCCTGTCGTCGGTAAGTGACGAACTACTTGATTCTGAAATTGCGCCGGGAAAGAACAGGGGCACTTATTTGCTCGGTCATCTTACAGCAGTGAGTGACAACCTGTTCCACTTATTCGGACTTGGCGAGCGTATGCATCCCGGTTTAGACAAAATTTTTATTGACAAACCAGATAAGTCCGGGCTGGCAATTCCTGCCACTGCCGAACTGCGGTCGTACTGGAAAGGCGTTAATGACAAGCTTGCATCGCAATTCGCGAAGATGACGATCGATGATTGGTTCAGTCGCCATTCGGCTGTGCCGGCGGAAGATTTCGCGAAAGAACCGCACCGGAATAAACTGAATGTGTTGTTGAACCGGACAAGCCACCAGGCATATCACCTGGGACAATTGATCCTTCTTAAACGCCAGTAATCAGCGATCGTATTTACCGGGCGATTACCTGGTAACCTTTCTCTCCCTGGGAGTCCACGACGCGGATAACTTTCGCTTGTTGCAATTCATTGAGATAGCCGTTCAACTCGGGTTCATTGGCGACGCCAAGATGTGATACTAATTGCTTGTGCGTCTTGATGTCATTAGGGGCTTTGCGAAAATCTGTGATGAAATTGAGGATGTCGATCTTTTTCATAGACGAAAAATAGGTTCCTGAGTTTGATTTTAACGGAAGTATCCCGGGAAAAGATTCAATTACCTGTACTCCATGATTTCAATTTTTCTGAAATCGATCGGGTGACTGTTTGACTGCAATGAAATGTAACCTTCACGGATGATGTTATCGCCATTCTTGATGAGTGTCTTCGCGACTTCATGCTTAGGGTCATACCTGGGATTCGCAAAACGCAGGATCTCCTCGCCATTGACGAAGTGAGCGATCTGTCCGTCGCGAACTTCTATTTCCACTGTCACCCATTGATCTCCGTGAAAGGTACGCTTCACGTCTGGTGCCGTACAAAACGATGCATTTTTCTTTCCCTTTAGCTCGACGGATGTTCCCGGAACACAGATCTCGCCAGTAGGACGTTCTTCCTTACCGTTGCCGCCATGCAGATTAAACTCAATGCAGACAGGAAATTGCTGGTTGCGTCCCATAGCGTCGGCCGACTGCCCATGATACTGCACGCCACTATCGCGGAAACCCCATGAAGGTGCACCGGGAGCCGTTTCGCCTACAAACCGATATTCGGCACGAAGACGATAATTTTTGTACGACTTACCGGTATACAAGGCTCCGAATGTGTTATTGAATGTTTTGTATTGATCATAACGGATCGACAGTATTCCGTTTTCGACACGGAAGGTGTTTCCAAAATTTTCCCCGACGGGATACCCGGCAATCTTGATCTTCCAACCATCGAGATTTTTTCCATTGAACAGGCTCACCCATTTGTCCTGCTGCCGGCCGGCCGACACCATACATAATGCGAGAACGATAACTAGATAGCTGATTGATTTCATACTGGGTCGGATAACACGGGAACAATTTATCAAAAAATTAAAAACAGGAAACATCGTGTTTGATCTTCAATCACGGTCACTGTCCGGACATGCAAGGAATGCATATATTCGGTCTCAATTTATTTACTTATTTGATATGAACCGCAGACATGTATTACAGACATTGGGACTGGCAGCTGGTCTGACCGTAGCTCCGCACATCAGCTTTCCCCAGGAAAAAAAGAAGAATGCGTCAAACTTCAGGTATTGTCTGAATACAAGTACGATCCAGGGACAGAAACCCGGTTTGAAAAAATCCATTGAGATCGCGGTTGAGGCAGGCTATGACAGCCTTGAACTTTGGGTAGGCGATGTGAAAGAATATAAGGCTCAGGGCAACACACTCGCCTCGCTGAAGAAATATATGGACGACAACAAGATCACTGTTGAAGATGCTATCGCATTCGCTCCGTGGATGGTAGATGATGATGCACAGCGTGAAGCAGCGTTTACACAGATGAAAGATGAAATGAACCTTATGGCGGAGTTGGGATGCAAGCGTATTGCAGCGCCATCGGGAGGAGTGAAACCAGATAAGCCACTTGACTTGTTCAAAGTCGGCGAGCGGTATAAAAAGTTACTCGACCTTGGCCGCCAAACCGGTGTGATGCCGCAGCTGGAATTCTGGGGAGGCTCGCCGGTGTTTTATCATTTTGGCCAGGCTTTGATGGCGGCAGCCGCTGCTAACGATCCGGACGCCCGTATCCTTCCCGATGTTTATCACTTGTTTCGCGGTGGCTCGGGATTCGATTGCCTGAAGATGGCTGACGGTAAACTCATCGAGGTTATTCACATCAACGACTATCCGTCAGGTATTCCAAGAGAACAACAAAATGATAGTCATCGCGTGTTTCCCGGAGATGGAGCGGCGCCCTTTAAACAGATCATGACAGATCTCAACAATATGGGCGGCGTAAAAGTTTTGTCGCTTGAACTCTTTAACCGCGACTATTGGAAACAAGACATGCTCACGGTTGCCAAGACTGGTCTTGAGAAGATCAAAAAAGTGGTGGCGTTGATTTGATATCTTGTTGATCAGAACTGATAGCTAACCGAATAACCTGGCCAGAAATCCGCGAGATATCCCATCAGTTTTCCAACGGGAATTCTCACACTCCTGATCTTATAATTGTCTGCGCCGCGCTCCGATCCTGCATAGAGGAAATAGTTAAGCGATGCCCCCGCCATCAGATAGCCACCGCGTGGCATGTTTAGCTTGCCGAATTTGCGTGCACCGAAATCAATGTTTGCCCGTGTCAGAAGATTAAATGATCGATCGAGACTCCTGTCGCGGTTAAGATGCATGAACTTCACACCATACCTTATCGTCCAAAGTTCATTCATCGGATCATTTGGTTTCATCGAATGCTTGTTATACATCACTCGCTGAAATCCATATCCAAATCCCCATGTGTTTTGTTGCGGATTAAATCCAAGTATAAGTGCGTTCTGGCTGAACTTCTTATACCACTCATGAAATGGCAACTCTCCCTGGAAGGTGGCCGAGCAATTAAGGCAATTTCCGGTGGTGCGTTCGATGTTATAATTGAAAATTTCGTTAAAGCTCGCACGCAGGTAACTTCCCTTCGATCCAAAGTTGAGCAAGCCGACGGGGGTTCCACCACGAGGTGTGCCTTTTTCATTGTTCCGCGGAAAAATGTTGACAATACCGAATTGTTTTCCCCGCAGTTTTCCGGCAATATTCACAATACCAACTTGTACACCGTGCATGTTCGATGAAATGTTGAGAATGCCAACCTGCCAGCCGCGGGCTTTCGTGGGTGGCGTACTGTATTTGCCTTTCGTCGCGCCGGACTTATTTACTACCGCTAACTGCAGTCCGCTCATCCGGAACCTTGTATAATTAAACAACGAACTGATTTGAAAACCTGCCATGTTTGCATCGGCAACATTGAATATCCCAGACACCTGCGCACCATCCACGTCTCTTCCAGCGGTGTTGGCGATACCGGCTAACTGAAATCCCTTCACGCTGTCGGCTGCAGAATTGGATACGCCGGCCAGCTGAAAACCATTGAAATGATTTCGAACATAATTCACCAGGCCGGCTGCCTGGAATCCGGAAGCATTCACACGAAAACCACTATTGATCAGTGCCCACTTTTCTGTTCGTGAGTGGTTAGAAAAAGTTTTCAGTCCAACGAAGTTTGTTAAGGCAGCAACCTGAATACCCCTGATCCCTTGTGAGTTGTTATTCGAGGCACCGATCTCGATGATCCTGTTACCTGCCGAAAGTCCTGACAAAATATTAATCGATACCTGGTTGATGTATGATCCCGCACGTGGTCCATTTGTGCTTATACCAGGAATAAGTGAGAGTTGAAAAAAACTATCGAACGTTACAGGCCTTGGTACTCGCCTCACGGAATCCGGTGAAGAGTCGACCGAGGTTTGGGCAATTGCGGAGAACTGGCAGAGGGTAGCTGCCAGAACAAAAGGCCAGGGTTTCACAGATGTATAAACTTCAAAATGGCTTTGAGTATTGCCAAGATCGAAAATAATTTCGATTTATTATACAAACCTCTAAGAAATCAGCGGAAAGGAACCAGCTTCAGGTATGTACTCCACCTTTCTTCCAAACCCAGTACAAACCTTTTACATTGGCTTTCCACTTTGGTAAGATGATCACGAGCACAATTTCTTCGATCAGTTCTATTGCAGTAATGCCGATGGCGAGATAGAAAGCAGCCAACTTAGGCCCTATATCAAAAAAGAAAAGAAAGAAAAATATTCCCTGCGCAACCGCCGCTGTCTTAGCGAGGTAAGTGTGAAAGCTTGTTACTTTTTTATAAGCAACAAGTGATGCAGCAACTTGTACCAGGAACAATGTGAACAAGCTTGCCACAAACATCCAATTGTCTCTGACAAACTGCTCATCGACAAACCACAATGAGATGGTTGAAGCAAATACCGTAGCATCATCGGCAACAGAATCAAGACGGGCACCAAATACGCTTGTGACCTTAAAGTGACGTGTGAGTGGCCCATCGATTGCATCGGTAAAAAAACTAAACGCCACCAGCCATTTGAAAATATCGGTCTCACCTTTCCATGCCAGGAAAACGAGAAACGGCGCCATCAGCAACCGGTACATCGTAATGGCATTAATGATCCAAAACGCTTTCTTATTCTTCCCCTTTTCTGATTTTGCTTTCTTCTTTGCCATAGCCCCGGTATTCGAGAAGAAAAAATTAAACCATCCGGGGTCTGAAATCAATGATGCCCGTCATGGATAAATCAAACCTTGGGTTATCCACGCCTATTTCCTGCGAACTTTCGGACCAGCCGGCATGGTCATCAAAACCGACATCAGGTCAACCCCATACCAAAGGTTGCCGATCCTTACGTTCTCATCCTCGGCATGCTGGTTGTTGTCATGGTTAACGATGTTAACTGAGATGCCGGGTTTTTTAAGATCGTCGAAGATAATAGAGAAGATCCCGTTCGAACCGCCCTCACTGGGAAGCAAAATCAGTTTGTCGCCTGTAAACGATTTCACTGATTCGATAATTGGAAGGATATCGGGATGATCCATGCTTACCTTCGACGCCGGGAAGCCGAATTTATCGCGATCTACTTTCACGACCCGCTCATATTTCATTCTCGTCTCAGTATCCGGTTCCGTATAAACGATGTGCCATCCATGTTTGCGGATATGTGCCTCAACCAGGTCCAACATTTTTTCCGGTTCATTTCCTTTTACGAGTCGCATGCTCAACGACGCCACAGCAGAGTGGGGAATAACATTTCGGGCAAGAGCGCCAACGTTACCACTTGAAAGTCCTTTCACTGTCAATGACGGCAGCAACAGTCGCTCGAACAATGTTTGGCCGCTCCCCTCAGTGAAACCAAGGGCAAGGTCCCGCTTTAATTCCTTTTCGATATTTGGAACGTTGCGCAGCTGTTGCTTTTCAAAATCCGAAATGGGTTCAACCGAATCGTAAAATCCGTCGATGAGAACTTTTCCTGATTCATCTTTCATGCTGGCGAGCAGTTGAGAGAGTATGAATCCCGGATCGGGTGCGTAATTACCGTAATGCCCGCTGTGCAATGGACGACTTGCGCCATAAACAGTGAGTTCCAAATCTGTAACCCCTCTTCCACCGAACTTTAACGTCGGGTCGCCCGTCTGGAAAACGGGACCATCCACCAGCAGCCAAACGGTGATGTCGTCGAACAGTGTATGATATTTTTGCAGAATGCTTTTCACATGAGGTGAGCTGGCTTCTTCTTCACCATCAAAAAACAATTTGATATTGGAGGTGTAAGCGATATTGGCAGCTTTCAATGCGTCCATGGCTGTCATCAAGGCAATGATTGGCGCCTTGTCATCGCTGGTAGAGCGGGCATAGATCCGCCAATCTTCATTGACTGCTTCACCTGCTTTTGGAAAAGATATTTTCTTTCCACCCTTGTACATCGCTTCATCGTAAAGCACGGGTTCGAAAGGTGGATTCTTCCATGTTGCGGGATCTACCGGTTGACCATCATAGTGAACATAAAAGCACAGCGTGCGGGTGGCTCCAGCAACTTTTCGTTCTCCATAAACAACCGGCGGCGAACCTTCTACTTCAAGTTGTTGCATCGCAAAACCCCTTGCGGAGAATATCTTACTGAGCAGGTCTGCGTTGCGACGGATATTGACGTTGTCGGCGGCATTATTGGGAATCGACAACAATTCAGAAAATGATTGGAGAATAGCCGGACCTTCCTTATTGATCCACGCACGCGACGCCTCAACCGATTTGTGCTGTGCGAACCCGAATATGGGAACTAAAAAAAAGACGAGGAGAAACTTCTTCATAAAAAAACAGGATTAGGTAGTTGAAATGTAAAGCATATTGCGCAATGTTCGAAGCCCATTCTCCACTTTAGCTTCGGTGCAACAGCCCTTCATTCAACTACCTTCCCGCTCTCCCCCTACCCGGTTCCTTCACAATGCGTTCGCTGCAATCACCGGATAAGTGTAGCTCGTTTTGGCCAGCATAGGAACCAGTTTCTTATTCTTCGCAGGTGCCACTATTCTATAGGTTGTCGATAGGCCTGCGGTATTGATTTCCATCCAGTACTCTGAAAGAGTGAGTTTACGGACGTCATATTTCTTCACAAACGAACCGACGCCTTCTTTCTCCTTGATGAGGTCAGTTGCGATCTCTCCTTCCTGTCCGAAAAAACGCACTTCAACGTTTTCACCAGCGCCCACCACCAGCAATTTCAGTGTGCGACTGTCGGCACCAGGCAATACTTTTATTTCGGGCATACCAGCCTGTTGTGCATTGGCAGTGTAGCAGATCGAACCGAACAGGAAAACCATTCCCGCTGCGATCATCATTTTTGTTTTCATAAGGTTTTTGTGTTTGATCATTGAATTGATTTACAAGAGAATGAACGTCTTGAACTAAGAGAAGATGTCACCTCGCGGTAAAGGATTGTCACAAGTTGTCACCCGCTGCCCAACGGGGTGTTAAAGGCAGATTTGGCCCAAATCATTTATAAGCAAACACCGACGTGACGCAATATCCATCATCAGGGATATCGAAAATGCATAGTTAATGTCTTGGTGCCTTTGCCACTTTGCATGAAATTGCATTCTATTTTACGTGATATTCACTCTCGCATGAAGTCTCCCTCCAACTGGCTCTGGCTCGCACTGGTATTGGTAGTTTATTTACTAGGCATGCTGGTTGACGTGATCGAGACAGATGCCGCGCAATATGCTGCGATGTCTTTGGAGATGCTGCGTACCGGCAACTTTCTCGAGATCTATCATCGCGAGGCCGACTACATAGATAAACCCCCCTTGATTTTCTGGACTTCCGCGTTGTCCTTTAACCTTTTTGGCCCTACTAACTTTGCGTACAAGTTGCCGTCTGTTTTGTTCACGTTGCTGGGTTTGTTCTCTACGTGGAAGCTAGGCAGACTATATTACGGTAATCTTGCCGGTTTCATTTCCGTGTTCATCCTTGCAACCTGCCAGGCATGGTTTCAGTTCAACCAGGATGTTCGCACAGACACTATACTCGCCGGCTGCACGATATTTGCCATCTGGCAACTTGCAGCTTTCAACAGGGATCGACGATTTATTCACATTGTCTGGATAGCGCTCGGCATTAGTGGAGCTATGCTCACTAAAGGTCCTGTTGGATTGATGGTTCCCGCATTGGCTGTTGCCACCGATGCCTGTCTCAAACGGCGTTGGGATATTTTTCTTCGCTGGGAATGGCTGGTTACTGCCATCATCATCACAGCACTGTTGCTACCGATGCTTTACGGATTATACATGCAGTTCGACGCAACCGGGGGAAAGCAAACCTACAATGGGTTCATCAAATCAGGGATAAAGTTTTATCTGTGGACACAAAGCTTTGGTCGGCTTACTGGTGAAAGCACGTGGAAGAACGATGCCGATCCTTTTTTCTTTGTACACACATTCCTTTGGGCATTCCTGCCATGGAGCCTCGTCTTCCTTGCGGGATTCGGGAAAAAAATATGGAATATTGTTCGTCAACGTTTGAGGATAACGAACCAGGATGAGGCTCTCACCATTGGAGGGATCTTATTGCCGGCGATCGCGTTCTCCCTGTCCCAATACAAGTTGCCGCATTACATTTTCGTTTTCTTTCCGCTGGCCGCAATAGTTGGCGGGTCGTATTTATCGTCAGTGATCCGTAGTGGCCGAAACATCAAAACGTGGGTGATCATACAGGGCGCCATCGGGACACTGCTGTTATTGCTGACCACTTTCTTTGCAACACTCCTGTTTCCACTCAGTAACATCATCGTGATCTCGGTAGCGCTTGGTGGAGCAGTAACAACGCTCTGGTTTCTATTCAGAAGCAAAACCGCTACAAGAAGATTGATCATTCCGGCGTTCCTTGCTGCTACCACGATGAATTTCGTATTCAATGCTCATCTGTATCCGGCACTTACCGAATACGAGGCAGCCAACAAAGCCGGGCAAATTGCGCGGCAAGGTGGCTACCCACTGGTCGGTTACAGGAATCTTTCTTACGGAATTGATTTCTACTTCAGAGACGTTGTGCCGCTGGTGGATGATATTGACACGCTAAGAAAAAGCTACAACAACAAAAGGATCTTCCTTTATACCGACGAGGAAAGCGCCAAACAACTTTACACGGAGTTAGAGATCATCGACGATCGGCCACTGGATCTATTTCATGTGTCCAGATTGAATGGAAAATTTCTTAATCCTTCTACACGGGCTCAAGCGGTAAAACGTATGCATCTTCTACTGGTGCAGTTATGAACCGGGGTAAATAAAAAAATTGCCACTTGCGAACTTAAATCCCTTACGGTGATGATGTCCGTCATCATTTTGCGTGCCCGCGGGAATTAAGTTTATAACACCAATCGGTCAATCAACATTTTCTACCTGGATTTCCATCTGAAATAATGTTTCAGTCGATTGCGGTTCACATTTTATAAGGGTAAACAAAAGGCATATGCAAAAGATCGTAGAATTGTTGTGCGAGTCGGAAAAAAGTGCGGAGGATGCAGCAAGAGCGGCTATCACCACAGTATCCAGTACGTTAAGAGACGTTCAGTCGCTTGAAGTCCGGCCGCGGCCCAACAGGCTCGATAGCTCGGGAATAACTCACTACCGCGTGTGTGCGAAAGTTACATATGGCACATTGCCGTCCCGCTGATTTGCATTGCAATTTCAAAAATTTCCTTTTATCTGTAGTTAGGCGTTTGTTTTAATCCAGAGCTGCCGGGTTTCCACGATGATAAGGTGGAACCCGGACGTGCCTCTGGATAAATTTATTTTGCAGGACTGCCGGCCGGCAGATAGAGACTAATGGTTGCTCCTTTTCCGGCGATAGCCTCGGCGGTAACTGTGCCACCATGATTCTCGATTACTTTCTTCACAATCGCGAGACCGATACCCGTCCCGGGGATTGCTTTTGTTGCCGCAAGCCGCGCAAACGGATCGAAGATATGGCTAGCGTCTTCCTGGTTGAAGCCAAGACCGTTGTCAATAACGGAGATCCTGAAAAATTTACTGCTGCCGTTAAGTGCGGGGAGGCCGGATCCATTCACCTGGTCGCAACGGATAGAGATAAGCGGGGCGACGCCCGGTCGCGAGAATTTTAAAGCATTGGAAAGTAAATTTTGAAAAACCTGCCGAAGCTGGAATGCTATGCCATTAATAGTGGGAAGACTACCGACATCGATTCGACCTCCTTTGTCTTCCAGGAGTATTTCAACATCGCCGATTGCTCCCCTGGCAACCTGGTTAAGATCGGTGGGTGAATATTCAGTTTTATTGTAAGCAACTACGGAATAGGCAAGCAAATCATCAATAAGGCCCTGCATATTGCGGGCACTCTGCTCGATCTTGCTAAAACTCCTTCTCACTTTCTCAGACATTTCAACATCTTCGACCTGGCTGAGGAACACGCGGATTTTCCGAAGCGGCTCCTTTAAGTCATGGCTCGCTACGTGCGTAAATGAAGCGAGTTCCTGGTTAGTCGTTTGTAGCTTCGCAGCCGTTTCCCTCAACTCGTCATCAGCTCTCTTTCTTTCAGTTAGATCCCTGGTTACTTTGGTAAAACCGATCACATTATTATTTTCATCATGCAAGGCAGTAATGACCACACCTCCCCAGAACTTCGTTCCATCCTTCCTTACGCGCCAACCTTCATGGGAGGTTCGCCCTTGGGCAAGCGCCTGGTCCAACAGCATTTCGGGAAGCCTGGCAAGCCTGTCTTCATTCGTATAAAATATCCGGAAGCTTTTTCCGATGATCTCTTCTGCGCTATATCCTTTGATCTGCTCTGCGCCTGCATTCCAATTAAGAATAGTACCATTAACGTCGAGTAACAGTATAGCGTAGTCGCTTACCTCACTCACCATCCGGTGGTATTGTTCTTCACTTCTTCGAAGCTCCTTATTGCGGTCTCTCAGCTCTTCAGAAGCATTGGCTAACCGATCCTCGGACATCTTACGTTCCGTAAGATCGCGCGTCACTTTCGAAAACCCAATGAGTTCATTGTCATCGTCATGTAAAGCGGTAATCGTGACACTTCCCCAAAACCGTGTACCATCCTTTCTGATCCGCCATCCTTCGTGGTTTACACGCCCCAGCGTTCGTGCCTCATTAAGAAGTCTTTCAGGCAGGTGTGCGATCTTATCTTCATTGGAATAGAAGATCTTAAAATTTCTCCCGACAATATCAGCCGCTTTGTATTTTTTAATATGCTCAGCTCCCCTGTTCCAATCGAGTATGTCGCCATCAGGACTTAGTAATATCATTGCATAGTCCTGGACCTCAGCAATCATTTTGTGATATTGATTTTCGCTTCGCGCCAATTCCACGTTGCGCTGTCGCAACTCTTCTGCCT
>WUUC01192532.1_pt1 | contig 13449 bp, 14 predicted proteins | sample 6278441 | NCBI WGS metagenome assembly WUUC01 (sample SAMN13675441, study PRJNA597444) | soil metagenome | isolation source: soil | place: USA: Washington | collected 2017-10
CAAGCGCAGCGCGCAGTGAGCGAAGCGAACGGAGAGCCCGCAGGCGGACTTGCTCCGCCGTTAACGGGCCCGATCGGGAAGCGCAAGCCGCGGCGGTTTCTGACCGCTGCGCTCGTCTTGTGCGGAGCGCTGACCGCGGGTGGCATCACGATGTCGATGATGCCGGAAGAAGCGTCGGCGCAAACGACGGCGCGACAAGCTCCGAAGCGCAAGCTCCGCACGTCGGATCTGACGCTCAAAGGTTCGGTGGCCTCGCGGCCATTGGTGCTGGTCGGGTTGCTGGCGGCGCTCTCGCTACTCCCGTTCGTGATCATCATGGTCACGAGCTTCGTGAAGATCTCGGTGGTGTTGTCGATCGTGCGTTCCGCGCTCGGTACGCAACAGATACCACCGACCCAAGTGATCACCGGACTAGCGATCATTTTGACGGTCTACATCATGGCGCCCGTCGGCCTAGAAATTTACAAAACCACCGAGGACCTGATCAATCAAAAGAGACCCGGCGAGAGTCTGATGTCCGCGGAGACAGTAGACCTGGTGATGGAAGCGCTCGAAGAATCCGTCCCGCCGATCAAAGGTTTTCTCTCGAAAAACTCGCACCTCAAAGATCGCGCGATGTTCTATTCGCTCGCGAAACGCCTGCGCAAAGCGGAAGACCGCGCCGGCATCGGCCCCGAAGATTTCATGGTGTTGGTTCCCGCATTCGTGATCTCGGAGCTCAAAGAATCGTTTCAAATAGGATTCATCATCTTCGTGCCATTCCTGGTGATCGACTTGGTGGTGTCGAACATCTTGATGGCCCTGGGCATGCAGATGTTGAGTCCGACGACGATTTCTCTACCATTCAAACTATTGCTCTTCGTGGTGATCGACGGTTGGTACCTGATCACCAAGGGCCTCATCATCGGGTACCTGTAATATGGTTTCGTCGTTCATCACCCAAGTCACGAACGAAGGTCTGCTGTTGGTGTTGATCGTCTCCGGACCACCGGTGGTGTTGTCGTTGATGGTCGGTCTCGCGGTCGCGCTCTTTCAAGCGGTGACGCAGATTCAGGAACAATCGCTGACCTTCGTCCCCAAAGTGATCATCGTCTTCGGCGTGCTCGCGATCCTCGGTCCGTGGCTCGGCTCGGCGACCTCGGAGTTCGCGCGTCACTGCTTCGAAGGTTTTGCGACCGTCGTCGGGAGATAGATGCTCAAGGCGCTCGCAGCATGGATGATCGCAGCGGCGTTGGTCTACGCGCCCGCGGCCCGCGCCGATGCGGTCGAAGGGACCGCGGTGATGGTCTCGGTGGTCACCATCGGGACCGTCGGTGGCCTTGCGACCAGTATCAGCACGCTGGTCCATGCGCTCGATCGCCGGACCTTCGAAGGCCCGTGGGTCGTCGCGTCGATGTTCACCAGCGCGGTCTGCGGAACGGTCGCCATCTCCTTCATCGCCAGCGGTGACGCGGGCTCGGGTGGTTGGGGCGTCGTCGGCACGATGTTCTATTTGGGGCTCACTGCAGTCCCAACGTATTGGGTGATCAAAAGCGCGCTCGCAGACGTCGATCCCGGCGAACGATTCGACGCGGACATCATGCCCGCACCGGAAGATGATCCCGAAGCTGCGTTGAATCGGCGTCCACTGCCGAGCAGCTCTTCGGCGTACACCTTCACTTGGAGCTTCTAAATGAGCTCCTTGGAAAGTGTCATCGAGTCGATCGGCTACAAAGGCGAAGTCTCGAACATGATCACGATCGGGACGCTGATCGTGATCCGCTCGGTGGCGATCGTGTTCCAGGTGCCGTTTTTGGGCGGAAAACTGGTCCCGCCCGAGACACGTATGGCGCTCGCCTTCGGTCTCGCGGTGCTCGTCTATCCGTTCGCGGTCGAGTCGATGCAAGGCCCGCTCGACATGAACCCGATCGTCTACATGGTCATGCTGATGAAGGAGCTCTTCGTCGGCTACGTGATCGGTTTCCTCGCTTCCGAGCTGTTCTACGCGATGGAAGTCGCGGGCCGCGCGCTCGACATCATGCGCGGCTCGAACATGGCCGAAGTTCAAGTCCCCGAGCTGCAACTGCGCGCCTCGCCGTTGGGCCAGTTCAACTTTCAATTGTTGTTGGTGGTGTTCTGCGCGCTCAACGGACACGGATACTTCATCGAGAGCGTCTGCGAGAGCTTCCGTTTGATCCCGGTCGACGGTTGGCCTTCGCTCGGCGCGCGCAATTTTCAAGACATGGTCGACGAGGTCTTGAAGTACACCTCGGACCTCTTCGGCTTGGCGTTTGCGCTGGTCTTCCCAGGCTTATTTACGGTGTTCATCGTCGACATCGTCTTCGGCATGTTCAACCGTATCGCGCCGCAGTTGAACGCTTACTTCATGGCGATGGGCGTCAAAGCGATGGCCGGCATCGCGATGTTCATGTTCACCATCTCGATGTTGATGGGTGAGCTCGCCAAACGTTTGGAAGACTCCTTGGTCTTCCTGCGCCGCGTGCTCGGCATGATGGGTTGAGCCTTAGCGAAACTCGCCGCGCTGCACTTCCGAACGCAAAGATTCGTCGTCCCACGCCGGATCGTGTCCTTCTTTGCCGTCGCCTTCGCGCATCAGCTTCTCGATCTCCTGATACGCGTTCTTCGCTTCGGCGAAGAGCATGTTCTGATCTTTCCCCCAGATAGTGGAGATCTTTTCGAGCGCCGCTTCGTCGTGCGCGCGGAACACACGTCCCGCGCGGACCGCTTGATGCGCGCGAAAACCAACCGCCCGAAGCGCGTCGACACCCATCTCCATGGCGCTCCCGAAGGTCTCGCGATAGATCGAATCGATCCCCAGCGCGCGCAGTCGGTAATAGTGCGGGCGGTTGCGCGCGCGCGCCAAGATCTTCAGCCGCGGATAATGTTTTCGCAGCTCGGAGGCGAGCTCGATCGATTGATCGACGTCGTCGATCGCCAGAATGAACAAACGCGCCCGCTCACACTTTGCGGCGTGTAAAAGCTCGAGTCGGGTGGCGTCACCGTAGTGCACCTTGAGACCGACGCGGCGCACCAACTCCACGGTGTCGGCGTCGAGATCGAGGACCGTGGTGGGCACGTTCTTCGCGCGCAACAGCCGGCCGACGATCTGCCCGAATCTGCCGAAGCCGGCGATGATCACCGGATCTTCTTCGGAGGCTTCGATCTGATCCGCATCGCGTTTCGGTGCGGCCTTCGCCAGGCGCGGTGCGATCACCCGTTCATAGGAGATCAAGACCAGCGGCGTGAGGAACATGGAGAGCGCGACGATGGCGTTGATCGCATTCGCCGTCTCCCCTTCGAGCGATCGCGTCTGCACCGCAAAAGAGGTGATCACGAACGCGAACTCACCGCCTTGACCGAGCGCAAACGCGAACAATGCGCGCGCCGGACGGCTCAGCTTGAACACGCCGCCGAGCATGTAGAGCACCACGATCTTCGCGGCGATCAGACCGAGCACCAAACCGGAGATCGCAAAGAGCCGCGCGCCGAGGAACGCAAAGTCGATCGAGGCTCCCACGGAGATGAAGAACAAACCGAGGAGCAGTCCTTTGAACGGCTCGATGTCCGCTTCCAGCTCGTGGCGGAATTCGCTCTCCGCGAGCACCACGCCGGCGACGAAGGTCCCGAGCGCAGGCGACAGACCGACGAGATCCATCAACAAAGTGATCCCTACGACCAAGAGCAGCGCCGCTGCGGTGAACACTTCGCGAAGATGAGTCGCGGCCAAAAAACGGAACATGGGACGCACCAAAAAACGGCCCACGAAGATCAACGCCGCGACCGCACCGAGGATCATCAACGCGCGCAACCAGCCGGGTGTCGCACCGTCACTGGCCGAAGGATCAGCTGTACCAAGGATCGGTACCAACGCGAGCATGGGAATGACCGCGATATCTTGAAAGAGCAGCACCGCGAACGTCGCTTGGCCGCCCTCTCCTTTGAGGAGCCCTTTTTCCTCGAGGCTTTGCAGCACGATCGCCGTCGAGGAGAGCGCGAGGATCATGCCCACCACCAAAGCCGGTTTGATCCCCAAACCCACGGCCAACGCAGCGCCGGTGAGCGCGACGGTGGTGACCACGACTTGGGCGCCCCCGAGCCCGAGGATCGAGCGGCGCATCGACCACAACAACGCGGGCCGCAGCTCGAGGCCGATCAAGAACAACATCATCACCACGCCGAACTCGGCGGCGTGCATCACGTCCGCGCCGCGTTCGCCGACGAAGCCGAGCACGTAGGGTCCGATGATCGCGCCGGCGATCAGATAGCCGAGCACGCTGCCAAGCCCGGTACGTTTGGCGATCGGCACCACCAACACGGCGGCCGCCAGATAGATGAACGCGTCGAACAACATTCCGTGATTCACGCCTTCACCTCGGACCGGATCAGCGCGGAGAGATCCGTGTTGATGCGCTGTTCCTTCGCCGCGCGGTCGACGTCGAGCGTTTCGTCGCGCAGGGCGAGCAACAACTTTCGATAATCTTCGACATAGGGTTCAAGATCCTCCGGCTTCGCCAACTGATGCGCGCCGTGCACCACGAACGGCGCCAAAAATCGCATACGACACAGATTCGCGGTCAGCTCCCACGGGGCGAGCAGCTGCCGCACCGTCATGCGGTTGAAACCGCTCGGCAGATAGGTCGATTCGGGTCCACCCGCCGACAACGCGTTGAGCGTCAGCTTCCCCGCCAGATGATGCCCGTGGGCGCCATAGGCCCACCCGTGCTCCAGCACCAAATCCTGCCACTGCTTCAACATGGGTGGGACCGAGTACCAGTAGAACGGATGCTGGAAGACGATCGCCTGGTGTTCGACGAGCGCGGCTTGTTCGCGTCTCACGTCGATCTCCAGGTCGGGGTACAGCTCGTAGAGATCGCGGACCGACACGCCCTCGATCCCTTCGGCCGCGGCCAGCATCCTGCGATTGATACGACTCCGCTCCAACGCGGGATGCGCGAGCAGGATGAGAACTTTGCGGGGCATGGGTGGCGGTCTACTAACATGCGGACGGCGAGGTGGGACCCGCCCGAACGAGGGGGAAATGAGTACGACACACGTTTCCGGCCGAGAAGGTGCAATCCTCGGCCGACTTCAGGTATGAGAATCAACGTGCGGCGCGGCCTCGGGATTCTAGTCCTCCTCCTCACAAGCTGCGCGACGCAAAGCTCGACTCCGCCGGTTGTGCTCGTCGAAGCGGCGTATCTCTCGGCGCTCGAACAACAACAGTGCGCACCTGTCCTAGTGGCCACTGCCTCCACGGCCAGTACGGACACCGCGACGATCGCCGAGCTGCTGGAAGTCGCCGCCGCGGCGCTGGAAGAAGACGCCGCCGAAGAAACGCTTCCGGCGGAAGAACAACGCGAAGCCGAGAGCGGCGAAGTCGACGCGCTCCGCACGGTGACCACCACGGTGAGTCCTGGTCTTCGGTACAGTGCGGACATCAGCGACGAAGATCTCTTTTCGCGCTGGACCAAAGATCCTTCGACGCTCGGTTCGATCTCCATGGGCTTCGCCGACGAAGGCCGCCTGATCAACGGCGCGGCTTTTCCACGCGGTGAAGGCGTCGACTGGACCGTCATTTCGCCGCACAAAGCTTTCGCCACGGCGAACACCGTCGAGCAGGTGCTGACCGCGATCAAAAAAGTTCGCGAGCTCTATCCGAACGCGCCCGCGCTTCGCGTGAACAACATGAGCGGACCCGAAGGCGGTTATCTGCGGCCGCACAAGAGCCACCAGAGCGGCCGCGACGTCGATCTCGCGTTCTACTATCCGACCGCCGACGTGATCCGCACGCGTGCTCGCGAGAACGTCATCGACGTCGCGCTCAACTGGCAGTTGGTTCGGGCCTTGGTCACGCTCACCGACGTCGAAGTCATCTGGGTCGACTACCGCGTCCAGAAGGTTCTCTACGATCACGCTTTGACGATCGGCGAAGATCGCACGTGGCTCGACTCCTTGTTCAATGCCGGCGCGAGCTCGTTGATCAAACACGCGCGCCGCCACCGCGATCATTTCCACGTGCGTTTTTACGATGGCCGCGCCCAAGAGCTCGGCCGCCGCATCGCGCCCTTGCTCGCACAACGCCAGGATCAAAACTTGGTGATGGTGCGCGTGAAGAACGGCGACACGCTCGGGCACATCGCTGCGCGCTACAATAGCGGCGTCAGCGTCATCCAAAAGGCGAACCGCATGCGTGGCTCGTTCTTGCGCGTCGGCCAAGTGTTGCGCGTGCCTCTGCGCGGTCCATGCACGCGTTGTCCGGTGCCACCCGCGGTGCATGTTCCGCCGCGCCGGCTGCCCCCGCCGGAACAACAAGCCGCCCTTTAGCGTCCGCCGCGGACTTTTTAGCGGGGCAGCGCGAAGAACTTCTGCGCAGTTTCCGTCGTCACGCGGGCGATCTCTTCTTCGCTGCGATCCACCGCGCGTGCGACCGCCGACAACACGCTGGTGAGAAACGCGGGCTCGTTGCGGCGATCAGCGACCTTCAAGGTGCGCGGTAACAAGTAGGGCGCGTCGGTCTCGAGCATCAAACGATCGAGCGGAATCTCGCGGACCACTTCCAGCAGATGTTTGCCGCGACGTTCGTCGCAGATCCATCCCGTGATCCCGATGTGAAGATCCAACGAGAGATAGCGATCGAGCTCCTCGCGCGTACCCGTGAAACAATGCACCACGCCGCGCACCAACTTCGAGCGATGCCGCGCGACGAGCTCCGCAAAACGCGCCGAAGCATCCCGCTCGTGCATGAACACCGGCAATTGCAGCTCCGCCGCGAGCTCGAGCTGCCGTTCGAACCACAGCTCTTGATCCCCGACCGGCGAAAAGTTTCGGTTGAAGTCGAGCCCGCACTCGCCGATGGCCACGGCGCCATCCTTCGCGAGACCGCGCAGAACCTCGATCGTCGACGGCCCGCAATCCTTCGCATGGTGGGGATGAACCCCCGCCGTCGCAAACAACCCTGGTCGGGCGCGCGCCATGTGCTGCGCTTCGCGGCTTCCTTCTTCGGTCGTTCCGGTGATCACCAAAGTGCGGACACCCGCGGCGGACGCGCGTTCGAGGACGCGCTCGCGATCATGATCGAAAGAACGGTTGGTCAGGTTCACGCCGATATCGACGAGGTGCGGTGCATTCATGGTGAGCGCGATCTCTGTTGGAAGAGCGACCGCATTTTAGCGTATCAGCATCCCGATGAACCGCTTGATCCTAGTCCTCGCTCTCTTCCTCGTGGCCTGCGGCGACGACAAAGAGGAGAACCCCGTTCGCCCGGACGGCGGCGTGTCCATGAACGATGCGGGCATCAGCGGAGGCTCACCGAGCGTCGCGCGACTCGCCCAAGCAGTCTGCAACAAACAGACGGAGTGTTGTGCAGGCAACGAATCGGTCACCGAATGCAGCGAGAGCTTCGATCGAGCGATCAGCCCGATCTTCACGCTCGGCGGCATCGCCGTCGACGAAAACAAATTCAATGCCTGCGTCGCCACGCTCTCTTCGCTGAGCTGCGAAGCCGCCGCAAACTACGGCGGCCGCGTGCCCTTCGGCGTGGTCTGCGAAAAATTCTACTCCGGCACGCTCGCCGACGGCGCCGACTGCGACGGCGCGACGATCGTGGAACGCGTCTACAGCAGCAGCCGTTGTGCCTCCGGACATTGCGACGGCACCACCAAAAAATGCGCGCCGGCGCCCGTGCCGCCCATGGCTCACGGCCAGGGCGAAGACTGCAGTCAGGACGGCTTGTGCGTCGAGGGCCTTCAGTGCTTCGGAGAGCCGATGACCTGTCAGACCCCCACCGAGATCATGATCGGCGAAATCTGCGAAGCAGGCACGATCTGCGAGCTCGGCGAGAGCCAGTGCTTTTGTCCTTTCGAACAGGAAGGCTGCCTCCGCGGAACCTGCGGCAACCGCTCGCGCTGCCGCGACTAGCCCACGCTGTGACGACTAGACTTATTTCCCGCGGAATTTGATGCCGCAGCCGAGCGCTTTGGTTTCGGCGAGCGCGATCTTTTTCCCCGCGACCACCGAAGTGAGCGCGTCCTTCAAATAGGTCTGCTTCACGGCCTTCGGGTCTTCGGAGTTGTCGTCGACCGCGCCCTTGTAGACGAGCTTGCCGCTCGCGTCGAAGAGGAACACTTCGGGCGTCTTCGTCGCGCCGTATGCCTTGGCCACGTCGGACGTCGAATCGACGACGTACGGGAACTGAAAGCCCTTCTCTTTGGCGCGCGCCTGCATCGCCTCCAGGCTGTCGTCCGCCTTCACGCCGGGATCGTTCGGATTCACCGCGACCACGCCGACACCTTGTTTCGAGAACGTGTTGCCGAGCTCGACGATGCGATCTTCCCACGCCTTGGCGTACGGGCAGTGATTACAAGTGAACACCACCAGCGTGCCCTTCGCGCCCGCCAGCTCCGCGACCGAAGTCTCTTTGCCGTCGACGTTCTTCATCTTCGTCGACGCGAGCGGCGCTTTTTCGCCGAGTCCCAACGAAGCCTGCGCAAACGCGGGAACACCGAGCGCCAAAACGGACACCGCCAAAAGTTTGGTCTTCATCATCATGGGCTCTCTCCTAACACGCGCAGCGACTCTCGTTCGAGCTGTTCGTAGCTCGCGATCCCTTCGACGAACCACTCGCGCTTCCCGCCTGCGCCGAAGATAATCGTCGCCGGAAGCGAGCCGCTCCACTCGGGGTGTAACGCCTCGATGAATTCCATGTCGCCGCCCGTCTTGCGATAGGTTTCGAAATCGACGCCGAGCGTTTTCAAAAACGTGAGGGCCGACTCACGTTCGCTCTCGACGTCTCCCGAGATCAACACCAGCTCCACCCCGCGGGCCGCAAAATCCCGGCGAAAACGCAGAAATTCGGGCAGCTCGTCCTTACACGGCTCGCACCACGTGGCCCAGGCGTTGACCACCACTACCTTCGCAGCCGAACCATTGATGCGCGCCGTGAGCTCCGCCGGCGTCGCGTCACGCAGCAGCGCAACTTCCGCGACCGGCGCGACTTCCGCAACTTGCGGCGCCGTGGCTGCACAACCGGAGAGCACGAACATTGAGAGGTATCTAATATCCATCGACCGTCTCACCGATCGAGATCTCCTCGATCGCCTTTCGCACGCCGTCGTTCAAGCCGCGCGCATCCAGCTCTTTCACCGTCATGCCGCCTTCACGCGTCGCGCGGACCGAGAAGACGCTGCCGCTCACCGGCACGAACGTTACGTCGCGCACGACCCAATCGCGCGCACCGAAGTCGAAACGCGTGAGCACGTGGCGGTTCTGCGTCATCAAGCCGATCGCCAGATCGCGCAGATAAGGGCGGAGCTCGAAGCCGTCGCCGCTCGCGTAGATCACGTCCTTCTTGAGCAAACCTTCGAGGGCGCCGATCCATTCAATGTCCGAAGGGACAGGTGACGCGAGCGCGTCTTCCCCAAACAAAGCCGGCGACAAACGCGAGATCCGTTTTCCCGAAAGCACCATCGCTCCGTCGATCGAATGATCGAGCAGCGCCGATTGTTTTCGCGCCGGCGGCGGCGTGCGCAACAGCCGCGCGATCATGGCCCCGTTTCGCAACCCGGCCACCAGCTCCGACGCCAAAAACGTAAACGCGAACGACTCGTGCGGCGTCAGGCGCAGATCCACGAAATCTCCCGTGGAGCGCCGCGGCGAAAAGATGCGCACCACTTCGTCGAGCACGTCGAGGATCTCGAGCGGCGGACCAAAACGAAACTTATCGGCGGTTTTCGCGTAGCGAACGAAGGCCCCTGATCTTCCGTACAGGTCCATCAGACGTTCGCCTTGCCCTGCGCCGGCGCGCAACAAAACGATGCGCGAGTCGGGCTGCGCCACGACCAACAAGCGCCGCAAGACTTCTCGGTGCGGGCGCATTGTTTTGCCGTCCAACAACCGGCGGTCGAACAACGCGCGTCCGCTCCTCTCCAAGATCGGTTCGGGCGGCGGAGCTGCGAGCGCTTCGAGCGGAGACTCGTCGTCCGAGCTGAGCGCGCTCGCGAGGCGCACGAAGAGCACCTCTTCTCCCGATAAGATGAGCGGCTGATCCGCAGGCAGAACGTCGTTCATTTCAGGGCGCAAAAGTCCTTATATACCCACGAGACTCGGCTTCCATGATAAACATTCCTCGTGGGCGATACGGGGGAGAAGACTGAAGAAGCTTCCCCAGAGAAACTGAGGAAAGCAAAAGAGGAAGGTCAGGTTCCCAAGAGCCAGGACTTCGTCTCTGCGCTCGGTTTCTCCGCAGGCTTTCTCACCTTCGCCGCGCTGCTCTCCTACGTCATGGGAGAGCTCAAAGATTTCACCGTCGCCTCGCTGACTGCTGCCGTGGAACGCCCGAACATGGGCACCATCGGCGAAGTCCTCTCCGACGTCGTGCCGCTGATCTTGAAGCTCTCGTTGCCGATCGGCGGCGCGGTCTTCGTGGCCGGCGTCTTCTCGAACGTGCTGCAAACGGGCTTCTTTCTCGCCTTCAAGGTGCTGGTCCCGAAGCTCGACAAGGTCAACCCGATCAACGGGCTGAAGGGCATGTTCAAGATGAAGAAGGTCATCGACCTCATCAAGAACATGGTCAAAATGGGGATCGCCGCGTGGCTCGCGTGGAGCATCATCCGCGACGCGATCGGGGACATGACGCTCACGGTCCAGTATCCGTTGGAGACGTCGATCGACTACGGCGCCGGCATTCTCTGGGAATATCTGATCAAGACACTGCTGCTGTTCTTCATCATCGGCGGCGCCGACCTGCTCTATTCACGTCATCAATTCAACAAAGAGATGATGATGTCGAAGTACGACGTAAAACAGGAGTACAAACAGTCGGAAGGCGACCCACACATGAAGGGCCACCGGAAGCAGCTTGCCCATGAGCTGCTGTTTAGTGGCAGCATGGAGAACGTGAAGAACGCGGATGCGGTCGTCGTGAATCCAACGCACATCGCCGTCGCGATCAAATACGACAAAGACAAGTCGAAGGCGCCGACCGTGGTTGCGAAAGGCATGCGCATCCACGCAGAGAAGATCAAAGAGATCGCCAAACATTACGGCGTACCGATCCTGCGCAACATTCCGCTCGCGCAGGCGCTCAACAAGCTCGATATCGGCGAAGAAGTTCCCGAAGACTTGTACGAGGCGGTCGCCGAGGTCTTGTCATTCGTCTACAAGATCAAAGAAGAACAAGAGAACCGCCAGCGCAAGCAACGGAGCGGAGATCAGCCAGAAGGGGCACCTGGCCAAGCGACCAGGGCGCCCGCCGGACGGCCGCAGCAACCGGGCAACCTGCTGAAGCGAGGAAAATAACTCGTGACAGAAATCAATAATAAGTGGCCCTGGCCACAGAACATCGGAACGCTCGGGACCTACGCGGAAGAGGTCAAGGCGCTCCAAAAACGCGTCGAAAAAAATCCCGACGCGGCCCCGATGCCCGAGGTGGCGCCGACGAAGCTGCTGACGCCGCAGCGGTCGAGCGACAACCTGCGCATGGGCGAGCCCTCGTATCTCTCGGATACGCAGGAGTCCTCGCCGGCCACGCTGACGCACGTCGCGTTTCGGCGGATTCTGATGAAGACGAAGCGCAAAGGTGTGCTTCGCTTCGATGAGTCGGTCGACACCGAAGAGCTCGAAGATCTTCCGGTGACGCGGCGCGATCAGATGCGTTCGATGCTCGCGCGCGAGAAGGCGATGCTCGAGATCATTCAGCGCTACAACGAGCTCGCCGAGGCGGTGTACATGCGCTTGTTGTCCGAGGCCAAGGGCTGATGGCCGACGAGAAGCTCCCCATGATGCGGCCGGTGGCTGCGCTGACTCGACGCGATCAACAAGGCGGCGGCGGCGCGCTGGAAACCTCGCCGGGCACGGAAGTGCGCCGCTGGGCCAGCGGGGCCGCGACGCTTCAACAGATCAAAGGGTACAGCGAAGAGGAGCTCTTCCTGATCGCGCAGCACGGCTACACCTTGTTCTTGAACGGCAAGGTGAAGGACGCGCAGACGGTGTTCGAAGGATTGGTCGCGGTCGATCCGAGGAACGATTACTACTATCGAGCGCTCGGCGTGGTTTATCACCGGCAAGGCGACGCGGAGCGCGCGCTGAAACAGTTCTCGCACGCGATCACCGTCTCTCCACGGGCGGCCGCGGGTTACGTGAATCGTGCGGAGGTCCACATTTCGCGCCGTGACTATGAACGGGCGCTCCAAGATCTGGCTACGGCGGTCCAAGTCTCGGACGATCTTTCGGCGCCGATCGCGCGAAAAGCGATGGCACTTCAAAAGCTTCTGCGACGGAGGCGGTGACTGACCACATGTAGGTCAGTGTCATCGAATAAACACAGCAACATCGACAGCTTGGCGCCGATACACCTGGCCGAGCTTAGGAACACGGATCAGATCGCGTCGGCGGTCAGAACAATGACGCGGCCCTGAAGCTCAGGGTAGAAGAAGCAACGGAGCGAAAGCTCCACAGAAAGGGAATCGAAACCATGGTCTTCGGAATTGGCGGAAATCGTTCCTTCGGAACGGTCCTCAACGACACGCTCGGAATTTTCGGCATCAAGGGAGCCGGCCTCGGCTACATGATGGACAGCCTGACCGGTAACACGACCGGACAGCTGCAGAACCTCCACGACATGATGCTCGAAACCGCGATGGGTCGCGGCTCGGGTCCCATCGAACGTCAGATGGGAATGTTCCAGGGGATGGGGATGGGAATGGGAATGGCACCTTTTGGGATGCCCAACCCGATGAGCGCTTACGGCGCCATGATGCCGCTTTGCGGCGCGGGCTACGCAGGAATGACCCAGCAGGTGGACCTCGCCGCGGGCTCCTCGAACATTCCAGTCCTCTCCAGCTTGTTCAGCCCGAGCCGTCGTATGGCCGGTCAGTTCGAGCGCATGATGCGCGAGAATCCGTATGCGCGTGCGGCGTTCGAGTCGCAGATCGGCGGACGCGTCGTCGACTTCGGTTTCCGCAATGACGGCCGGTTCACCGTGCAGCGCTTCGCACCGGGCTTCGCTCCGATGCCCGGCATGCAGATGAATCCGTGGACGAACAACGCGTTCGGCTACCTCTCGGGCATGAACTCGGCGGCGCTGAGCAGCGGCGTGTACGGTCTCGGCAACAACCCGTTCATGGGTTATTTGGCCGGCGGCTTCAACAACATCCTCGGCGGCCAGTACGGCATGGGCGGCGGCGGAACGATCCCGATGCCGATGTACGGCGCGTCGAACACGGTCGGCGTCGGATCGCCGAGCGGCTTCTCATACGCGGGTCTGCAGACTCCGCTCGGTGGACAGGGCCACGGCTCCTGGAATCCGAACGCGGCTCCGGGCCAGATCAACAACACCAACCCGGCTTACGAGCGGGCGCATCAGGCGGAGATCGACGCGGTGTTGCGCGATCCTTCGCTGACGGTCGAAGACAAAGTGACGCTCATGATCATGTTGATCATGAAGAAGATGGA
>WUUC01127742.1_pt1 | contig 13448 bp, 24 predicted proteins | sample 6278441 | NCBI WGS metagenome assembly WUUC01 (sample SAMN13675441, study PRJNA597444) | soil metagenome | isolation source: soil | place: USA: Washington | collected 2017-10
AAAGAAGTCGTACTGCCGACCCTCCCAGCGAACAACGGCGCCGGCGCCCTTCAGGACGGCTGTCACGGCGTCGGGTCCGTGGTGTCCTGCACTTCGAGGATCGCGTCAGCGCCGTTGGCGATGAACAGAAACGAGCCGTCGAGGACGTACACGTCGGTTTTGCGGATGCCTTCGCGGACCTCCTCGGTGTCCATCGGCTTCTCCCAGCCGAGCACGCCGACCTGGCCCTTCGCGAAGTACCGGCGGGTGCCCGGATCGAGCCGCAGCGACGTGTACGTGTTCGTGATGCCGTAGCGCGCGAGGACAGCGTCGCCGCGCTCCTCGTACACGCGGTCGAAGTGCTCCGCGTCCTCCGGGCTCCACATCAGCGAGTTGGGTGTGACGCCGCCGCGCTCCTCCATGAACGTGCGGCGCACCCTCGCGAACTCCGATGATGGCCGCGGGTTCGCGACAGGGTCGGCGCTGAGCATCGAGATGGGCTCCGCCTCATCCCACGACGTGAACGTGCCGGTGCCGCCCCACAAGTGCCGGTCCTCGGCGTCGATGAGCAGGTCCAGTGTTTCTTCGCCGATCTCCTGCATGATCCGCGCGAACGTGTTCGCGGTCTGCAGGAACGTGCGGCGCACCTCGATGATGTTGTTCGACCGGCGGGCCTCGTCGGTGACCTCCACACGCCCGGACAGGTTCTCCGGGGCCTTCAGGATCGGCCGGCGCTTCGTGCCCGCCAGCAAGGGTGCCTCGGCGCCCGGTGCGCGCGGCGCGGGTTCCTTGCCTGGCGTCAGGAAATGGTCGTCGGCGCTTGTGATCGTGTACGACACGGCCCCACCGGTCACCGACCAGCCCGGGGTGTCGTACACATCCTCGATCCAGTAGCCCTCGTTGGACCGCGCGAACGCCCTGACGATCTCGGGCATGCGGGTGATGTCGGCGGTGTAGTCGTCAACGACGATCTGGCCGTCCGCGTTGACGTACGCCCCGAACGGATTGGGGTACGTCGGTGCGAGCTGCTCGTTGGTTGGTGCGCCTGACGCAGCGATACGGCGATGGAATTCGCCCCAGTCGCCGCGTGCCATCGCCGCGAGGGTGATGACGTCGGGGAGGTGAGTCAGCGTGTCCATGTTCATCACCCCCGGTCGATTTCGATGTACTGACCGGCGCCCGATGCGGCGGTCAGGGCGCGGCCAAGGATCGTTCCCTCGGCCGCAGGGTCAGATCCGCCAGCGAGATTCGTCAACGCAACTGCGAGGACGACACCGGCACCCGATGAGCTCGGGGTGTTCGACGCGATGACCATGCCGGACGCGTCGTTGTCCTCGTTGACCGCGGCGATGACGAGCGCGGCCGTGGAGGTGATCGCGCCGCCACCGTCGGTCGCGAGATTCACGATCACGTCGTTGCCGTCAACGTCGATCGAGAGGGCCTGCGAGTTGCCGGCCGGGTCACGCAGTTGGATGCGTGTCTCGTTGGCGTCGGCACCCGCGTCCTGCGCCGTCCAGGTGATCGAGTTGTTCGCGCCGACGGTGCCGGTAACGAGAACGGCGGTGCCGCCCGCTCCGGCCGTGACGGCGCGGCCAACGGCGTCGGACTGGATGAGCGCCCCGAACGCGATGACGCCACCGGACTCGACGAACGGGATCGCGCCGATGCGATTGACGTCGGTGCCGTTGTGGTTGCTCGCGTAGCCGTCGGTGACGGCCGGGACGGATCGTTCGGCGACTCCGGTGCAGCGCTCACCTGCGGTGCAGTGCCGCGCCTTGTAGCCGCCGCGCGAGTTCTTGCCGGTGATGATGACGAACCGGCCTGCGCTGATCGCGGCCGGGTCGGCATACACCGGGATGTTGTTCGCAGGCTTCCAACGTGCGACCTGCTCGTTGGGGAGAGGACTCATCGGTGCGTCACCTTCCGGTCAGGGTTGTCGTCGGGGCGCCGGATTGACGCGAGGACGTTGGCGGTGCGTGCCGTCGGCGCGTCGGTCGGTGCGTGACCTTGGCGGCCCTGCGCACCGGGGTACTTGCCAGCCTCGAGCCTGGCGAGCGCGCGTGCCGTGACTTCCGGCGCGTCCTCGAGGTCGCGGCGCCAGCCTGACGCCTTGATCTCGTAGAGGCCGGTGACCTCGTCCCGGTTGCCCAGCCCGGCTTCGGCGGGCGTGATCTGCCCTTTGCTGATCGCAGTGAGCACCTGCTGGTCACGCTGAGCATGCACCTGCTGCGCGCGGGCCGTAGCCCCTGTCGCAGCGTCGCGCTCCAGCTCGGCGAGCCGCTCGCGGCTGATCGTCGTCGTGCGAGCAGCGACGCCCGCTGGCTCCTGCTCGCCAGCAGCGTCCGCCGTCGTGTCGGTTTCGGTGTCGTCGGTGGACGTGTCGTCCTCCGTGGACGTGTCGGTGCTGTCTGCCGCCGGGGACTCGGCGGCCATGATCTGATCCTCCGTCGCCGTCTCGGGGTCGAGCCCGTGACGAGCGGCGAGGATGCGACGCAGCGCGTCATTCATCGGGGTGTCGTCCTCCTGATCGGGGGGTGGGGGTGAAGATGAGGCCGCGGCGCGGGACTCCGCGCGAGACGTGAACCGGGCGAGCGCCGGCCGGGGGCGCGCGGCAGCGGCAGACACCGGGACCGGGTCGGGACGGACGACTTCGGTTGCCGGGCCGAACGTGACCTGGCCGCCGTCAACGGACTGCACCGCAAACTGCCACTCCTGGCCGCTGGACTCGTCGATGACGTACACGGCGAGTGACCCGTCGTCGAGCGCGCGCACCTCGGTGACGTACCACGCCCAGAAATCGTAGGAGTCGGGGAGGTCAGCCAGCTCGCTGGCTTCCTCGGCGGCGTACCAGCGCATGCGGAGATCGGAGACGTTCAGGCCGGCGGTGGCGAGCTGCTGCCGCGCGGGTTTCGGTGGGCGCCCCGTCGCGCCAACCCGCGCGACGACAGCAGATGCCTGCAGCGCCCGCGCATGATCGGGCATGTCGCGATGGTGCAGCGGCGCCCCGTCGAGCAGCGCTGTTGCATACGTGATCGTGTCGATCGTGCCAGCCGCGACATCGGCCGCGAACTCTGCTTGCACCGCAGAGAAGTCCGGCAGCGTCGTGACCCCCGGCCATGACTGCCCGAGCAGCAGCAACCCGGTCGCCAAGAAGTCGTGCTGGTGACCGGTCGCCGACGTGTAGCCCCACAGCCCCTCGATCGACCTCGCGGGGAACGCCCACTCCATGTTCTCCGCGACGATCGCGGGGACATGCAGATCGGCGTACAGCGTGTTCCCGGCGACCGTGTAGTTGTCGCCCCAGCCGACAGCAGGACCACCCTGGCCTCCGTTGGCCTCGATGACGATGCCGTCAACGGCGAGGTGAGCCTGGTCTTCCAGTTCGAGGCGGACACGTAGCGGCAGGACGGCCGGGTCGTTCGCGAGAGCGTCACACGCGGCGGTGAGATGCTCGATCGCGAAGTCCGCGGGACCCGATTCGAGCTCGTAATGCCCGGTCCGCAGAACGGGGACGCGCGGCACGGTCACTATCTCCAGTGGCATGCGCCGCAGCGTAGACGAGGCCGGGACCGCCGTGGAGGACGCCTACGGCGCTGGCAGGGGTACCGGTGCGGGCGGTGTGACGGGCTGGCAGGCGTAGCCGAGCTCGGGGGCAAGCATCCCACACGGCACCATTGGCGACGCGGGCCCCGGTGGACCTTGTGGCCCTTCCGGTCCCGGCACTGTCGAATCTGCGCCGTCTGCACCCGGCTGACCTTGCGGACCGGCGGGTCCAGGCACGGTCGACGGCTGCCCTGTCACGCCTTGCCCTGCGGCGCCTGCTGCGCCCGTGGCGCCCATCTCACCAGTCAGGCCGCGCAACCCTTCGCGCAGGACCGTGACGCGTGTCGTGATCGTCTGGAGCTGCCGTTCGGTCCTGACGATCTCGCGCCTCACAACCAAGGTGCGGCGATCGGCACGCCTCGCCAAACGCTGCGCTTCTAACGACCGGGCACGGTTGGCCCTCGAGCGCTCCGCAGCCGTTCTGACCTCCCGTCGCACGAACCCGATGCCCTCCCGGTTCGTCGTCGCTGTGCGGGACACATCGCTGGTGCGGTCCTCGAGCATGAAGAACGCGCCGACAGCCAGCCCTACAGCCACCAGCAGTCCCGCGGAGATTTTCAACGCCAGCAGGCCCCAGGCCGGCATCACTCTTCCGGTGACTGAGAAGCGGCATCGGCCGCTGCCCCCGGAGCCTCATCCGGATGCACGTCATCCGCGCGTTTCTGGGTCGCAGCAAGATCCTCGGCAACGACACGCCCGGCCTCTTCGATGCGCGCCCCCGACGCCTCCGTGCGCTGCCGGGACTCTTTGGCGAGTTCGCCGGCCGCTTCCTGCCTCACCCCGGACTCTTCGGTGCGAGCTGCTGATGCCGTCAGCTCAACCATCTGCCGAAGCGCGTCACGGGCAAGGTCACGGTCACCGCGCGCTAGGTCACGGTCATCCTTCGCGTGTTCTTTGATCGTGCCGACAAGAATTTCCAGTGCGTTGATGCCCGCTGCGTTCGCCGCCGCATACCTCGTTGCCGAGTCGGCCGCCGCGATCGCCGCCGCCTCAGCGGCAGCAGCAGCGGTCTTGGCTTCGGCGGCGGCCAGCTTGGCGTCCGCTGCTGCCTGCCGGTTCTCCTCGGCGTACTCGCCGAGCTGCGCGATGTCCCTCCTGACCTGGATGATGTCGTCCTTCAGCGACGAGCCCTCGTTGGTTTTGAACTGCGATCCGATGTCGTCGAGCACGGATTCCATCGCGTCGAGCTTCGCTAGGTGCGGCATGTACTTGGCGTTCGGCACGATCTTCTCGTTGAACGTCGTGATGCCCTTCGCGCCCGGTATGACGACCTTGTAGAGAAACGCGGTCCCGAGCGCGACGAACGCGACGATCCCAGTCACGATGTCGAGCGTTGGGCCTAGAACGGCGGCCAAGTGTGTCTCTGCGGGCATACATGGCCCCTTGCTTTCGACTGCGGGCCCCATGCCCACCGCGCAGGCTACGTCACACCATGGGCTAGTCGATCACGGCACCGGGGGCGGCGGGGGCGGTGTGTCCGGCACCGGGGCGCACTGGAACCGCAACGCCGGGTCAAGGCTGGGGCACGGCACGATGGGGCCAGGCTGCCCGTCCTGGCCGTTCATGCCGGGGATCCCGGCGGGGCCAGCGGGACCCTGCGGCCCGATGTCGCCACGGTCACCTTTGCAGCCCCCGGCAGCGGAGCAAGCACGCACCGCAGCGTTGACCTGCGCCTGCGTCGGCGGGACACCGCACCTATGCGTCTCGCAGTACGCCGCGACCGCCGCCTGAACCTGCAACGCCGTCGGGCCGGGGCCACGCGGCCCGCGCTCACCACCGAGGCCTGGGGGTCCCTGGCTGCCCTTCACGACACTCGGGAGTCGCGCGCCGGCAGCCCGCAGGTCCCGGATCAACGCGTCCTGCTCGCGACGCTCACGGTCAAGCTTGGCGACGGTGCGCGACAGACGGCGAACCGTCCGAGCTAGTTCGCTGTCCTCACCGACGACCTTGGCGCGCGCGACCTTGACCTGCTTCTTCGCGGTCTTCGTGTCCTCGGTGTTGTCCTCGATCTGCTGGCCCTGCCCGAGCGACCCTGCTCCGGTCACCCCGGCGAAGACGACGCACGCGAGCGCGCAGACGACGCAGAGCGTCGCCTTGCGGTCAGTCGTCATCGCGGCCACCCCGGATGAGCTTGATACCGGCTGTGCCGAACAAGAAGCCGATGAAGATGACGGCAACGGTGTTGATCTGTCCGGCCATCGGCGCGAGCGACTTGTCGATCGTCGCTGCGATGTACATGCCCGCCCACAGCGCCGTGACGATGGCGCCTATCACCATCTGGTAGCGGGTCACTGCCGCCGTCCGTGCACGAGCGGAGCGACGAGCAGGGCGAGCATGATGCCGACCACCAGCGACGCAGCGGTGATCTCGGCCGCCCCGACGAGCACGCCGACCGCGAGGACGGCGAACACGCCCAGGAGCAGCTGCGCCCATTCCGTGGCCTGGCTGGACGCGCCGTCTCGGTCATCGCTCATCGCGACTTTGCGGTAGATCGGGCACGAACGGCGAGAGTACCCGCGCTCAGTGCCGACGCGGGGCACTACACCGTTCGGTAGGGGATCACGGCACCGTTCGCCGGGCCATCACGACAGCGGCGGCAAGGCCACCCATGGCCGCTGTGAGCCACAACGCCCACGTCAGCGGCCATGGGTAGCAGCGCGGCATCAGCCGGCCGGCGCTCGCAACGGGGCCGTGAGCCGTGTCAGCTCACGCTCGGCGTAGTACGCCTCGAACTGGTCAAGTCGCTCACGGTAGGCGCGCTCGATCGAGGCGAGCAGATGGCACGGTCCGGCGTCGTCGCTCATCGGTTCCCCGACTCGCCGTTTGGTGCCGCCGCCGCAGGTCGGGCACGTCCCGGCTTCGCACTGGTGCGGCGACCAGTTCATGGTGCACGCCGAGCAGTAGAACGTCATCGCTTCGGCTCGGGCTTCGGCGGCGCCACCTGCAGGGACGCGCGCACAAGCCCCGGCTGATTGACCACCTGCGGCAACCGCGCCGCATACGGGGAGAGCCTGTCGGGCTCCGTGCCCTGAACGAAATGCACTTCGGTGACGCGCGCTGGCATCAACATCGAATCCCTCCGATGGTCCGGGTTGTGGTTTCTGACGGTACGCCCCGTTCTGACCGGGGCGGGTACAACATTCGTCTAGTTTTCGGGTGGCTGCCGATTGTCGATGTAGACCGTCCAGCCGAGCAGCCCGAGAAACGCCGCGAGGAACACGACAGCGCCGACGATCAGCAGACACGGCGGGACGGGGATCACGGCTTCCACATCGCCCGATCGGCGTCTATGTCATCGAGGTAGGCCGCAGCCGAGTTCAGTGCGTTGAAGACGGCGGCCTCCGCTATCTCCCACGCTTCGATGACGCGACCCATGTGCGCCGCGTCGAAGTTGTCGCCGGCATCCGCGATGTGATCGTTCAACGCGGCGGCACCGTCCGCAAGGTTGCGGCGCGCGGCGCCGAGCACCTCGTAGTCGGCCTGGAAAAGGCTCACAGCAGCCGCTCGCGCGCCGACGCCGGAACCTCGGCATGGCGGGAGTCGAGCTCGGCGCGAACGCGCTCGAGGATGAGCACAGCGTTGGGTCGAGAGTCAGGGGTCGCGGGGGCGAGGCCCTGATCGATCAGGTTGATGCGGTTCGCGGCCCGCAGCGCGACATCTTCCAACTGCGGGATCGTGGCGTGGCGGATGCTCATCGGAGCGCCGACACTGCGGCCTCGGCGGCACCGGAACCGCAGTCACGATCGAACAGCCACGGGTCGAACTCGTCGCCGCTCAGATCGACCTTCAGGACGTGGCCGTTCCAGTAGTCGAAGCGCAGATCGCCGTCGGCGGTCGCTGCTTCGGCGTCCTCGCGTGTCGGTCCCTTCGCCGGGAGTGTTGTGAAGCTGATGCCCTGCGAAAAGCTGGCGTTGTAGAGCGCCAGCAGCACGTCTGCTTTGTCGAGTCCGACGATGCTCACCATGGGAGTCCTCCTAGGAGATCGGGTACAGGGTCGACTATAGCACCGCTATCTCCAGTACTGCAACCGCTTGACGGCAAATCCTGCGTGACCGCACCTCGGACAATCCGGGCCGGGAGCAAACGCCCAGACTGAGCAATGCCATGTCGTGCATAGCCACACCAGCGACAGACGGGACACCTAAGCCTCGTCGACGAGCACAGCCACACCGATGCACCGGCACCGCGGGCCACCCTTGCAGTCCCGATTGCCACCAGACGGTAGTTGCGCGCGGAGCTCGGCGGCAGTCGCGAACTCGCGGCCGTCATCTGCGAGACAGGGTGCGCACACACTGTCGTCGAGCATCGCGGAGATGTAGAAGCTCGTCGCGGCCTGGTCGGTCTGCTCGAACACCTGGAGGCGGCCCGCGCCCGCAGCTTGCGTGACGGCGCCGGCGAGCTGGTCGCGTTCCCAGACGTGCGCGAGCCCATGCAGGTAGTCCGCGACATCGTTCGCCAGCGCGACCGGGGTGAGGCCAGATGCGGCCATCTGCACGGCGCGGCGTGACCCGGCGAGCGACAGGCCGTCCGCGATCATCCGGGCGACCGCGAGCGCATGGTCCTTCACGAGCGCGGCGAGGACCGCTTCGGTCGGCATGGTGACCGTTTGGCCTTGCTCCGTGAGTTCGGCGACCGCTTCGGCGGCGCCCCGAGCGACAACGTCCTGCAGCACGTCCACGAGGCCATCGACACCGACGACGGGGGCCTTGACTCTCGCCATGTCAGCGGCGGTGATCCGGGTGCGGAACGTGCCACGGCGGGTGTAGAGGATCGCGTCGCCGAGCGCGGCGATCTGCTCCGGTAGCCAGTCCTGCAGGAACCGGTTGTCGAGCTCGTCGGCGGCGTCCTCGAAGACCGCTTCGATGGCGGCGAAGTCGACGGCCGCGGCGACCTCATGCTCGAACGGCTGACGGCGCATGCCCCGGTCGGGGAGCCGGTGCCGGGGAGACGCGGCGGCGGCCGGGGGAACAGCCGCCGCCGGTCCGCTTCCCCGTGCAGCAGATTCTACGTCACGCGCAGCCGCGGCGCCTTGCCTGTTTCGCGGCGACGACCTGGCCGTCGCCGCCCGTGGAGGGTTTGGCCCGCCCTCCCCGGCCACCGGCAACGCATCGTCGACCGTTTCCTGCGACGGCGCCTCCAGCGACGGTGGCGTGAACCGCACCACCGGGCATGTCACCGCGGACTCGGCCCCGAAGTTCCATGCCCACCAGCGCGCGACCCCCCACCGGTTCAGCGTCTTGCGCGCCCACTCCGCGATCGCGCGCCGAGCCAGCGCCTCGAGATCCCCGAGGGTGCCACCCAGCGCACGCGAGCCCGTCGCGGTCGTGCCGAGCTGGCGGACCATGGAGTGCCAGACCTGCGCCATCTGCTCGTCATGCCACCGCATCGACGCGACCGTGTCCGATCCCGCGACCCGTGCGAGGTTCAGTGTCGCGCCCGGCGGGAGCGCGGCGCCGCCCTCCTCGTCGATGCGGAACTCCTGCGCGAGCTGCGCCAGGTCGTTGAGGTCCTGGCCCGCCCAGCGCTCATCCGTCGAGATCCACGGCACGCCGCCGGCACGCTCATGGTTCGTCAGGTCGATGCGGACGAGCAGGTCTTTGCACAGCCAGTTGCGGTACATCGGCCGGCACAAGCTGCGGCCCGTCCAGCGGCACTTCGCGTCCGGCCAGAACACGAACGGCAACAACCGATCCGGAGTGATGCGCTGCTCATCGGCGTACAGGGCGCCACCGAGCAGCATGCCGTTGACGGCGCCCTCCTGCCGGATCCATTCAAGATGGCCGGCCCGGTCGATCTGCATGTGCGCGATCGTCTCCGGATGGATTGGCGCGAAGTCCTCGAGCCGGTACTGGCCGCTGTCGGTCTGGAACGACCACTCGAAGTAGTAGCAGCCCATCACGGGGGCGAGCAGCATCTCGTGCAGGATGTCGCCGAAGTCAAACTCGCCCGGCAGCGATGTCCGTTCGATCGTGCTGTCGTCGTCGGGGTCTGGTTCGCCGACAGGCAGCCCGAAGTCTTCGGCAAGCATCGCGACCCTACCGGTGTCGTTGCCGTTCGGATCGATCCACCAGCGGTACGCCTCGATCGGCATGATCGTGCCGCTGTAAAGCGACCATGGCATCGCGTCGGTGTCGATCATCCGGCCGAACACGCGGGACCGGGACTGCAGGTTGCGGAGTTCGGGGACGGCGTCGCGGGATTGCTGCGCGAACGAGTCCCAGGCCGCTATCCGGGGGAACGGTGTGCGGGTGCCGTTGCTGCGTCCGGCGGCGCCGCGCAGTCCTCCGATGGGTGCTGCGGCTTCGGCCACCGCAGCAGCGTAGACGACGCCGGGACGGGCGCGGCGCCAGCAGCCTTCAGAGCCGCGAGCGCCATCTGCGGCGGTATCGCGTTGCCGACGCACTTGTATGCCGCGGTCTTCGACCCAGCCGCCATCCACGGATGGCTCGGCGGGAAGCCCTGGAGGATCGCCGCTTCCTCCAGGCTGACGCGCACAGCCGTATGTCGACCATCGTCCGTTGCTGAGCGCTCCCGGTCTGACCATCCGCCCACTGACCGGTCTTCACCGTCTGGGAGCTGCCGCCCGATAAGGCATCCGTCGCCACTTCGCCGTGATCCCGTGACCGTCGGCGCGGGCCGCTCGGTGACCCACACGTCACGGCCCTTCGCGAGCCCTTCCGCGCCCAGCGTCGGGGCAGGACGATCCACGTCGATGAGCGGGACCGGCTCGCCGTTGGACTGCTGGCGCCGGTCGTAGTGCGTCGGCTGCCACACCCGTTCGCCCGAGTCGTGCCCGGCCGTGATCGTCGGGGCAGGCTCATCCACGCCACGCACCGCAGCGTTGGCGTTGGCGCGAAGCTGCCACGTCGCCGTCCGTACCTTCGTGCTGATCGCTGGCGCGGGCTCGCTCATCGGCGTGTCCGGCCGCGTTCCATGCCGCTCCTGCATCCCCTCGCCGCGCGCCAGACGGTAGGCGCCACCATCCCAGCCGAGCGCCTGCGCCATGCTCACCCAGGGCAGTAGATCCCGGTCCTCAGGCAGCACGATCCGTTCGGGCTCCGGTAGCGCGAACAGCCCCTTGCCCTCCTCCTGGCGACGCGGCGCGATGTAGCGCTGGTGCGTCGCCACGGGCGCGGACACCGGACCATCCAGCGACGCGAGCAGGATCGCCCGGCGCCGGGTCTGCGGTGTCCCGAACGTCTCGCTGGACACGACCCCACACCACGCCCAGTAGCCATGCAGCCGCAGCGCCGCAGCCGTCGCCTCCCACAACGGCAACACCGGCTCGACCTGCTCCTGCGCCAACCATCGCGGCCGCAGCGCGAGCGCCCACCGCAACGGCTCCAGCACTAGGTGAGCCGTCGGGTCCGCGCACGCAGCGTCGAGTTCGGCACGGTCGATGACCTCGCCGTGCGCCATCCGTTCGATCGCTTCGGTCAGGAACGGGATAGCGGCTCGGCCGATGCCTTTGCCGGCCATGCTGAACGATGGGCACGGTGCCCCGCCGACAAGGCCGGTGCACGGCGCGAAGTCCAACGGGTCCAGCGCGGACACATCGGCCTGCAACGTCGGGAAACCAGCGGCCTGGCTGACGCGGCACGCGGCGTCGTCAAGTTCGATACCGAGCGGGTCTAGGCCGAGTTGGCGTGCTGCGTGGCACCAGCCTCGTGCGCCGCCGGCGAACAGGTCGATGACCGTCACTCGGCGGGGTCTGCAGCGTCGTCCGTGTCCTCGCTGGCCTCGGTGTCCGGCTCGGGTTCGGTGATCGCGTCAACGAGGATGCGTGTCACGGCGTTGTGGTCTTCGCGGGCGGCTTGCGTGTGCTCGAACTGCTGGGCGGTGAAGTAGAACATGGCTACCTAATCCTCGTTATCGGGCATCGACAGGGCGAAGAAGGCGGGCCAGCGCTTGCGGGCCTCGGCCTCGGCGTCCGCCTCGCGCTTGATTAGGGACGGCATCCCGTAAGGGTCGTGTTCGCGGTACCAGGCTTCGTGCTCGACGCGTACCTCAGTAGTCAGGCCATCCGGGTCGCACCCGTAGGGGTGCTCGTGGGGACCGATCTTTAGCTCGCGCTCTTAGCCGCTCGATGAGTGCGTAGTCGGGCGTCACGAGGTCTCCGTAACTTCGCTTATGGGGCGTTGAAAGAACCGCTCGAAGTAGGTCGCGGCTGGCCTGCCCGTTACCCACGGCCCCAGCCTGAGACTCAACGCGATCTCAAGAGCTATGCGGTCAAGTGGCTGATCCGACTCCGGCTCGCGGACGGTCACGTCGGTCCAACGCCTGAGAATGGGCATTACGTCCCCTCGGTGTTCGGATGAATCGGGCACGCCCATGACTATAGCACAGCTATAGGTGCGGCGGGGCGACCCGGACGGACACCCCGCCGCCCAGCGAGCCTACCGGGCAACCCTCGCTACAGTCCGACACGCATGAGTTCCGGCCTCTCACCCGAAGGCACCGCCGCGTACCTCAAAGACTGCGCCATCGGGATCCTCGTCGGCGCCGTGATCCTCGCCGTGATCGCCGGTGCCGTCGCGGTCCTCTAACGCCGCGGGATCACGCCCATCAGCTCGGCGTGCATCCGGGCACTGACGATCGGGTGGCGCGGGCGCTGCAGCGACTCAACGGCGCGACGTAGCGGGCTGTCACGGGCCGCTGCGAAACCATGCGTCCGGTTGAGCTCCAGCAACGCGTCGCGCTCACCGGGGCCGAACTGCACCGTGTCGAACCCGTCGGCCATCAGTCATGGGAGCGGGCGTAGTCGATGAATGGCCTCGGGTCGAACTGCCCAATGCCGGACGGTCGGTTCGCTTGCGTCTTCGGCCCCGGATGCGCGTTGCGGCCCATCATGTGAATGTGCGCACCGTTCGCCCAGCCGTTCTTCGCGATGACCTGCCCGGCCTTTACGTACTGCCCGGCCTTGAAGCGATGCTTCTCCGTGTGGCCGTAGCCGAAGATCATGCCGGCCTTGAACGGTCCGACGCTACGCGTGCACTCGATCTGGATGATCCCGTCGCCATCTGAGACCGGATGGCCATGGGTCGGCTTGGCGCCTTTGCCCCACCATCCGCCGGAGCGGGCGTCACGGACGATGCCGTCGAACATGGCGCACACGTCATCGTCATAGCCGGACATGATGTCGACGCCGTCATGTCCGCCGCTGAACCCGTTCGCCATCGTGGAGATCGGTTCGATCGGGGAGCACACATGCGTGCCCGACGTATGCCGGGCCAGCACTCGCTCAGCTTCGGCGACCTGCTTCTTGCGCAGCTTCACGGTCCGCAGGTTGGTGGGTGTCTCGCGGGCACGCAGCCGAGCGCGTGCCGCGACGAGCAGCGCCTTGCGGCTGACGAGCTTCGCCGTCCACCGCTGGACGATCGCACGCTCAGCAGTGCTCATGACTTCGCCTCGATCTGGCCGGGCTTCGCGGTGTAGCCGACACCGAACGTGCCGAGCCCCGCCGCGATCGCGGTCTTGCCCTCCACGTCCAGGCCGAGCAGGATCAGCACGACCCCGGCCGCGACCTGTAGCGCTGCGGGAATCCAGACTTTCTGCGAGACGCCTACCGTCTTCATGACTCACTGCCTCCGATGCCCGGGATTTCAGGGTGTCAAAGCAGCATACGCGTCCACCAACCGGCCGCGTGCTATAGCTGCACTATCGGGGTGCCGACAGGCTGGGTATGCGCCCGGACCTTTCAGACCGCACCGCTATGCAGATCATCGTCATCCTCGCGTTCGAGCTTGAGGTGATGCAAACCGAACTACTCGGGCACGGGCACGTTCGCTCCGTCGAACAGTGCGCCCTGGTCGACCATGGCCGGCACGACGACGGGTGACCGGAAGCCAAGCCGGATCGCTGTCTCG
>WUUC01032107.1_pt1 | contig 13445 bp, 31 predicted proteins | sample 6278441 | NCBI WGS metagenome assembly WUUC01 (sample SAMN13675441, study PRJNA597444) | soil metagenome | isolation source: soil | place: USA: Washington | collected 2017-10
AAATAATAAAAATGAAAACAGTAGCGGATTTTAAAAGAAAAATGGTAGTTGGAGCAAAGGTAAGCACACAACTATTTTGGATGAACGACGGCCAATTGCACCAAGTAAATGATATTAAGGATAGGACGGTTACAATACACCAGTCCAATAGCTTCGCCATCTCAATGCTGAAAGACGGTAAGGAAGTTGATAGCTGGTGTAACTGGCCTAAAAAATCAGAATTTACTCCTTTATCCGAAAATAAAGCGCAGGTAGATTTTGACGGCGGAAGATTGATTTATGAATTTATATCTTAACCCCTAAATACCTTTTATTATGACAAAAGTAAAATTCTATATAGAGAACAGGCAACCTTTAGCAGTTTTCCCTGAAATAGAAGAAAACCCACACGGTCAATTTAAGCGTTACACTACTATCGGTCAACATTCGGTAGCACATACCAGCTATTTTAAAAATCTGGAAGTTGCTGAATATCGGGAGTATTGGCAGCTATTGCAAGAATTAGTAATACTCGGATATAACGATCTTGAAGTTCTGAATTACGAAGATCAAACAAGGGAATGCCATAGGGCGCCCACTAAAGGAGAAATAAGATTTGGCGAAGGGGCTACCCATTATAGAATATTCACTTATTCTGAAATAGGCCATAATAACAAGACAGGGAAATTAAAGCAATGGTTTGTCGCCGATGATGGACTAAGGTATTATACCAGATAACTTTTAAAATAACCAAAATGGACATCGGACATATTCAAATAAAGGCAGACGTTTTAGTTAATGGGGTCAGATATTACTGTCATTCAATAATTACCGTTAACGGTATTACCAAGTTAAAGATTGACAACTCAGGGAGTACTCAAACATTAGTAGTTTCAAACTCAGATCATATTGTATTTTAATCTCAACCCCATCCCCACAACGTTAACCCGCCTCCGTGCGGGGTTTGTGGGCAAAAGTTAAATATGAATAAACTCAAATTCTCTAAATCAGTATTATTAACCGTCCTGGCAGGAACTTACTTTGTTGTTCGCTTTGTTGTGGGAATTATTATTCACAAATAAATTAATTTATTATGAAGCAGTATAACTACACGGAATTTAAACAAGCTGGGTTCGATATTGAACTACCAGACGCAAAGGAAGCTATTGATCTGGCAAATGAAGTATCTCAATTCTTTCGGGCAGTCCCCGTATTTAGCGTATCGGAATATGAAGGGAAAGAATATTTTGAACACGCGGCCGTTCGTCTTGTTACAGGTGATGCCCTAGATATTCAAGTTGCCAAAGGATGGAAAGGTAAATACTCGTTTCATTCTCAGGCTATCCATACATTGAAAAACATAAAGCATAACGATAAGGTAAGAGAAGCTAAAAAACTGACTGAGCCTAAACAGGTCGGGGTATTAACCAGAAAGAAAATAGAGGACTGGATAAGGTACGAAACCGAATTATACAATCTTCTGAAGATTGAGAACGACAAAAATAGAAGTGAAATAGAGACTTTTTTATCCTCGTTAGAAGGCTTGCCGGTTCATTGGTGGAATAATAACAAAAGCGGGGAAATTATAAAGAACGGCATTAAGCTATCTTTTACCATTGGTGAAACTTACGTCTCAAAGAAATTAGAGATATACTACGAAGTGCCTGATAGTCTTTCCTCTTTCCTTTCCCTGTCAGACAATAAATACAAACCAGTTAAAGCAGATTCATAATCTTATTAATACGTATTACACTATGCGAAAAGAAACATATTCCCGGGTAATCCCTAGAGACTTCTTTAATGAAGCCAAACTTTTGAAATGTATGGGGATGCTTGCCCTTAAAATATTAGACCGGCAAACCCCGTGCGATATGCATATAGACGAAGGCGAAGAGGGAGAGCCTTTCAATATTGAATTATCCGACGAAGGCGGCTTGTTCGTTTCAAACTACCACGTCTACGTGAAAAATACACGATGCACCTTTAAGACTACTTACAATTCTAAGTCTGCCTATCCTTTCTATTGCGAATATGAAAATTGCGATTACTGCGTATTCGATGAGTCCGGGGAATGGGATAGTGAATTTATCCATCTTGTAACCGAAATAATTTAATTAATGAAACTTCAAAGATGCCAACACGGAGACGCAAAGGATGGATTCGATTTTAGAGAGGATACCAGCGGGGCATGTGGCCCAGGAATATACGCTATGAAATTCGGAGATTACCCTATGAGGAAATATTATTCCGAGCGGGGTGAAAAAACATTCTCTTTCGATGTTCCTGATAATTTAGTTAAAAGAATCGGTGGCCGCGGAGTTACAACTTATTGGGCGATAAGAGAGGCTATTTTTAGGGAAAAAGAAAACGGCTTTAAGGTTTTTATCTGTAAGCATAAAGGAATTAATATTCCCACTTCAAAGCAATATGTAATTATAGACGCTTCCGTTATTTCTAACGTCGAAGAAATATAACACCCCTGAGTAGTATGGTATTTAGTCAGGTTCGTTTCCTGCCCTACTCCCTTAAATTATTTTATATGACAAACGATAAACTAAACTGGCATATGGAGCAGTACTTGCTCCCTATGGTGCAATAAAGGTTAGTGAGGAACGAAATGAAATTCACTATATATTCCGGTTTGCCAGAGCTTTAGAAATGGCAAGAAAAAACAAATAAATTCCACCGTTATGCACAAACTAACTATTGAGCGGCTTGCCCGCGATCTAAAGGACTACAGTCCTATTAAATATCAATACCCGGCTTTACTTATGAGACAGTACCGGCCTTGTTATCCCTGGGAATCTTGGGTGTTCGGTTCTATGCACCTTAATGAAACTATTATTTCATGTTTAAATTAAATTACTATGCTATTCATTGTTTACAAAACTGATACCTGGCACTCATACAATAGCCGGGATATTATTGGAGTTGCTACAACGTTATCAAATGTTTACAAAATTTGTAAGGCGCAGGCAAAGAAAGAGGGCGTAAAATTAGACCGCGAACAGCTTTTCAATCTCTCGAATATTAAACAAACTCAGGGCTACTCAGGGCTACTCAGGGCCGGGAGAATTTCAATTTGAATCTGTCACTAAAAACATTTTACTGTAATGAAAATAAAAACCCTTACACCCGTCAAAAAGGTAAATATCTCTTTTGTTCGCCTGGGCGAACCTACCGAATACCTGTGCCTGGAAAATACCACGCTCAAAGAAGTTGAACGTGCTTGCCGGGATGCGATTGTATTACAAGAGGTAAACCCATTTTTTAAAGGCCTGTCTACTCGTATCAATATCAGGGAAGCCGTTAAAGGGGTTAACGGAAAAAGCAAGTCTATCTCTTTTAAAGGATTGTCACCAGCAAAAACTAAAGATGTCATTGCATCATTTATTAAATCACAAAATTAACCATATGCCATACAAACCAGACCCATACCAGGTTAAGGCTTTTATTTCTGAATCTATGAAGGAATATAATCCAGCAAGCCCGGAAAGGAAAAAAGAATTAGCCGCCATAGTTAAAGATGGGGTATCCAGATACTCAAGCCTGCTGGCTGACATTACTGAGGAAGATTATAAAGACGGTATTCGTGGGCTTGCCCTACAAAATATGTCAGTAATGTTTGCGGCTGGAAAAAAGTTCTTAGCCCTTATACAAACTGACAGACAACAATTAATCGATTCGGGTAAAGTCTGGCAGGTATACCCGGAAGGACAAACCGAAAATATTCTGTTCGAAGGAACAAAAACAGCCTGTAAGGAATATCTCAGCAAACATAATCTTAACCGCTCCTATAAGAAAGGGCTTACTCGACTGGCCCAGGTAATATGGGAAGCAAATTCAACCAATGGCAAAAAGAAATAGAAAACCAAAGCCGAATCCTCAATGGGATTTACTTGATCTAATATTTGAGGGGCTTGGTGATGACAAAATACCGTACCTGCGGCGCTTACTGGAAGAAACTACGCCGGAAAATTTAGATCTGATTGTTGACCTCGCGGATACTCATGAATTTTCATTCGACAGCAAGCAAATAGCAGTTCTCGGAGAAATAGTTGGTACAAGGTGCGGAGTAATTATAAAGGCGAATAACCTTCATGATACGGAGGAGCTTGCGCGTGTACTGAAAATGGGCGATTTCGTTGCTCTAAGGGTAAATGATATTATCCAGTGGCTTTAAATTACGTGAATGGTTCCCGGGCGGGGTTCGATTCCCCGCTACGTAGCTAAATTATTTTAACATGGCAGACAAATACGAAACAGAATACAAACTAACCGACCCTGATACAAACCAGTATGGACGTCGGTTAAGCAAAGTCCTTTTTCAATTCAAAGAAGACGGGAAGGATGAAACGCTCATCTGGCTGGACTCATACCAAGTCCATGAAATAGAATCAGCTATCAATAGTTTCGGATATTCGCTTTTCGAGCCTGATGGCGACCTAACGAATATTTACGATGAGTACCGGCACGAAGCACCTTATATTATGGCTGAATGTATTTTTGAACTTGGATTTTAATTTTGAATCTTTAAATACTATAAATATGGGAAACAGATGCAACTACAACCTGGAAATCCGGGACAACTCAGATTCGCCACTGGGCGTATTAATAGCGTCGAATATTATTGATGAACTTAGGGACACTTCCTATAGAGCGAGTGAAGCTATCGATTCAGACGGCGGCTCAATGGCTAATACTACTTGGGATGACGTCGATGACGACTTGAAAAAGTTTTCTACCTCTTATCCGAATTATCTTTTCGTGATGCACGAGGATTGGAACGATGGACATTTTGCCTATACTTATTATAAGGATGGGAAAATGCAGCAATGCCCAGGAAAAATAGTGTACCCTGAATACGACCCTGCGTTACTAAAATAAATTAATTTATTTCCTTGTTTATTTAATCTTTATTTAATACATTCGCTTTATAAAACATTAGCGCCGTGTCTACCCAAACATTTACCCCCACGATTCAAAAGCAAACCTACCGGTCACTATCTGCAAAGATGGCTTTTTACTACCTGAAAGCTTACCAGAAATTTATCCGTGATAACGACCTGGAAGACGATTCAGGCTCTCTGTCCATGAGTGCAGTTGTTAGCTTTTTAAACAGTTTCGATGAACTTGTATTTGTTTTGTTGTTATCTGAGGTAATGGCAGTCACTCACTATAAATCCTAAACCAATAACCGCCGCAAGGCACAAAACGAAAGAGATGAATACAATAGATATTAACAGTAGAGAGGTGATCCTTCCTAAAATTGGTGACAAAGTTCTAAGAGACGGATACGTATTTACGGTAAGTGAAGTGCTGCCTCATGAGGACGTATGTATTATAGCTTCAATAACGCTAAGAGGAGAAGGCGGTTCTTGCGGAGTTGGATATTATGACTACTTATTGCACAAAAAGGCATAAAAACTACCCACCCCGCTACCGTAAATGGAGCGGGGTTTGGCGACAAAAAAACTATTTATTATGTATACTTACGACGGAAACACAAATGAAACATACTACCTTATTAAGAATGGTAAAGTTATAGCTGAACTTTTTATGGGAGAGGATGACGCCTCTTTACTTACCCATACATTAAATGAAATGAAAATAGAATTTGATGGCGTTGGGAAACCTAACCCCGACAATGAAAATTTAACCCTGTGAACTAATCGTGGTAAGTCCGCATATGTGGTGTGATATAGAGTATATAGATATCTCGCTATATCGTCCTCAATCCGTCAACTCGCTTCGTGCGGGGTTTGGCGGTAAAAACTTAAAATCATGAGCACTGAGTATGATGTTCGGGTAGCCAAAGAAAAAAGGGCATTCGCTAAATGGATTTCAATTGGAGTCACTGCCCTTTGCCTGGTAGTAGTTGGTTCCCTTGCTGGCTGTCCCATGTACAATGTTTATCAACAGAAAAAAGAAGGGGAGGCGAAACTCGCAGAGGCGCAGTCATCCCGGCAAATTGCTATATCCGAGGCAAAGGCGAAATTGGAAGCATCTTCTTTACTGGCCCAGGCAGATACAATACGGGCGCATGGAGTAGCAAGATCAAACCAGATCATTGGCGCATCCCTTCGTAATAACCAGGCTTATTTGCATTGGTTATGGATAGATAATATCGAAAAGAATCCCAACGCTGTAATTTATATACCGACTGAAGCTAATTTGCCCATACTGGAAGCAGGAAGAGATCGGCGTGTTGTGGTGGATACGTCCGAATAGGTGGCTTGTGTTTTTCAACAGTCCGTCAACCCGCCCTAACAAGGCGGGATTTGGCGGTGTAAACATTATACAAATGACTACAACCGCACAACAAGCAAAGGATATGGTAATCTTCGTGATTGAAAACGGAGAGGTTGAACAGACAAACCTGTTCGATCACGTAATGGGTTCAGCTACTGAAGTAACATCGCCAAGGGGTATTTGGAATAAAATATTCGTCGAGGAAGCTGAGATATTGGAAGATGGTACGGAAGAGCCTGCTATTAAGTGGGCAATAAAGGATTGGGGTCGCAATGCTCATAACCGAATACCTAAGACTATTGAATTATTCGACACACAAGATGACGCAGAGGATGAATGCTTCAGACTGCATGAGGCTCACGATTTTCACAAAGACGATCAGCGTGATACACGATATTGGCATTCCAAAGAAGAAGCTCAAAAAGAATTGACCAACAAAGATTAAATCACTCGCCCCGCTATCAAATGCGGGGTTTGGCGGTGTAAATCAGCTACAAATGCAATATTATTCACCCTAAACTTTGTCACTCATGAGACGCTAATTATTTAGCCGATAGCCCGCTAACCCTGGACAGGAGCGGGCTTCTGGCAGTAAAAGACATTTCCATTTTTATGCCAGTAGGAAAACACGAATCACGCAGAGTTGTAACAGACGAGGTACTGACCGACCCGGATATTATAAAGGCATTCGGGGAGTTTGACCTTGACCCCTGTAGCCCTATCGTTCGTCCCTGGGATACAGCAAAGCATCACTACAGTAAATTAGATGATGGCCTTGTACAGCCCTGGTTCGGTCGCGTGTGGATGAACCCGCCTTTCGGAGATGTTATTAATTTGTGGCTCGCTCGCATGGTGGAGTTTGGAAATGGCATCACCTATACATTCGCACGAACTGAAACAGATTGGTACTTCCGGTACGGATGGGAGCAAGCAGATGCCGCATTCTTTTTACGCAAACGTCCTTATCATTACGATGTGTTGGGAAATGTTTTAACCGATAAAAAGACAGGAAGGAAAATAAACTCTGGCGGGCCTATTTCTTTATTTGCTTACGGGGAGGAGAATTATTTATCCCTGCGAGATTGCGATCTGGATGGAAAGTTTGTACCACTGCGCACGAATCACATTATTGTAGTTGGCATCTCTCCTTCCTGGTTCTCTGTAGTATCTATTGCTTGTCGTGAATTTGGAGATGCTGAAATGCAGCCAGTGTATGACATGGTATCCCGTATCGCTCCAGATAAAGTGTCAGGCAACCAGCACTGGAAAGAAAAGGTTCGTCAAAAGGTACAAGAATTTCGTAAACGTCAAATACCTGTAGCATTATGAACGAAGCTCCATTTCATATAGGACAAAAAGTTGTGTGTGTAAAAACACACTCCTGCGGGTTAGTCAAAAGAGGGCGAACCTATGTAATCTTTGGAATAAGATTCAGTTGCTGCTCATGGATCGTCGATGTTGGGATTAAAACTACCTCTCCTTATGCCAAATGCCGTATATGCTGTTCAATATTTCCAACTAACGGAATTGGGGAATTTTACGCTTCTTTATTTGCTCCTGTATCAGAAAGTAATATCAGTATATCTGCCAGCCTTATTGAACTGGCTGAAGAAATGATTGATGTTAAGGAGATTATTCAACCATTAAAAGAAAAGGAGCCAGCATGAGCATAGCAACCCTACTTGTAAAAGAAAAGTCCATCCCTACCGAGGACTCTATCTGGTGGTCTCACCGTACGGAATCTGAACGACTTATGCTAACCTCTGACGGATGGAACGATAAGTTTATGTACGGCGAATACACGGGGCTTCATCACCCGTTCTTCTCCTATCTGGAAAAGGCAGGAGCGGAGATCTTGTGGATGGGCGGCGAAATCACAGTCCTGGGGTACGATTCTATGGCCCTTTTGCGGCTCTACACGGACTTTGTTTGCCTAGAGTGCATTTCTACGCCCGTAGAGCTTCGTGGTCAGGGGAGCGCCGGAAAGTTTATCACAGAGCTTTGCAGAGCATCCGATGCCTCCGGGTTGCCGATCAGGTTGCGGGTGTCCCAGGTCTCTTACGTAAAAATGTCCTGGCATATTCCTCACCCGGTAATTGTGGCAGGAGCGGAGAAAAAGGGCAAGCTGCCGATTCGGCTTCTACCCGCATGGTATCAGAAGTTTGGCTTTACCCTTGTTGCACAGGTTTTTCATAAAGGAAAGGCTAATGGATGGAATATGCTTTATACCCCTAAAAAATAGTTTTATGACCGCTAATGAAAAGTTACTGATCCGGTATTTCAATTCCACTCCGGGTGCGCATATTAAATACTTGAAATTCCATAAAATGGCCATCATCATTCCTTCATACAAAAGTATTTACGTAAAGACAATGAATGTTATTATTAACACATTATGCCTTGTGTCAGTCGGCCCAGGAAATGGTGGCCCTCACGGAGGATGGCTATACGTAAAGCCTGAAGATGCTAAAAAGTACGGCCTCGAACAAAATAAAAAATAATTATGGCTAAGGTTAAAAGAGAGCGCATTGTAATGAGCGGAGCAGAAAAGAAGGAACTTGACTTCATGCTGGATATTAACGTAACGGCTGGGGGTTTGTTTACAGCCCTACTGCCTCCAAATGTGGTGGAGCTTTTTGAGATTCGCGGTGTAGACCTTAAGAGCAATAAAAGGCGTGGCTCTCGCCCTGGGTACTATGAAGCTAACACTATGGACGCTTTACTTAAACTGGTTGATGCTGACTGTAAGAAATACGTTAGCCGGAAATTGATAAGTAAGAGAATGGTTATCGAATACCAAGTGGAGACTACCTGCTCTTACGTATTTACGAAATCGGGAGATATCGGCCCTAACGGGTATTACGCCCATAACCATGATAAACTAGGAGATCGAATATGGATGCATGGAACCAAAGATATTCATGCTAACACACGAGAGCCGTACGGAATGCAGGTTTACGTTAAACCCAAAATCGAACTTACTTACCAGTATCTTGGAGGAGTTAAAAAAATCGAGTACGCCTATGCACATGAAACCTACGCTTTTGGAATGGAAGAAGTGTCTGGCAATTTAAAGTGGCTTAACGACGTCGTGGGCATTGGCCCTATCTCCGGAAACACTATAATTATTGAATACACGGAACAAATTGCAGAGTTTTTCGTCCGGTTCATAAAAACGATCTGCCTGTTTAATGAGCATATTAAGAATGTGTTGACCCCGGATGCGATCAGGGAAATTGCAGCCAATTCAACTCCGCTGTTTCTTTTACCTAGCGATTCTAATGTCAGTACCAATGAAAAGCCAAAGTAATCCATCGCTTCAATGCTCTGTCTGTGGTCAGTGGAAAAGATTGACCGTAAAGAAGCCGGGAGATACCGAAGATATGCAGAGGTTCTACCCTTGTTGTGGTGAGCATGGAGAATACGAACATATTAAACCCGTCTGTACAGAATGCTGTAAAACAAAATGTCCATATAACCTTAAAAATAGTTTTATGAAAGTTACGACCAAAGCAACCCAAAACCCCTTTTTAAACTACCCGAAAATCGACGAACATAGAAAACACTACCTACACTGGCCTGTTCAAAATAAAAAAGGCAAGTGGGTGGCCGCCAACATTCTGGAAGACGGATATATGAAGGTAGACGGAGACCACACAAAGGTACAATTCCAAACAGAGGAACATTGCCAACGAGCCTGCGACATTCATAACTCTTGGTGTGGCTGGTCAAAGAAGCAAGCGATGGCTATGGTAGCTTATTCCATGAACAACTCAAAATAGTAACACTAAAAGACTGAAAACGTTTCTATGAAGAGGCTACCCGAACATACTGCTTTGCGGAAACGGCTGCTTCGGTGGCATTACCATAAAGCATCTGGCCCTGGAATACTGGATCTTCTCGAAAGCGGCTATCAAAAATTTAGACATGATGTCAGTAACCGATTAGAGAAAGATATTGACTACCGTACAGCCCTGAAAGTTGCCACTCTCGATGAACTTCGTAGTCTTCAATGGCACATAGATGAGGATAGAATTGAAAAGCAAATGCGCCGTAACTACAAAAGTTAAAATAATACACTTATGTCTCACTACTACAAAGTGGATATGTCCACCGAAACGGGAAAGAAGCTACTAAAACTACAAAAGAGAATGACCGCTTGCGATAAAGCCGCAAAGATATTTTTGAAATCCATCCCAGGCGCTTCGATACAATTGTATCAATCCAATTCAGGGGGCACTATTGCCGGAGGAATTGTCGCCATCCATTTTAAAAAAAAGCCGGAAGGGTGGAAAATAGTTGGCGAATCTTACCAGCAATTATACATTCCGTTGTCTAAGAATAAAAAGATATGGGAGACCATACAAGCCCTTCCCACTGTGAAAGAAGACGAGATAAATGAAATTGTCGGATGGCCTTCTGGATTGCAGGTAGGTGAAGGGCTTAGCATTTATCATCGCCCCGGATTTGGCATAGGCGAATTATTTACAGTCGTCTCTTGGCCACGAAAGATTAAAAAGCCATCTAACCCTGATCTTATTGAAATAACCGGCACCGAGTTTGAAGAACTATCTAAATTCATTAAGTAATATGCCTACCCCCTTTTTCTATCCCGGAGAGCCGTCAGAACTTAGGTTATACGATCTAACAACTATCGGTAGAGTCCTTCAGGGAATAGCTGCAAAGAAAAGACTACAACGCGAATTAGCCAAAGTGGAGCGGCCTAAATATGACTCCCCTAATTTAAAAAACCTTTCTATGATAGAAGAAAATTTAACTCAGGTAGACAATGATCGGGAGTACGCAATCCGAAAAGGAAAAGTGCTGGAAAAGTTCAAGGCAGAATTTCATGAACGGTACAAACATCATCGCCTATACACGGATGTATTGGAATTATTGATCCGTGATGCAGACCCTTATGTATTAATCGAAAAATTGATCGAAATAAATGACGATCTTTTTAATAAATATACAGAGGCGGTAATGCATGCAGCTCCGTTTATCCCTAAAGATGATCCTCGATTTGTCAACCCAACGCAAGGAAAATGAAACTAGATCATCACATAGCATACAGGTTTCTCACCGACGATTCTCTGGCCTGGGAAATGGTGGATACCCATTGTGCTGGCTGGCATGATGCAGACAAAGAAAGTAATCTTTTCAAGACAGCAACCACCACTTACGATCTATTGCGATTCGAAAAGAATCAACGCAACTATTACATTACAGATTCTCTTTTAGGGCAACTGGAATACCTGAAAGTAAACCGGGCTACAAAATTTCCTATCTGGAAACAGCATAGCCGAGGGGAAGTTGTAGGAGAGTTACTCACTTATGACTGGACTATCTTCAAACACTTGGGTAACCGTAAGATAACATTCATCTTTCCAGATAATAAGCTACTTCGCATGGTAATCGACGGGGACATGATGGCTTTTTGTCACTTAACTTACGAACTGAGGGACTGGGATAAAAACGATGGGCATCTAAGTTGGACTATGTTTTGGGTTAGCCCTGAAAATAAATCTATCTGCGATCATTGGCTTGACCCAAAAGTGCAGGTACTGGAGACCCTTATTTACCGGCTTCTCTGCTTTATGTATTTATCTGAAAACGAAGAAGTGATTGTAAATGCTGGCGGCAAGATGGGTACTCGAAAATCCGGGAAGATCTTAAACAATACCTCCTTCGCCGTTACGGTGGTTACCTCAAAATGGAATATCACTTCCGTCCGTACTGAAGGTTTTGATGTGTCAGGACATTTTAGGCTTCAGCCCACTCATAATGGAACTAAACTTATTTTAATACAGCCTTTCCGTAAACATGGTTATGTTAGGAAGGCGAAATCTGAATCTGAAAAATAATTACACTATGGCTAAGGTTGAAGGTTGGTTTATGATTGCGGCTGTTGCAGCCAATAGCCTCTCTATGCAGACTCAGGAATTTCTTTATGAAGATGCACCTCGCGCTTGGACTGACATTGAAGGGCCGGAACAGCACCACTTATTCAGAGTTGACTACCTGATGGACCATATTATTTGGGAGCATACGGTAGAGCCTTTAAAATCAGAGCTATTTACCTTACTTTCAGAACTAAAAGATAAATATCAATTTTTCTACCTAAAACTCATCGACTAATGAATAAACAACAACTCAGCCTCCCGCATGAGGCAAAGGAAAAACACGAAACAACTACCTACTCCTTTTACATGGTAGGTTCTGTGCGTGTTATTGAATCATCTACTATTTATCATAAAATAAAAGAGGAGGTAGAAAATGATTGACATTGAAAACATCCAGAAACTATGGAAAGAGTATAGCGCAGCCCTAAGTAATCTTACGGCCTTTAGTCACCACCGTGCCAGGAGCGCTCCAGCCGACCCTATTTCCTTTTCCACACAGGAAGAAGTTGACAAATACAATATGGAGAGGGCGAAGCACCTTAAGTTCAAACAGAACATGCAGGATAATCTGAGTGCTTTGCAGAAAATTACTAAAGACAGCAAGATCAGGCTGCTTCACGCACTTCCCGCTAATACCTGGATAAGTGTAGGAATTGGTTCCTGGATTTCAAAACAGACAAATGACTGGCCGGGGGATGACGGAGACCTGTTACATGCGACAAATACGTCCAAATCAGAACTAAAAGAAATCAGGCACAGGATAATAAATTAATTTATTCTTTCCTTGTTTCTTAAATAATCTTTATTTAATATTGTATGAAATTTAGACACATTCACGGCGTCATTGTTTTTCTTGCTTTTATTGTCATTCGTTTAATTACCTGGTTGGTATGGAAAAAATAATCGAAGCTCTTTTTTATTCTTACTTCATCTGGTGGGGCTGTAAAATGGCTGTCGCCTTGTGGAATACAATCCATCATTTTATCTCAAACAAATAATTTATGAACAAGTCCTCTGTAGACATGCCCGTTATCAACTCTTCTTTGCTCGCTACCCGTGATGAACTTCGGGAGCACGTAAAACGTAGCGATGCTACTATCCGGGTACTCGTAGACAATATCAGGGTGCGGCAGGGATTTAATCTTCGGATGGACTTTGGAGATATTGATGCGCTCGCCGACTCTATCCTGGCAGAAGGATTACTCTCCCCAATTACTGTTGATGTTTTGAAAGATGGTACCGCTGTGCTGAATGATGGGGAGCGGAGGTTCCGGGCCATAAATATACTGCGGAACAGATCCACTGATCTGC
>WUUC01147316.1_pt1 | contig 13445 bp, 11 predicted proteins | sample 6278441 | NCBI WGS metagenome assembly WUUC01 (sample SAMN13675441, study PRJNA597444) | soil metagenome | isolation source: soil | place: USA: Washington | collected 2017-10
CAAACAATGATAGAAATTCAGCCGCCCTCAACCTTCAAAAAAATACGGACGGCAAAAGTAATGAAATATTGCACTGTTTACCCGGGCAACGGCCGCACCGATATTATTACTTTTGCGGCGTGCAGTATGTCCACTATGCGCGTATTCTATTCTTCTATCTTGCCATAGCAAGCCTTGGGTTATTGGCCATCGGACTATGGCGACCATGGGTGATGTTATGGTGGGAGGACGTTTCGAACCGCCGGAAGGTAATCCAGGTTTATGGCGTTCTCGCCGCATCTTTCTATGTTATATATGTTGTTTTGCTTTTGATATGAAATCTTCCCGCATCATTGGAATTCTATTACTGGTGGTCGCCTTGAGTGTAGCGGCATGGCTCCTTTTTGAGAAACCTGAAACGGCCAGGCCTACTGCGCAAGTTATTGCTGCGCCAGCGGCAAATGAACTTCCTAAAATGAATGTGCTTTCGCTACCGGAGGAATCCACGCTCGCGCTCAACTCTCTGAGTGGAAATGTTGTGCTGATATTTTTTAATCCCTCTTGCAAACATTGTCAGGAAGAAGCCGAATTGATAGCCGGAAATAAAGACCTTTTCGAGTCGTACCAACTATACTTTATTGCGTCAGATTCAACCCAGACCATCACAAAGTTTGCTGCTGATTATGATCTTACTGAGCCGAACTACCATTTCGCTTTTGGTGATGGGCTCTCCGTTTATCAGACGATGGGTGCTATTAATAATGTGCCTGCTGTCTTCGTTTATCGCGACAGAAAACTTACAGGCAAATCGGAAGGTATGATAGCGCTCGAAAAATGGAAAGAGTTGCTTTGACCTACGCAAGTCGCCTGGCCATCAGTGCTAGCTTTTGCCTTTCCGATTGCGTGCACAGCAAATAGAGTTCACCACCTTCTGACAATCCCGTTTTCTTTTTTATCTCTTCCACTGCCAATGGGTGGTTGCGCGATATGATGTTCGCTTGTCCACGGGGAAACTTATGCTGCAGGTTTTTCTCGAGTTTAACCGATTCAATGGTTTCAAAGATCCGCCCGGGAAAATCCTCGCGATAATGAGCCGAACTGTATACATGAGAATTCCTGTGGAGCTTGACGAGATCGAAACGCTGTGCGATCAATTGAAACGCTCCGGCTTTTAATATCGCTGCGTCGGGTTCGTAGAGGAATTGAAGTGGCTCGCCATAACGCGCTATGGCCTTTGTCTCTTCTTCAAGTGAAAAGTCAAAACGGGAGGGTGGCTTCGCGGTGATCACGAGTTCCTTTGAGGAGGGTCGCAGATTGATGGCGTGAACCTTCACATCAGCCACTTTCGGCGAACAAAGCAGCAAAAGTTCTTTCACTTCATTACTCACAGACACAACAAATACATGCGATACATATTTCAGTTCGCGAATAGCCTGCCTAATGTCGAGCAGGGGAGAGGCTTTGATCAGTACATGCGATGTGTTAGTGAACCAGCTGTTTTGCAAGGCGATCACATTTGGTTCGCAGTCGGCCAACCGGAACAGTTTTTTGTCCTCGTCCCGGCGGGATGGATCGATGTACAACAAGTCAAAATTTCCACCGCGCTGCTTAAGAAACCTTTCGGCATCAGTATTTACCCAGGTAATATTTTTAACGCCCAGCAGCTGATGATTGTGACGGGCGATATCAAACAGGTTCCTGTCTGGTTCAACATAGGCTGTTTCACCAAGGATCTTCGAAAGGAAAAATGTGTCCACTCCAAATCCGCCTGTAAGATCGCAACCACTGAAAGCGCCGGGGATATGCTCGCGAACAATTTCTATCCTGTACGCGGCCGTGCTTTCCGAAGAGGATTGTTCAAGGTTGATGGGTTTCGGATAAATAATGCCGGCCGTTTTATACCACGTTGGGAGCTTGCCATCTGCTTTCCGCCGTGAGCGGATCTGATCGGCGATCACCGGCGAAGCGATTCCAAGAATGTTCCGATGCCTTAGTATGAGTTGATGTTCGTCTGCGTTTTCATTTGCGCGAATGAATTCGATCACCGCGGGTTGACTTAGCATAGGAACATCTATTTCCATAACAGCAAATATGGATGATAACAATACAATTCACGTCGTGAAAGGTATTCGCAAATTAAAACAAACTCAGTAATCCACCTTTTCGAAAGGCCGTTAGATTATACGCAGGCATTTCTCTGCCGCTAAAGAATTTTTTCTTCGATGCGCGATGCAACTGCTGGATCGCATCGGCAATGTTTCCTTCACCGGCCATTCGCCGGCCGAATTGCGAATCGTTGACGTCGCCACCATGCATTGAACAGATCTGGTTCCAGACTTTGTCGAAACGATCAGGAAAATTTTTTCTCAACCAGTCTTCGAAGATCTTTCCGATCGACCCGTTTAATCGCACGACCGTCATGCCCGCGGCTCGTGCTCCGTGATCGGCGGCAGCTTTAAGTACGTGAGGGATCTCATGATGATTCAGTCCCGGAATGACCGGTGCATTCATAACTCCAACCGGTACATTTGCTTTCGCCAACAATTCGATTGTCTTTAACCTTTTGATTGCGCTCGCAGTGCGCGGTTCCATTTTTCTGCGCAACTCTTCATCAAGTGTAGTAATGGATATATAAACGTGCACCAGGTTTTCTTTTGCAAGGTCCTGTAAAAGGTCGATGTCGCGCGTGATCAGGCTATTCTTCGATATCAGACCTACCGGGTGCCTGTACCTGGCCATTACTTTCAACATGCCACGGGTAAGTTCAAATTTCTTTTCCTGGGGCTGATAACAATCCGTGTTCCCTGAAAACATGATTGGAGTGGCCTGCCACTTTGGGTTCATGATAAATTTCTCAAGCAACTCGGCAACGTTCTTCTTAACGATAATCTTACTTTCGAAATCCAATCCGGCACTGAAGCCATAGTATTCGTGAGTGTTTCGCGCGTAGCAATAAATACACCCATGCTCACAACCCTGGTATGGATTTACGGAATACATGTTGTTGAGGTCCGGACTGTCAACTTTGTTGACAACCTTTTTCGGGTTTTCTATGAAGATCTGTGTGAGTGGATTTTCCAGTAATGGTTCGTCTAGCCCTTCGATGTGCTCGGTGACGTACTGATTTTTGAGAAACCGGTTTTCCGACTTGATTTGCGCCCCCCGACCCTTGAAATACTCCTCAGACATATGCGAAATACTAAAATATTTAGCACAATGTCAAGAAAATTAGTTTTTGGTTATTCGTTATTAATTCCTGGAATGGAGAAGAGATCTTTGCGCCAACACATTTGATACCGACTGCACATTCTGGTTGATCGTGACACAATTACTACAATATCATCCTCCGCGAACAATAGAGATCAGTGATCCGGTCATTGCTTCTGCGGGCGTGCGTTTGTTCATTCGCATGGAATATGAAAACCACCCAACCGTAAAAGGAAATAAATGGTGGAAGCTGAAGCACAACCTGGCACAGGCGAAGAATTTTCAAAGGAAGACTTTACTCACGTTCGGCGGCGCATACTCCAATCATATTTACGCAACTGCCGCTGCTGCAAAAGAAACGGGATTTAATAGCGTAGGGATCATACGTGGTGAAAAAGTTAAGAATGAAATATTGGACTTTGCCGAAAGTCAACACATGGATCTTCAGTTTATTAACCGGGAACAGTACCGGCAGAAGGAAGATCCATCGTTCCTGGAAGAACTCTCCAGGCGATATCAGGACCCGTACATATTACCAGAAGGGGGAACCAATGACCTGGCAGTTACAGGATGTTCCGAATGGGCACGAACGCTGATCGGCGAACACGAGTTTGACGTGCTTTGTTTACCGGTAGGAACAGGAGGTACAATGGCGGGACTTGTTTGTGGACTGGCGGGCACAAAACAGGTAGTGGGTGTAAGTGTGTTGAAGAATGGATCATTTCTTCGCGAAACCGTAGCCACTCTCATTCAAAAATCGTGTGATCGTTCGTATGGAAACTGGAACGTCCTCACATCATACGATCATGGAGGCTATGCGCGAACGACAGATGGGTTGGGCAAATTCATGGAGGAGATGCGTTGTCGCCATAGTCTCCATCTCGAACATGTTTATACCGGAAAGATGATGTATGGGATATGGACAGAGATAACTCGCGGCAATTTTATACGCGGGAGTACGATACTTGCTTTACATACCGGTGGGGTTCTTAGTCCTGGTTAGTCCGGATTGGTGTCTAACGGCAAGGCTCGAGCCAGACTGGTAACCCGGACTAATTTCTAATAACTCCCCGTAACCAGGTAAAAACCCTAAGTCGTCCCTTTTCTTCGGGGATCGCACCCGATTCGGCAGCTGCCTTAACACGTTCAACAGTATAGAATGCCGTAGGAATAATATTGCGGAGGTGTACAAGCATGTCCTCCAGCCGTTCGCGTTCCATCACGGTGAATACAAGAGTCTCCTGGCCGTCGGGTCCTTCCGCATTTACGCGTGTGTAGCGGAATCCTTGCTGGTTGAGATAGGCGATCAGGTTAACAACGTCTTTCCTCGTGATGATCCGCACGATCACCTTTCCGTAAGCTATTCGCTCTTCGATGATCATTCCGACAAGGATGCCCGATGCAAATCCTGCGGGGTAGGCGATGTAACAGATCCAGTTGTCGAGATGCGAGAAGATCTGGCGAATAGCCATCAGCCAGATAAATGACTCAAAGAAACCCAGTATGGTAGATGTGTAGCGACGGCCACCCAACATGTAGATGATCCGGATCGTGTTGATCGATACATCGCATATACGCGCGACGAAAATCAGTAAGGGAAGTACCAGTATGGTGAACCATTCTTCAGAAATACCCACCACCTCAGTAAAAAAACCTTCCATGTCTGCAAATTGTGTAAAAAAACACAAGCCCGCCAAGTCACTACGGCACTAAGAATATTTTCTTGCCGCTGTCACGTCTTAGACCAGACGAAATGAGAAGCACATTTTGTGGCTTTGCGCCTTTGTGTGCTCTTCGTTACCCAAACAGATCTGCAAAAACTTCAGTCAGGTTGCTGAAAGCTTTCACTGTGATAGCAGGCTTTTTGCCCACCTGTCCGGCAGGCAGGTTCTCGAGCGCTTTCTGGCTGAACCTGGAAATATATATTTCGGTGAAACCCAACTTGCCTGCCTCTGAGATACGTTGATCGATCCTGTTTACCGCGCGCAGTTCTCCACCTAAGCCGATCTCGGCAGCGAAGCAAAACTTCTCACTGATCGGGATCTCTTCGAACGATGAAACTATTGATGCACATACAGCAAGGTCGACAGCCGGGTCTTCAACGGTAATACCACCCGCCATGTTGAGGAACACATCCTGCGTGCTTAACCTGAAGCCGCAGCGTTTTTCGAGAACGGCAAGTAACATGTTCAGCCGTTTCTGATCGAATCCGGTTGTTGTTCGTTGTGGCGTACCATACGATGCCGGGCTTACCAATGATTGGATCTCGATCAATAACGGCCGGTTTCCTTCGATCGTTGCGCCGATGGTTGCGCCACTTAGTTCTTTGTCTTTTTGTGAGATGAGAATTTCACTGGGGTTGGAGACCTGGCGCAGTCCCGATCCCAGCATCTCATAGATACCCATCTCTGATGTTGAGCCAAACCGGTTCTTTGTTGTGCGTAAAATGCGATAGGTGTGATGCCGGTCGCCTTCAAATTGCAGGACCGTGTCGACCATGTGCTCCAGAACTTTTGGTCCCGCCAGCATGCCTTCCTTCGTGATGTGACCGACAAGAAACACCGATGTGTTGGTTTCTTTACTGAACTTCAAAAGCTCACCGGCACAATGACGCACCTGGCCCACACTTCCTGAAACTGAATCGAGCTGAGGTGAATGCAACGTCTGGATAGAGTCGATGATCACCAATTGTGGCTGAAGCTTCGCGATCACAGAAAAAATATTCCCTGTGTTTGTTTCTGTGAGCACGTGAAAATTATTGCCCGCTGCGCCGGTGTTCTGAGTTCGCTCAGCCCTCATTTTTATTTGTTGTTCACTTTCTTCACCACTTACATAAAGTGTTTTGAGTTGTTGCAAGCCGAGACCCACCTGAAGCATCAGAGTCGATTTGCCGATGCCAGGCTCACCTCCTATCAACACCAGGCTGCCCGGCACTATACCACCACCAAGTACCCGGTTAAGTTCGTGGTCAGGAGTAACGATGCGTTTTTCATGCGCTGACTCAATCTCACTGAGCAGGCGGGGTTGAGCCGTTCGCGTTCCTTCGGCTCTCCACTGATGCTTACTTTGTTCGGCTGGCGCTACAATTTCTTCAACAAACGAATTCCACGCATTGCATGAAGGACATTTTCCCAACCACTTCGCTGACTCATATCCACAACTGTTGCAGAAATAAACGGTTTTTGACTTCGCCATTGCAAATCACCCTAAAGAGGTATTGGGTTTTATCAAATAAAACAATTTAATTATAAGAGCGAAAGCTCTCCCTAAACCTCCAATATCATGAAAAGACTGCTTCTTACGGCGACTTTTTGTTGTGGGCTTTATATTATATCTGCTGCACAAAAAACCGCCGAACCAGGGGAAGTCACAATGGCTGAAATGACCATGAGCAGTTATGCCAGGGACACTTCTGCCAGCGCCGTTATCTTATTCGATCGCGGAACATGCATGCTCACCTCCGATGCTGAAGTAGTTTTTAAACGACACATCCGCATTAAATTCTTCACCGCAGACGCGGTGGATGAATACGTGACTAAGAAAATCTTACTGCATCGCGGCAGCCAGTATATATCACGTATACGGGGTGTTTCTCACAATCTGGAAAACGGGAAAATCGTTCAGTCAAAATTGACCGACGAGGGCATTTTTAAAACGAAGCAAGCGAAGGTGTATGACCAGTATACATTCACGCTCCCCAATGCCCGCGCAGGTTCGGTAGTTGAATATTCTTATACAATCAACTACAACCTCGCGATGTTGCCAATCTGGACATTCCAACATTCGATCCCAACTGTGCTAAGTGAGTTCGAGATGTTCTCACCGTCTACCTTCGCATTACGGAAGCAGATGCAGGGATTCCTGACAGTTACTGATGTAGAACGCAATTCAGACGGTACAAAAGAAAAATGGATTGTGCGCGACGCTCCGGCATTCAAGCTGGAACCATACACGACCACACAATCCGACTACATTTCGAACATCAAGTTCTATATCACCGAAGTTTTCATACCAGGCTTTAAGCTTTTCGATTTCAAAAGGACCTGGGAACAGATTGCCAAAGGCCTTCACGATTCTCCCGACTTTGGTTATCAGGTCGCAAAATCAGGCTATCTCAGCAGCACTGTGGATCCGCTTATCGCAGACGCTAAAACGCCTGATGAAAAAATGAAACGGATATATGATTTTGTAAAGACGAATATCTCGTGGGATCAAACTGTAGACATGTGGCCTGATCGGCCATTCAGAAAATTATTAGAAGAGAAAAAGGGAACAGCAGCTGAGATCAACCTGTTACTGGTGTCGATGATGCAAAAGGCAGATCTCGAATCATATCCTGTCGTGCTCAGTACACGCGACAATGGGAGGTTGTGGCCGTTTAATCCAAGTGCCGATCAATTTAATACGGTGCTTTGCCTGGTGAAGCTCAACAACAAAGACATTTTACTTGATGGTACCGATCCCACGCTGCCGATGACTGCCTTGCCTGAGCGCTACCTGAATGGCAATGGTCTCGTGATCAATGGCGAACCTGAAAAGGAGTCCGCGTCATGGGTTCCGATTGTAGCGTTGAAAGCACGAACCGTTTATAACACGGAGATGATGGTTGATGCATCCGGTGAAATAAAAAGCAAGTTTTCTATCACAAGGGATGGACTATACAGCGGATCAATGCGAAAGAAGTTCACCGACCTGGGACAGGAAAAATATATCGAAAGCACGTTGAGCAATCGTCAATGGGAAATCGCAAAAAGTGAATTCAAAAATATCGACGTGGCAACGTCCTTGCCCTCGGAGAACTATGAGTTAACCATCCGGGACCATGTTCAGGCGTCAGGTGAGGTGATGTATCTTAATCCCTACCTGGATGGGCGAATCGAAGAGAACATCTTTAAGTCGGAAAAGCGCGAGTACCCGGTGGACTTTGCCACGCCGTTCGATGTGTTTCACATTGCTAAAATAAAAATACCTGAGGGGTTCAAAGTGGAAGAGTTGCCGCAGCAGAAGGTGATGAGCCTCCCGAACGGCTGTGGAAAATTTTTATACAACATCACACAGTTTGGATCGGATCTTAACTTCTCCTCGCAACTAACGATCAGCAAGAGTATGATCCTTCCCGAAGATTATCCGGCGTTACGTGAATTCTACTCGCAGATCATTGCCAAACAAGCGGAACAAATAGTGTTGAAGAAAATTAATTGATCAATATGTTAAAAAGATCGTGGCTGATTGCTCTGCTGTTTCCCGTCTGCGCACTAGGAGCCGATAAAAAATATCCTGTGTCTGCAATCCCAGCGGCCCTCAAAGAAGGAGCCGATGCTGTGGTTCGCATGGATGTAACGTCAATTATCATCAGGGGAAAAGACCAGGTTGCTGAAAAGCTTAAATATGTTGTCACCATCTTTAATTCAAATGCCGACCATTTCGCCCGAATGCCTGTATCCTATGACAAGCTCACCAAGGTCTCGGATATCCGGGCGGCTGTTTATGATGCTAATGGCGAATTGATCAAAAAGTTAAAGTCGTCCGAAATGACTGATGTGAGTGCCTACGACGGCTCAACACTTTTCAGCGACAACCGGATGAAACTGATCAACCTCGAACAGTCCAATTATCCCTACACGGTTGAGTACGAATACGAAACAGACTATAAGTATCTCTATTCTTTTTTCAGCAATCGCGTTCTGCCGCACGAAAAAGTTGCCGTACAATATTTCTATTCGGAAATCACATACCCAACAAGCATACCAATCCGCTATAAGGTTGTGAATGGTACACAGCAACCCGAGAAGAGAACAAATACCGATGGCACCGAGACAGTAAAATGGGAACTTAAGGATGTACCCGCAATGAAAGAGGACCCCCTTTCACCGCTTTGGTCGGAAATATCTCCACGGCTAATGGCCGCTCCCACCGTTTTTTCATACGAAGGCTACAGTGGTAATATGGAAACGTGGAAGTCGTATGGCCAATGGCTTTTTGAATTGAGCAAGGGCCGCGATATTCTTCCTGATGCCACAAAGCAAAAAGTAAGAGATCTTACAAAGGGACTTTCAACAACAGAGGAAAAAGCCCGCGTGCTGTATGAGTACATGCAGAGTCGCACGAGGTATATCAACATTTCTCTTGGTATTGGCGGACTTCAACCATTCGATGCGGCCACAGTTGAAAAGATGGGTTATGGAGACTGCAAAGCACTCTCGAACTACATGGTAACAATGCTGAAGGAAGCAGGAGTGAAATCTTTTTATTCAGTGATCTGGGCGGGAGATGCACCGGAAGTCGATCTCAGTTTCCCAAGTCATCAGGCCAACCATGCTGTTGTGGCTGTACCAAATGGCGCAGATACTATATGGCTTGAATGTACCAGTCAAACCAATCCATTCGGTTACCAGGGCACCTTTACTGGCGACCGTTATGCCATGTTGGTCACCGAAGAAGGGGGCAAAATGGTGAGAACCAATCGTTACCCTGCCGAGGCCAACAAATTAATTTCATTGGCCGATGTGGTGATTGATGCGCAGGGAAATGGAAAAGCAAAATTGACGTCGGCTTACACCGGCATTCAATATGAAAATGGTGGCTTGAGCAGTGCTGTTAACCTTTCCCCGGAGCAGCAAAAAAAATGGATTCAAAAAAACATCAAGATCCCGACATTCGATGTCGCGGGATTTTCAATGACGAACGTCAAAGAGCGTAATCCAAAAGCAATCGTCAAAGCCGACCTCGTTCTCAACCGGTTTGCATCTGTTAATGGCAAACGAATTTTTCTCACACCCAATCTCATGAACAGGCACACCTATATACCGGAGAAAGCCGATAACAGGAAGACTGATGTGGTCATTGGTGTGGGATATGTCGACTATGACACCATTCGTTATGAAGTACCTGAAAGTGCATACCCGGAATTTCTCCCGCAGGATGTAAAGCTCACTTCACGGTTTGGCGAATACGAGTGTGGTTACAAAGCCGAGCAGGGAAAGTTGATGTACATGAGAAGAATGAAGATGCAAAAGGGCAGGTATCCCGCCGAGTCGTATAAAGAACTAATAGATTTTTACCGGAACGTGAATAAAGCCGACAACGTAAAAGTTGTTCTGCTTACGAAGACTTGATCGTCGATTTTCCATTCATCCGTTGCAGCAACCCTGGCTTATCAGGCAAGTTGTCGTCTTCACGGGCCATGAATTCAAAAGTCTTTTTGTCCATCCAGCCTGGAAAGAATTGATTGAGCCATACAGCGAGCCATCCCTGGAGTGTAAGCAGCAGGTCACGTTTGCGCCGTACTACCGCCTGGTAAACTTCGTCAGCAACTTCATCGGCGCTCATCATACGATTTTCATCTCTTGCCGATGTTCCGGAAGTAGCGCCATTCGCCATCAATGCTGCTTTGCGGATATTGGACGTAGTAAATCCAGGACAAACAGTTAGAACATGAACGTGACGATGCATCAATTCTGTTCGAAGGGATTCAAGAAAGCCGATCATAGCAAACTTAGACGCTGAGTACGCACTTCGTGCCGGAGTAGCCCGCTTGCCATTTACCGAAGATATACCGACAATAGAACCCTCGGATTTGAGAATGTGCGGTAACGCGTACTTCGTCATATAGATCATACCGTAGAAGTTCACATCCATGACCTTCCGGAATACGTCGAGCTGAATGTCTTCGAACAATGCCCGCATGCTGATACCAGCATTGTTAATCAACACATCGACCTTGCCGTATTGTTGAATTGTACTGTTGACCACGTTTGCGCAATCCGCCTCAACGCTCACATCGGCTACAACTGTAACTACTTCAACTCCGGCGTTTCTCAGGTCCTGAGCCGCATCTTCCAGTTGCGTTTTCTTCCGGCCGGTAATTACCAGACGCGAACCGGCCGCACCAAACCTGCTCGCAAGCGCTTGGCCTATCCCGGAGGAACCGCCCGTAATAATTACCACTTTGTCTTTCATCACTGAATAAACAACAGGCAAAAGTAATCAAAAACAAAAGGTATTTTTGAGCGCAATGGCCTTACTAAGGTTACTTTCAGGGTTACACCTCCGAACGCTTTACCTGATTTCCGATCTGTTGTACATACTTACCTACAGGCTTTTGCGTTACCGCGTAAAAGTCGTTCGCCAAAACCTTCGCAACAGTTTTCCACAGGCATCAGAGAATGAACTAAAATCGATCGAAAATTCATTCTACCGCAATCTCTGCGACTATTCTGTCGAAACCATTAAACTGCTCACGATATCCAGGGAGGAACTTTCCGACCGGGTCGTATTTACGAATCCTGATACGCTCAGAGGTTTTACGGATAATGGAACTTCCGTTTTGATCCTGACTTCGCATCAATTCAATTGGGAATGGTTGTTAGCCGTGGGAAGTTTCAAATTACCTGCTCCTGTGGATTTCGTTTACCAGCCACAAAGCAGCGAGCTCGCCAACAAATTTTCGACTGCAAGCCGTACGCGCTTCGGCGCCCATGCGGTAAAAAGAGAAACAGTCGGGAGAGAGGCATTGCGAAGAAAAGATAAAGTGCGTATCACCGCAATTGTCGGAGACCAGTTTCCTGGCCACTTTAATCATCGGCGCTATTGGGCAAATTTTCTCGGACAACGAACAGCCTTCTTTCATGGTATCGCTCAACTCGCTGTGCTGATGAAAAGTCCCGCCTATTATGGCGCGGTCACAAGAAAGGGACGCGGACATTATGAAGTAACGCTGGTGAAACTAAGCGATCCACCTCTTACAGAGGAAGAAGGCCTCGCCATCATTGATCGTTATATAGAAGAAGCGGAAAAAGTAATCCGCCGGCAACCGGAAGGTTGGTTATGGTCGCACCGGAGGTGGAAGGAACCGGAAGAAGATCATCCCAGGAAGGCCTGAACCGATTCACGATAGTTTCGTCCAACGGGGATAGACTTTCCTGTAATATCTACCGCAGTGGAGGAATAAGAGTCTATTCGATCTACCGCAACAATGAACGACCGGTGAATGCGGAGGAACATTTTCTTATCGAGCATTTCTTCAATAACTGACAAAGGCATTTTTGTCGTCACCGCCCTTGTTGCAAGATGTATCTTCACATATTCTTTCATACTCTCTATGTATAGGATTTCTTCAGGACGAACTTTCACCTTCTTCTTGTCAACATAAACAAAAATGTTTCCGGGTCGCGTGGGCTCGCCTGGTTCCGCTCTTTGAAGCTTATTGATCGCTGCAAGGAAACGACTAAACTCAATTGGTTTTAGCAAATAATCGAGTACCTCCAGTTCGTAGCCTTCCAGCGCATACTCATGATATGCAGTGGTGATGATGACCGCAGGTCGTTTTTTCAGCGTTCGCAAAAAATCCAATCCTTTCAGGCGTGGAAGATGTATGTCTAGAAACATCACGTCTACCTGATGCTCTTGTAGAAATTCGAGCGCGAACAGCGCATCCGAACATGTGCCGGCAAGTTTCAGGTAGGGTATCTGACTGATGTAATCTTTCAACACCTCTACCGCCAACGGCTCGTCCTCCACAATCAGGCAACTAATTTCTTTCGTCATAAAGCGGGATGGTCAGTTGAACATGAAATTCATTATTCGTTCGCTGAAGGTCAAGCGAATGTTTGGGATACAGCAACTCCAGTTGCCGGCGTATGTTGGCCAATCCAATGCCTGGTTTGTTGTTGATCTCGTGGTCTTCGACACTATTAATGATCGAAGCGGTTAGCACACCTTGCTTGAGCACAAAGTTGATCTTTATCCTCACGCCGAACCGGGATTCACCAGCACCATGTTTAAATGCGTTCTCCACGAAATGGATGAGCAACAAAGGGGCTACGCGTGCGGATGGATCGTCGATCGACCTGTTGAGTTCCAACTGCAGTTTACTTCCATAACGCAAACGTTCCAACTCAATATAGTCGTCGATCAACCGCAACTCTTCTTCGAGCGGAATGCTATCCTGACGCGACTCGAATAACATGAATCGCATCAGCTTGGACAGTTTCAATACGGCATCCGCGGTATCGGCCGATTGTTTTCGCGCAAGCGCATAAATATTATTGAGTGTGTTAAACAGGAAATGTGGATTGATCTGGGCCTTTAGAAATTTCAACTCCGATTCCAGTTTTTCTCTCACAAGAAGTTCCTCTTGTTCACGCCATCGGCCACGCATCCTGTACGCCTTCAATGCCAGCGCCAGACCCGAGATCATGACAAGTTCTACGAAACTGAGATTAAACAATCCCATGCTGATGAGAGGTGATGGTTCGGCG
>WUUC01113603.1_pt1 | contig 13444 bp, 13 predicted proteins | sample 6278441 | NCBI WGS metagenome assembly WUUC01 (sample SAMN13675441, study PRJNA597444) | soil metagenome | isolation source: soil | place: USA: Washington | collected 2017-10
ACCTGCACCCGCCGTTCCAGATCGACGGCAACTTCGGCGCCACCTCCGGCATCGCCGAAATGCTGCTGCACAGCCACAATGGCGAGCTGCACCTGCTACCCGCGCTGCCCCCGGCCTGGCCGAACGGCAGCTTCGCGGGCCTGCGCGGCCGCGGCGGCCACACGGTCGGCGCCGCCTGGAGCTCCGGCCACGCCGCGGAGTTCTCCATCACCCCCGACCGCACCGGCACCCTCCGGATTCGCAGCCGGATGTTCGCCGGCGACTACGAGCTGCTCGACGAGACCAACGGCAGCCAGGTCCAGCCGCAGGAGCTCGAGCCCGACCTGATCCAGTTCGCCGGCCAAGCCGGACACACCTATCGCGCGACCGCCCTCGCGCCGCCGTCGGTGGTGCAGCCGGGCGTGAACTACCGCCTGGTGGCCGCGCACAGCGGCAAGGCCGCCGACATCAACGGCGCCTCCACCGCCGCCGGTGCGCTCCTGATCCAATGGTCTATCCACAGTGGACTCAACCAGCAGTTCGACTTCCTGGCCGCCAGCGACGGCCACTACCGCATCCGCGCCCGACACAGCGGCCTGGTCCTCCAGGTGACCGGTTCAGGCAGCAGTGCCGACATCACCCAACAACCCGACACCAACACCAACAGCCAGCAGTGGCGAGTGGTCGACCACGGCGGCGGCGTCGTGAGCCTCATCAACCGGCAAAGTGGCCTGGCCCTAGACGTGTGGCAGGCCGCCACCGCCGACGGCGCCCGCATCTCTCAGTGGAACTACATCGGCAGCGCCAACCAGCGATTCCAACTCCAACGCGCCTGACCGCACCGGATGGAGAGCGTCCACCAGCAGGCCGCCCCAGGACTGGCCGAGAACCACCTACCGGCTCGCGATGCCCATCAGAGCTGTGCGTCGGCGATGCTCCGCATCAGTGCGGTCTTTCGGCGGTGGGCGGCCTTGATGTCGGCGAGGTAGGTGGCGAAGTCGGTGCCGGCTCGCTGGTGTAGGTCTTTGAGGGCGACGAGGAGTTCGGTGGCCTTGGAGTATCCCGACCAGTCCTTGCGGCCGATCGCGGTGTCGACCTCTCTGGCGAAGATTGGAATGGCGTCGGCCGGATGCGTCTTCGCGCGATTTCGGGCGAGAAGGAACATGCAGGTGTCGCTGCAGGTGTACTCGTGGGCCGCGGCCCAGGCTTCGTCGATGTCGCCGATGGCGATGAGAATGGTCACCAATGCGTCGGCCGAGCGAAGCACCTTCCGGTCCGCCCGATCGCGCAAGTGCGACATCGCACGATCCTCGGCGTAGGACACCGCGTCCATGGGTTCGGCGGCCCGGAGAAGCATTCGATAGTTGTATTCGTCGGGGTCGCTGGCGAAGTTGTCCCAACGGACGCCGGCCGCCTCCTTGTGCTGTCCAGTCTCGGCATACAGCTCAACAAGAAGGTCACTGATGCGGCCATGCCCCCAGGCCCGAGTGGACAAGCCCTGCCGCAGCCACGCGATGGCGTCGTCGATTCGTCCCGCGGCGCGCAATGTCTCGCCGATCCGCAGGTACCGATCCGGATTCGACAGGCTCGCGGCGTACAGGGCGACGAGGCCGTCGACGTCTCCGGTGACGTCAACGAGGTATTTCTCCCGCAGCAGGATGATTGCCCGGCTGCGAGATGGCCCGTTCATCTCATCGTCATCGTCGTCGTCACCGGCCGGGTCGTTCTCGGTCAGATCGCAGAGCTGCTGCCAGTAGCCGGCCAGTCCTTCCTCGCCAAGCGTTTCAGCAAGTTCGGTGACCGCGATACCGGGGAACCTGGAAGCGCTGAGTTGGAGGTCGAGCAGCCACCGGGCCAGCTCGACCGGATCCTCCGGAGCGGCCCGGCACACGGCGACGAGACCCTTGACTCCCCGCGCCACCGTACTGTCGAGCACCGTGGCCGCATCGTCGACATCCACATCCACCAAGTACTTCAGCGCTCTCTGGTACAGCGGCCTCACCTTGCCGGGATGGTCGGCGGCAAGCGCTTCGAGTGCCCGCAACGCGTCATCGGCGTTGCGGCACAACCGAGCCAGGTCGGCGTTGTCTTCGCAGTGGCGCACCCTCAGCGTTTCCACCAACGCCGCCAGTTCCGCGGAGTCGAACCCGCCGATCCCGGCCCGCAACGACAACCGCCGGCGCAGGGCCGGATCATTCTCCGCCAGCCCGACCAGCAGCGCCACCAACTCCGCCTGGTCGGTGGCGCTCAGGTGGGCGCGAATGCCGGCCATGTCAACTGGGCCGGCCTCAGGCGAGAACATTGCCGATGCTTCCGGCTGAGGCTTTTCCGCAGCCGCCAATGCCGCTGACCCGACCGCGGCGCAATGCTTGCAGAAGTTACCCTTCAGTCCCCAGGGACAGGAACACGTGCCGTCAAGATCACCGTCGTTGTTCCACAACCGAACGTGATACACACCGGTCCCGCGTACGGTGCCCGTTACCTCCGCTGACGACCAACACAACTCCTCGACCTCGTCGACATACTCCAGGCCTCGCGCATACCAGGTACGTCCCGCCTGCAACCGCAGATCGGCGGCGTCGAACCAGATCACCCGCACATCCAACCAGGCACCCTGGCGGGCCGATGTGGCTCTACCAGCCGGCGAGAGCCGACGGTAGGCGGAACCGGCTGACCGGACAGGTAATCCCCGATAGGAGTGATATGCAAGATCACAACCCAAAACTACCGATCCGGGTCGTTTGCTGAGTAATTAGGCCGTGCATGAAGTAGCGCTGGGCGAGGCGTCGACCGGGACGGGCAGATCGCGACGATGGCCGCGCTCCGGGTCGAGCTGCGCCGTATCGGCGCCGACGTCGAAATCGTCGCTGACGAGTGGTGCACCCTGCGGGATGTCCGGGATTCGTTGCCGCCGAGGCCGCTGACATGATCCATGTCAAGGCGCCGGACCTCGATCAGCTCCTGGTCAACCCCGGCATGGGAGCGGACGCCGGACTGTCCTCGGTCCGCACCGAGATGGCGGGAGCGCTGGCCCTGGCCGGCTGACACTGCGAAGGAGAGAGGCATGCGATTCGGACTCAAGGTCAATCCCGGCACCTGGCCGGAGGCCGCCGAGTGGGCCGGTATCGCCGAGGAGGTCGGGTTTGACGGGCTGTGGACCGGGGACAACATGCGTAATCCCCGGGACCCGGCGATCCCGGTCCACGATGGACCCACGGTGATCTCGGCGTGGGCCGCGACGACCGGGCGGATCCGGGTCGGCCTGCTGATCGCCAACGTGGTGTTCCGTCGCCCGACGTTGCTGGCCAAGCAGGCGGTGACGCTTGATCACGTCTCGGCCGGCCGGTTCGACCTGGGCATCGGTTCCGGACTCTGGCCGACCGATCACGCGATGTCCGGGGTTGCGATGTGGCCCCCGCGGGAACGGGCGGACCGGCTCGCCGAGTTCGTGGCCATCGTCGACCGGCTGCTGTCCGGCGACCTCACGGACCACACCGGCCGGTACTACTCGTATCAGCATGCGGCGATGACCCCGGCTCCGGTGCAGACCCGGATTCCCATGATCGTCGCCGCGAACGGGGACCGGGCGCTCGCGGTGGCCGCGGAGCATGCGGACGGGTGGGTGACCTTTCCCGGTGCTCTGTCCGAGCCGGAGTTCTACGAGGCCACCGTCAGGCGGATCGCCACGTTGGACCGGCTCGGCGGTGACCGCCCGGCGCTGCGCAGGATCCTGCTGGCCTACGGCGCCATCACGCCGTGGGCATCCCGGGACGCGTTTCCCACTCTGGTGGATCGCTACCGGAAGATCGGCATCGACGAGATCGTCTGCTACGCGCCAAAACCCCACGAGCGAGCCGTTTTCGACCACGTCGTGACCAATCTGGACACTTGGCGTTAGACGAGCCGGTCGCGGGCCAACGCGGCGGTGCGGGCATGCCGGGTACACCAAACGTCGATGGCGATGCCACCGGCCGTCGCGGAGGACATCCCTCGATCACAAATCTGCGTCCGATCACCTTGACCTTCGTCTGTTGGTATGGGGTACCGGTGAGGAGATGTGTCCTTCTGCGGCCTGTACTACTCCTGTGGCGGCGATGCGGTACAGATGGGAGACGGAATCGAGATGAGGAGTGAGCCCGCGGTGGCGATCAAACCTGCTCCGGCGACGCTGACGCTGGAGGAACTCTGGCGCGACTTCTCAAGGGATCTTCGGGCGTTCATCGTTCGGCGGGTGGCGCGCCCCGCCGACGCCGACGACATCCTCCAGATCGTGTTCCTGCGGATGGCGAAGGGCCTGGCGGATCTGCGTGACCAGGACCGGGTGCTGGCCTGGATGTACGCCCTCACCCGCAACGCCATAACCGACTACTACCGGGCCGCGGCGCACCGCCGCGAGCTGGCCGTGGAAACCGTGCCCGACGTGCCCGCGGGCGACGACCCGTTGGTCGAGGACGATCGGCGTGCCGTGCGTGACCTTGCGGCGTGCCTGCTCCCGATGCTGTCCAACCTTTCGCACGAGCAGGCCACGGCGGTACGCATGGTCGATCTTGAGGGCCAGGCGCAGGCCACGGCCGCGGCCGCCGCTGGAATCTCGCTGTCCGGCATGAAGTCCCGTGTCCAGCGCGGTCGCACCGCACTGCGACAGCTCCTGCTGGCCTGCTGCGAGGTGAGCCAGGACCGGAGGGGCCACGTGCACGAATACCGGTCCCGGAACGAGAACTGCGACTGTGCGGCCCCGTCGTCCTCGGACGGGTAACCGGAAGCGGCCGGTGTGGCGCGAAATCAGGGAAGCTCGCGCGACACCGGCCGCATGATTCATCAGCAGCAGCCGGCTGAACCCGCCCCGACGAGAACTCCTGCGTCGGCCGGGGTTTTCGCCGGGTCGCCCACCCCGCAGGCCCCGCTCTCCGGCAGTACCAAGTGCACTCGCTGCGCGCGCTGTTCGTCACCGGCGAGGTGAGCGGCGATCGAGCGAACCTGCTCGTAACCCGTCGCCATGAGGAACGTCGGCGCCCTGCCGTAGCTCTTCGCGCCGGCGGTGAAGAAGCCAACCTCACCGTGCGTCAACGCCTGGTAGGAATGCGGGCGCACCGTGCCACAACTGTGCACGTTCGGGTCGATCAGCGGCGCGAGCGCCGTGGTGCTGTCCAGAGCGACGTCGAGGTCGAGGCGCAGCTCCTGGGTCAACGACAGGTCGGGGCGCTGGCCGGTTGCCACGACGACCTGGTCAACCTCGAGGAGTCGGCCGGTGTCGCTGACCAGCTCGACCCGCTCGCCCACCGCTCGGACCGCCCGGACTCCGAACCGCTCGTGGAACTGAACGACTCCCTTGCTGACCGCCCCGGCCACCTGCGACCCGAGCCTGCCCCGGGCAACGAGCTGATCGGCGCTGCCGCCGCCGACCGCGCGCAGAGTGGTTCCCCGGATCAGCCAGTGGACCTCGGTCGTCGGGCTCTGCTGTCGCAAGGCGAGCAAGGCGAGGACCGAGTTGGCGGCCGAGTGGCCCGAGCCGACGACGGCGGTGCTCCGGCCCGCGTGCCGGGACCGGTCCGCGCCGAGCACGTCCGGGATGCCATAGTGCAGCCGGCTCCGAAACTGGCGTTCGCCCAGCGCCGGTGTGCCGTTCGCGCCGAGAGGATTCGGCGTGAGCCAGGTGCCGGAGGCGTCAACGACATGTGCCGCCAGCAGCTCGTCCTCACCGTCGGCCGTCACGAACCGGACCACGAAGGGAGAGCCGTGGCGGTCATGGGTGACCTTGTCCACCGCCCGGCTGATCGAGATCACCCGGGACCCGAGCCGGGCCCTGGAGCGCAGCTCGGGCACCTGACCGAGCGGGACCAGGTAGTCGTCGACCAGGTCACGGCCCGTCGGTAGCGCATCCAGTTCCGGAACCGACCAGCCGTCCCGGACCAGCAGCCGCGCCGCCGCGGCGTCGACATTGGACCGCCAGGGCGAGAAGAGCCGAACGTGCCCCCACGAGCCGATGCTCGATCCCACCCTTGCACCGGCCTCGAACACAACAGGATCGAGGCCTTCCTCAACGAGATGGGCGGCAGCGGCAAGACCCACGGGTCCTCCACCGACGACCACGACCGGAAGTGCTGACATTGTTAGGTCCTTTGTCCTCGTCACTGGCTACTGACAGCCGCAGCCGCCGCCGGCGGTCGCGTCGCTGCCGCAGCACGTCGCCTTCTCACTGCTGTCGCAGCACGTGGCTTGCGTGTCGGTGCCGCAGCAACTGGCCACCGCGGGCTCCGCCAGCGTCTCGATCGGGCTCTCCGAACCCGGGAACTGAAACATGTCGACATTTGCCGTCACTGCATTCACGATGAACACTCCTTGATCTGTTTGGCATCGGCACCACTACAGACGAAGCCGACCGCGACCGGACGCAACGGCGAGCGCGGCAAGCCGCCAAGACAACACGCAGAACGGTGGTTGCCATTCGGTTCCGCGTGTCCTGAGTCAAGGATTTGGCAGGGTCGTCTTGTGTCGCAAGCGGATCTCTAGCCGGGCGTCCCGTCGCGCTCTCTTTTTTCGGTGAGCTGCTGTAGTTGCCATTCATACACGCCGGGCAGCCAATCGTTGCCGAACGTGGCCGAGGGGCCGATGCGCGGATCGTCGGGAGCATCGCCGTCACGCAGGGCGTGCACGTATGCGCGATCCAGTTCGATCCGTGCGCGTACCTGATCAGCTCCGCCGACGGATCCGTGGCCGGGGATGACGACATCAACGTCGTCCGCCACGCCCTCGAGCAGCCGCAGCCCAACGAGATAGTCCTCAATCGGATTCGCGGCGCCCAGGTCGGGAAACGGAATCAGGATGTCAGAAAGCATGTCGCCGGCGACGAGAACGCCGCGCTCCTCGATCAGCAACGCCGCATGGCCCTCGGCATGCGCCGGATGCTCGATAATCCGGACTTCAGGCCCATCCCAAGGAATCCGCGCAGTTCCGGCAGGCAGACCGGTAATGAGGCCGAACAGGTCCAGCGGTATCTCGTCGGCGATTTCCGGCGGTAGCCCCTCGGCGACGCGGGCCCTCCAGTCCGCGTTCGACAGCAGATCTCGCATATACGCCGCGCCGCGCGCTGTACCGTAACGGGGCGCTTCGCCGAGGTCGGCGTGCCAGAGCACGTGATCCCAATCAGGATGCGTCGAGAAACCTGCCACAACGGGCTGGCCCAACTCGCGAAGGTCGTTCGCAAGGGCGGCCATTTCGGAGCCCGTTATCCCGGGGTCGATGAGCAACACGCCGGACCGGCCTTGCACGACAACGGAGTTGTTCTGGAGCAACTCGCTCTGGTGAACCAGCACACCCTCTGCGACCTGCTTGAGCATGGTGGCCCCTTCCGCTTGTGGTTTGCAACCGCTCGCCGAGACCGTAGTACCCGGCGGTGGTAGATTGCAAGCACTATGGGCGAAGCGTATGAGCCGCGGTCGGGGTGTCCGATCAACGCCGCCATCGAGGTGTTCGGCGATCGCTGGACCCTGCTCGTCCTGCGCGACATCATCTTCGGAGGCCGCCGCTACTTCCGAGAGCTGCAGGCCGGCTCAGAAGAGGGGATCGCCTCAAATATTCTCGCCGACCGGCTCAAGCGACTCGTCGAGTCAGGGCTGCTCATCCGCGAGGACACGCGACCCGGTCAGCGGGCGCGCTACAGCCTGACCGAACCCGCGATCCAACTCATACCCGTGTTCGCGCAACTCGGCAGTTGGGGAGCTCGCCACAGGCCCACGAACCCGGCGCTGCGCATCGGCGCCGAGCAGCTTGAACAAGGCGGCCCCGCGCTCTGGGAAGAGATCATGGACGAGCTTCGCCGCTCGCACCTTGGCTCCGAATCCCCAGTGTGATCACCGAGCGTTCGCGAGCGCCTGAACGCGGCCTACCTCGAGCTACCGCAGCAACTCAGGCGTACCGGCTTGGCCGACTTTCGCCGGACAGCGCGTTGCCGTGGTAGGCACCGGAGGCAACGCCTCCGCCGCTGAAACCGCCGTGCTGTGCGCCGACGCCTCACAGACCGCCGGTGTCTGGCCCGGCGGTCGGCGTTGGCAAACGCAGCCGTCCTCTCTCGACCATCGCATAAGGAGCCAAGACGATGACGTCCACCAACCTCGACGCGCTCTCGCTAGGAAAACATTCGGTCATCATCGACGGCGTGCGGCAGGTCTACCATGTCGCCGGCACCGGACCTGTGTGCCTGGTGCACCCCGGAGGCCCGGGCTTCGGCTGGGAGTACCTGCGCATGCCGGCCCTTGAGCAGCACCTGACGATGGTGTACCTGGAGCCGATCGGCACCGGAGACTCAGGACGACTCTCCGACCGCCGCGACTACCGGATCGACACGTGGATGCGGTTCATCCACGGCACCGTCGAACATCTCGGCCTGCCGAAGGTGTTTCTGCTCGGTCATTCGTACGGCGGATTCATCTCGCAGCGCTATGTCCTGCACCACGCCGATCGGCTCGCCGGCCTGATCCTGTACGCGACGTCACCGGTGATGGACGCGGAGTTCTGGGCCGACGCGATGGACGGTCTCAGTCGCTTCCCGCTGCGCCACCCGGATCAGCCGGAGGCGGCGCGAATCCCGCAGGCATACCAACAGGTCTTGAACGCCCCCGACGATGAGACGGTCGACGCCAAGGTTCGCGAGATTCTGCCGTTCTACTTCTCCGACTACTGGGCACATGAACGCGACCTCGCGCCGGCACGCGCCGCCATGCGTGCGTGGGTCGACTCGCTGCACGGCGAGGAACCGGCACCCTTCGACGTACGGGACGCGCTCGGGTCGATCACTACCCCGTCTCTGATCATCACCGCCGAGCACGACTTCTTCTGCAACCCTCGCTGGTCGAAGCTGTTGCACCACGGTATCCCCGGTTCGCGCCTGACCATTCTGCCGGACAGCGGCCACATGGCTCATCTTGAGAACCCTGAAGCGTTCACCCGCGCGGTCGTCGAATTCATCTCCGCATAGCGCTCGGCCGCCCCGCAGCTCCAGACAGAATTGGATATACAAATGCCATGACGTTCGACCATCTCGTCTACGCAACGCCGACTCTGGACGCGTCCGTACGCCACGTCGCCGAACTCACCGGCGTACAACCGGTCGAAGGCGGCCGTCACATCACGCTCGGCACCCGCAACTACCTGCTCGGTTTCGGCGATTCGCGTTATCTCGAGATCATCGGGCCGGATCCAGAACAGCCGGCTCCCGCGCAGCCACGGCCCCTGGGCATCGACGACCTGACCGAACCTCGCCTCGTCGCGTGGGCGGTGCGGGTCCACGACATCGAGTCATGCGTGGCGCAAGCGCTCGAGCTCGGCTACGACCCAGGCCCGGTCAAGTCGATGTCGCGTCGCACGCCCGCCGGCGAACTGCTCACCTGGCGGGTGACCAACCGGCACGACGCGGTAGTGCCGTTCTTGATCGACTGGGGCAACACGCCCCATCCTGCCCGTGATCTGCCGGTCGTACCACTGACAGCGTTCTACGCCCGCCATCCGGCGCCAGCCGAAAGACTCCGCCGCCTCGCCGCTATCGGCGCCGAACTCGATGTCCGGCAAGGCAATCCTGGACTCACCGCAGTCATCGGCGACGTCACCCTGACATAGGCACGGATCCCCAAGGCGGTAGCAGGCAGGCGCCGGCGCCTAACTTCCCATCGCCCAGCCGAAGCTGCTGGAGTTCTTGAACCACCAGGTGTACTTGCGGTGCGGGGTGTTGCGGTACGCGTCCTGGTTGCTTGCCGGCGCCTGCGGCCGGGTCCAGTAGGTGATGACGTGGCTGAAGGCGGTGTAGAGCTGGTCGGCGCAGGTCCGCAGCCGCGCCGCGGTCGCGGAATCTCCCTGCAGCCCAGCGAAGTAGACGCCCCAGGCGACGACGGCCGCGACGTCGGAGGTGTGCTCCATGTTCGACCACGGGTCGAACTCGCCGTCGAACCCGAGTCCGTTGCGCGTGGCGAGGTAGTGCGGAAGGCGCTGGTGCACGCCGCCGGACTGCTCGGCGAGCGGGTTCACGCCGTCGCGGATCGTGGTCAGGTACGAGCCCGCCCCGCACTCGTGGTTGCCCAGTCCGATCAGCAGATCCGCGACCGTCTCGCTGTCGGTGACCAGGTAGAGCCGGGCGGCCGCGTCGGCGACGAGGGCGGACATCCACGGCGAGGTGATCGCCAGGGTGCCACCGCCGCCCTCGTGGGACTGGATGGTGTGCCAGATGCCGCCATCGGCCGGACCGCCGTCGGACGGATTGGTCTGGTCCGCGCGCAGGGCGTCGAGAACCTCGAGCATCCCGTCGCGGTACTCCGGCTTGCCGGTCACCTCGTAGGCCACGGTGTGCGCCATCAGCTTCAGCCCGATGTGCCGCTCGGTGTAGAAGTTGCCGCCGACCCGGTTGGGCACGTCGTCGTACACCCTCACCACGTGCTCGATGTGCGGCAGCACCGCGGTGTCACCGGTCAGCCAATACGACAGGGCCAGCGACTCGTTGTAGGAGTACTTCTGGTCGTGCCAGGCCGCCGCGGCGTCCGGGTTCTTCATCTTGAAGCTCCCCACGCACCGCCCATTGCCGCAGTTGGCCGGGGTCCACAGCTTGGTCCGGTAGAACTCGGTGTTGCGCACGGCTTCGCGCAGGAACCGCGGGTATCCACTGCGCAGGTGGCCGATGTGCAGCACGGACCCACGGTCGTAGAGCCATGGTTCGTCGCTGCTGAGGAAGGGGTTGGTATTGCGGTCGGCCACCGCGCCGGCCAGCGGGTCGTCCTCGTTGATCATCGTGTAGAGGAAGTTCACCTGCGCCTGGTCGGCCTCGACATAGCCCGGGTAGGACGCGGCAACCTCCGTGGGGTCGACCCGATCCGGCCCGACCGAGTCGTCCAGCGGGGCCATCGGTGTCTTCAGTCCACTCGTGGCCAGCCACGCCTTGGGCAGCACCGCGTAGACGTCGGGCTCGAACACGCCGTCCGCGGAGCCGAACGTCGGTCCGCCCGTAGCCGTGGTGCCATCGGTCACCTGGTGCCACGCGGTGCGCGCGTCGACCAGCTCGGGCACATCGCGGGTGCGGGCCGGGCCGCCCCACTGCACGGTCACCGGCTCCGGCTGCCGCGCGGCGAACGTGGTGCGGACCTGAACCCGCACCACGCGCACCGAGGTGCCGTCCAGGCTGGGGTTCGTGGCGTGGCGCCACGGGGTCATCTGGTCGACGTGGGCCGGGATCTCGGTGCCACCCTTGAGCACCCGAACCGTGTCGAGCCGCGCGGCGGTGAGCGAGCCACGCGGCATGGGGACACCGAAGGTCACGAGTACCGGGGTCCCCGGGCTGACCGCCTCGGTGGGATGTAGCTGTACCTCCAGACTTCCGGCAGCCTCGGCGACGAAGGATTGCGGCACCTCACCGGGCGCTGCCCACCCAACGGCCACCACAGCGGCGGCGGCGACCAGCGAGGCAAGGACAGCCAAAGTCCGCGACCCACGAAACATACAAACACCCATTGCTGTTGTTAATCGTCCGTGGTGGGCGGGGAGCAATGTATTGGCCGCCCATTGCAGTCCGATTGCGGGCTCGGCCCAGTCGCTCACCCGTGCCGAAATGTGCCCGAGCCCGACACCCACCACGTCACCGCCACCATCGCCGACTGCAATACCGCTGCATATGCTCCGGGAAATCCTGGCGCTTCCGACGGATAGCTGGGTGGACAGCTGAAGCCGAGCCTCATCTCCTTGTCTTGCAACGACGTTGCCGCGCGAGCGCTGCAATGGGACTGCAGTCACCCGCGGTGACGCTGGTCGGACCAGAACACCGACCCGTACCCGAGGTGAACGATGACCAGACGCATGATCGGCACGGTGCTCGCCACAGTGTGCGCGACGCTGTTCGCGCTGCTGGTTCCGGCCGGCCCGGCCAGCGCGACCGTCAGCCACAGCCTGCGCATGGCGCGGATGTGGGGCTGGACCCAGCCGGAGCGGTCCAGTTTCGACTCGTGGGTGGTCGGGCTGAACCACCAGGAGCGGTGGGTCGACTACAACTTCGACTGGTCGACGGACTTCTGCTCAAGCAGCCCGGACCAGCTCCTCGACATCGCTGCCGCTGGCGTGCCCGTAGGCGAGGCAGCCGCGCCGGCTCCGCCCACCGAGCAGCTGGTACAGCGGCAAGCCGGCCAGCTTGGCCTTGATGTCCCACAGCGCCGTGTCGACAGCGGCGATCGCCGCCATGGTGATGGGGCCGCGTCGCCAGTAGGCGCCTCGGTAGAGGTATTGCCAGGTGTCCTCGATCGCGTGCGCGTCCCGACCGACCAGCAGTGGTGCCACGTGGTCGCGCAGGTAGGAGACCACGGCCAGCTCGCGGCCGTTGACCGTCGCGTCGCCCAGACCGGTGACCCCGTCCCGCGTCCGCAGGCGGAGCGTCACGAAGTTGCGGCCGGGCGAGGTGACGAGAACATCGGCGGCGACGATCCGGGTGGCACTGTCGCCGGTGTCGGAGAAGTGCGGCGCGATGTGCGCGTTGCTCACGACAACGCGGTCATGGCGTCGGTGTGGGCCTCGATCTGCTCGCGGGTCAGCTCGTGGTCGTACACGGCGACCTTGCCGACCGCACCGGCGAACCACGACACGAAGTCCCTGGTGCCCACACGGAATGGTGCCGTCCCGTCGGTTTCCGGTTTCGACGGCGCCGTCCGGCCCGAGCAGGTAGCCCGCCTCGGTGATGGTCAGGGTGACCACGGCGACGTCGGGGTGGGCCACGAGCCGGTCGAACTCCTGCCGCCGCTCGGCTCCGCGGGCCACCACGAGCGAGCTCATCCGGTGGAATGCGTCGGCGTCGGGTCCCCGCTCGACGAGCGTGTAGACGCAGTCCTGGGCCGACAGCGTCTCGGCCAGGCGCGCCGAGCGGCCCGAGAAGGCAGCGATGCCCCACGACGGGTCACCGCGCTGGGTGAACCACACCTGGTGCGCCCGGTGGAACGCGCCGAGCCCCAGGTGCACGACGCGCACCGGGGGCCGGGCGCGGTCAGCGGCGCCAGTCATCGCGGTGCTCACCCGCAGACGGCGCCGTGGGAGGCCGAGCCGACGAGCTTGGCGTACTTGGCCAGCACACCGCGCGGGTAGCGGGCGGGGAGCGGCGTCCAGCCCTCGCGGCGGGTGGCCAGTTCGGTGGCGTCCACACCGATGTCCAACGTGCCTGCCGTGACGTCGAGGGTGATCGGGTCGCCGTCGCGGACGAATGCGATCGGCCCGCCGTCCGCCGCTTCCGGCGCGACGTGGCCGACGCACAAGCCGGTGGTGCCGCCGGAGAAGCGGCCGTCGGTGAGCAGCAGGACGTCCTTGCCCAGTCCCGCGCCCTTGATCGCCGCGGTGATGGCGAGCATTTCGCGCATGCCCGGCCCGCCTTTGGGGCCCTCGTACCGGATGACCACGACGTCGCCCGAGGTGATCGTGCCGTTCTCCAGCGCGTCCATCGCGGCGCGTTCGCGGT
>WUUC01231734.1_pt1 | contig 13444 bp, 10 predicted proteins | sample 6278441 | NCBI WGS metagenome assembly WUUC01 (sample SAMN13675441, study PRJNA597444) | soil metagenome | isolation source: soil | place: USA: Washington | collected 2017-10
GATCGTCTGGGCGGTTCGGCGATCACGCCCCGGCGACCGGTCGCACGCCGGATTCGCCGCGATCTACTACTGGATTGTGCGCAGGGTCGTCGGGCTGCGGGACATGCCGGCGAAGGGCACGGATTTCTTTCTGGCTGATCGCCGCGTCGTCGACGCGTTCCGGGCGTTTCCGGAACGGACGACGAGCCTCTTCAACCACCTCACGTGGATGGGGTTCAAACAGGAGTACGTCGAGTACGACAAGCAGCCGCGCACCGCAGGCGCCTCCGGCTGGACTCTGGCGAGGAAGATTCGACTGGTCATCGACTCCGTGACGGCGTTCTCCAACGCGCCACTGCGCTGGTGCGCGTATCTCGGCGCGGCGCTGCTGGTCATGGCACTGGTGCTGACGGCCGTCGGCATTCCGCTCTTGCCTGAGCTCGGAGGCGGCCTGTTGCTCGTGCTCGCCGTGCTCTTCGGTCTCTCCGGGCTGCAGATGCTTGCGCTGGCGCTCGTCGGGGAGTACGTATGGAGCGCGCTGGCCGAGGCGAGACGCCGTCCACAGTTCGTCATCGAGGCGGCCACGTCGGACGACGTGCTGGAGATGGCGGTAAGATAGCAATTTTCCTCAGAAAGACACCGCCCCCATGATCGATTGCATCGCCGGATACCACCTGAATCCGTGGACGTGCGGCATCGCGAAGTTCAATGCGATCCTGGCGAAGGAGCTCGACGTACCCGTCGTCGGCCTGGCCTCGCCGGAGCTTCGGAACTACTCGTGTCCCCTGCTGTCGATCAAGATGTCGGAGTTCACCGATGACGATGCCAGATCGCTGGCGGTGTGGGTCGACACACACGTCGGGCGGTTCGATCTGTTCCTGCACGCCTTCGACGGCACGGCGATCGAGCAGCGCCTCCTGATCGCCGCGGCACACGTGTACTGCGGCAATCGGGAGCTGTCACACCAGCTGGCTCCGTCCCGCTCCGATATCGTCGAACTGTTCTGCCCGGGAACGCTCCTCAACTCGCAGCGTTTCCAGGACACGCAGATGAAGGTGTTCACCTTCGGCATGGCGCACAAGATTCGTGTGCCGCTCTATAGCCGCCTGCGCGACCTCCTGGACGCTACGGGAAAGAGCTACTCCGTGTACGTGTCAACGGCGCTGCACGAGAACACCAGCTTCGATGGCTCGTTCGTCGTCCGGTTCGAAGAGCTGCAATCGATCTTTGCCGGCCAGGTGTATTTCATGGGCTACCTCTCCGATACCGCCGTCTTCAACCAGCTGATGGACTGCACATTCCTGGCGGCGTTTTTCGAGAAGGGTCTGCGCGCCAACAATACGACCGTCAATGCGGCCATGGAATGCGGCTGCGCCGTGATTACGAACCTGGACGAGCATTCGCCGGCCGGCCTGACGCACATGCGGAACGTGATCGACATCAATTTGTGCGATCGGCTGCCGGACGCTGCGCACGCGCAGCAGATTGGCCGGGCGGCGCGTGAGATCGCGCACGGGCAGTACGGATGGGATCGGCTGGTCTCCCAGTTGCGAACGGTCGTCCGGACCTAGATTCATGATTGTTACGAAGGACGCACGGAAGCGCTCCGTCGATCTGTCGACGATTCCGACCGTCATTCTCAATTCACTGGGCGGTGAAGAGGCGCCGGCCGTCGACGGCCGCACCTTCTCGAAAGTCAACCCAGCTACGGGACAGGAGATCTGCCGCGTGGCACGTTCCAGCGCAGCGGACGTAGCGCGTGCGGTCGACATCGCGAAGCGCGCGCAGCCGGCGTGGGCGGCGCTGACCGTCGTGAAGCGCGGCGACATCCTGCGGCAGATTGCGCTCCTGATGCGTGAGCGGCGCGAGGCGATTGCCGAGCTGGTCGCGCACGAAACAGGAAAGTCGAAGAAGGACGCGCTTGGCGAAACGGACGCGGCCATCGAGATGGGGTTCTTCGTAGCGGGCGAGGGGCGGCGGTTCTACGGCCAGACCACGACGAGCGCGGTTCCGAACAAGGCGGCTATGGTCGTCCGGCAGCCGCTGGGCGTTGCGGGGTTGATCATCGCCGCCAACACGCCGATCGCGAACGTCGCCTGGAAGGCTTTTCCCGCATTGCTCTGCGGCAACGCCGCCATCCTCAAAGCCGCCGAGGACACACCGTTGTCGGCGTGGGCGTTCGCCGTGCTGGCGCGCGAGGCAGGCGTACCCGAGGGTGTCTACACGACGATTCACGGGCTTGGGCCAGAGGCGGGCGCGCCGCTCGTCGAGCATCCAGACGTTGCGGTCGTCAGCTTCACGGGGTCGTGCGAGGTCGGCCGTTGGATCGCCGAGACCGCTGGCCGGCGTCTGGCCAAGACCTGCCTCGAACTGGGCGGCAAGAACCCGCTGATCGTCTGTGACGATGCCGATTTGAAGAATGCGGTGACGTGGGCGATCGGCTCCGCATTCAGCAACGCCGGGCAGCGTTGTGCCGCAGGCACCCGGCTGATCGTGTTCGACGGCGTCTACGACCGTTTTAAGACGATGCTCGTCGAGGCGACGGCTCGGTTGAAGGTCGGGCCGAGCGACGCGGACGATTATGGTCCGGTCATTAATCACGAGCAGATGACGCACATGCTGTCGGCCGTCGAGCGGGCGATGGCGGCCGGCGCGACCGTGCTGACCGGCGGTCACCGGTTGACCGGCAGCGCTTACGGGGACGGCTACTTTGTCGCCCCGACGATCCTCGAGCGTGTCGGGCCACACGACGAGATCTCGCGCAGCGAGCTGTTTGGGCCGATCACGTGCCTCTACCGCGTGACGAGTTTTGACGAGGCGATTGCGCTGGCCAACGACTCGCCATTCGGCCTGACGGCATCGATTCACACGCAGAACATCCACCGCGCCATGACCTTCCTCGGGCGCATTCAGGCCGGTGTGGCCGTCGTCAACGGCGGCACTTACGGCAGCGAGCCGCATCTGCCGTTTGGCGGCCTGCGCCAGTCAGGCAACGGCTGGCGCGAGGCCGGCACCCAGGCGCTCGACGTCTACTCGGACCTGAAAACCATCTACATCAATCACAATCCGGATGCCGTCTGAACGCGGCCGTTCACCCGTCCGGGTGCTCACGTCTCTGTTCGTGTTCATGTTCGTGAGGCCGGGAACGAAGAACCGAACGCAGAACACGAACCGGGAAGAGAGCACCTGGAAGTGAGCACAGGTTCCCCTTCCGCTGTTGCCCTGATTCCGGCTCGGCACGGCTCGAAGCGCGTGCCCGGAAAAAATGTCAGGCCGCTCGCCGGCCATCCGGCAATTGCGTACACGATCGCACCCGCGCTCGAGAGCGGCGTCTTCGAGTCGGTGATTGTCTCGACGGATTCCGACGAGGTCGCCGCCATCGCCCGCCACTATGGCGCCGAGGTGCCGTTCCTGCGTCCGGCGGCGTTCTCCGGTGATACCTCGCCGGATATTGAATGGGTCGAGCACACGCTGGGCGAGCTTCAGCGGCAGGGGCGGACGTGGGACTGCTTCAGCCTGCTGCGGCCGACCAGCCCGTTCCGCTCCGCAGGCACGATTCGGCGTGCGTGGGAGTTGTTTCTCGCACAGGACGGCGTCGACTCACTGCGCGCGATCGAGAAGTGCGCGCAGCACCCGGGGAAAATGTGGGTGGTCCGCGGCGATCGCATGTTCCCGCTGCTGCCGTTCGGCGGTCCGCAACCCTGGCACAGCACGCCGTACCAGGCGCTGCCTGCCGTGTACGTGCAGAACGCGTCGCTCGAGATTGCATGGAGCCGGGTGGTGTTCGACGAGCGATCGATCGCCGGCGATGTGATGGTGCCGTTCGTGACCGAAGGGCACGAGGGGTTTGACATCAACGATCCGCACGACTGGATGATTGCCGAGCGGCTGATTGCGGAGGGAGCGGCGCAGCTCCCGCCTGTTCGTCAGGCGCCGTACGCAGCCGTCGGCGCATAAATACGCATGGGCGACATACAGACCGATCACGGCGAATCGCTGGAACTTCAGTACGTTCCCGTCGCCGAGTTCCAGCGTCTGCTGCAGAGAGACGTCGACGCGGTCCGACGAACGCGCGCCTTTGCCGCGCTCGCCCGGATCAACACCCTGTACATGATTGCCGGAGCATGGTCCGGTCACATCGGCACGAGCTTCAGCTCGCTCGAGATCATGAGCTGGCTGTTTCTGAACGAGCTGCGCGATCTCGATAAGGGGCCGGACGTCTGCGACGTCTTCTTCTCCTCCAAGGGGCATGATGCGCCGGCGCTGTACAACGTCCTGATCGGCCTCGGCCTGCTGCCGGCCGAGAAGCTTCACCAGCTGCGCCGGCTGCACGGGTTGCCCGGTCATCCGCATGTAGAGACGCCATTCGTCCAGGCGAACACCGGCTCGCTCGGCATGGGGATCTCGAAGGCGAAAGGCATGGTGCTGGCCAACCGCCTGAAAGGCAGCGATCGCCGCGTCTACGTGCTGACCGGTGACGGAGAGCTGCAGGAGGGCCAGCTCTGGGAATCGCTCGGGTCGGCCGCCAACCACGGGCTCGGCGAGATCGTGGCGATCGTCGACCACAACAAGATCCAGTCGGATACATGGGTCTCCTCGGTCAGTCATCTGGGTGACGTCGAAGCCAAGTTCCGCGCGTTCGGCTGGCACGTCGCTCGCTGCGACGGACACGACGTGGCGGCAATGCAGCGTCTCTTCCGCGCGTTTGACGAGGTACGCGACAAACCGAAGGTCCTCGTCGCGGACACCGTGAAGGGCAAGGGGGTCAGCTTCATGGAGGGGCCGGCGACCACAGCCGGCGAGCTGTACGGCTTCCACTCGGGTGCGCCGAGCGAGCAGAGTTACACGGCCGGGCTGCAGGAGCTGCTCGATGCTGCCAACATGCTTATCGGCGAGCTGGGGCTCGGCGAGGTCCGCACCGAAACGCGGACGCGAAATCCACGTCGCGAACCGCGTCAGACCGACAATCTCATTGCTGCCTACGAACGCGCGCTCGTGCAGCAGGCCGAGCGCCACCCGCATCTGATGGCGCTCGATGCGGACCTGGTGAAGGACTGCGGGCTCATCGCGTTCGCTCGCCGCTTTCCGGAGCGCTTCGTCGAGTGCGGGATAGCGGAGCAGGACATGGTGTCGATGGCGGCCGGCATGGCACGCCGCGGCGTCCTGCCGATCGCGCACTCCTTTGCGTGTTTCCTGGCCGCCCGTCCCAACGAGCAGATTTACAACCAGTGCAGCGAACGCTCGAAGGTGATCTATGTCGGATCGCTGGCGGGACTGCTGCCGGGCGGTCCAGGCCATTCGCATCAGTCCGTGCGCGATATCGGCGCGTTGGGCTCCGTTCCGAATCTTCTGCTTGCGGAGCCGTGCTGCGAGGCCGAAGTCACCGCGCTGGTCGACACGCTGGTCAACGACGTTGCTGAGAGCGGCTACCTGCGGCTCGTCTCCGTCAAGTGGCCCATGCCATTTGCCTATCGGCCGCAGGCCGCGGTCGGCGTGGGCGCCGGATGGACCATCACCGAGGGAACAGAACTCGTTGTGTTCGGGTACGGGCCGTGGATGCTGGCCAACGCGTTCGAGGCGGCGCGGCTGCTGCAACAGGACGGTGGCGCAAGCGTCCGTCTCGTCAACCTTCCATGGCTCAATCGAGTCGATAAGGGTTGGCTGCGGGACGCGGTCGGCAGCTGTCGATCGGTCGTGACGCTCGACAACCACTATCTGCACGGCGGCCAGGGCGGGATGCTCGCTGCGGCCATCGCGGAACTCGGCCTCGACCGGCCTCCGCGGGTGACGCGCGTGGGTGTCGTTGAGCTGCCGGAGTGCGGCACGAACGATGAAGTGCTCGCCTACCATCGGCTCGACGTCCCGTCTCTCGTCGAGGCGTTCCGCGGTGCGCTGTCGCGCGGTGACGTTGAACCTGCAGGAGCGGCGTCACGCCGGTCCAAGCCCGGTCGCGCGACTCAGCTGACATGACGGTTCTTTTCTGGGATATCGACGGAACGCTGCTGACGACCGGTAAGGCGGGGGTACCCGCCTGGGACGCGGCGGTCCGCGACGTGATCGGACGGGATTTCACGCTGTCCTCGATCCGAATTGCCGGCCTGACCGACTATCAGATTGCCGTGCGGACGTTCGAGATGCTTGGCATCGAGCCGCAGGAAGGCCCCGTACGTGCGATGGTCCGGCGGTACGAGGAGCTGCTGCCGGCGTCGCTGCCCTTGAAGCGCGGATCGGTTCTGCCCAACGTTCGGGAGATTCTCGAGCACCTCGAGCCGCGGGCCGACGTGCGGTCATATCTCCTCACCGGAAACACCCGCGGCGGGGCGCGGGCGAAGCTGACGCACTACCAGCTGGCGCACTTCTTCCGGGACGGCGCGTTTGCCGAAGACGCCGGCGAGCGCGCGACGATAGCGGCGCGGGCGCTCGAGCTGGCCCGTCGGGCCGGGCCGGTTGCGGACGATTCCGTGTTCGTCATCGGTGATACGCCTCACGACATCCACTGCGCCAATGCCATCGGGGCGCGCACGATTACGGTCGCGACGGGCGGCTATACCGTCGAGGAGCTTGGTGAGCACCGGCCGTGGCGCGTCTTCGCCGAGCTTCCGCCAGTGGATCAGTTCGTGCGGCTGATCGAACGTGGCCGTTCCGAACCGGCGGCCGCGAGCGCGCGTGGCGCGGGAGATCGCCGCCCGTGAGGCTGCAGCGGATTTTGCGCCGGTTCCCGCGCGTGTGGCGGGCGACACGGCTGGCCCGCCGCTGGTATTACGCGCGGTACGACGCTTATCCCGACTGGCGGAAGATCATCGAAGCCAACAGCGAGTTGTGGGCTTCCGCGAGGACGTCGGCGCAGGGTGGTCCGCGTGTGCTGATGGCGACGGCGATCGGTTCGTATGCCCATGCGGTGACCCTGGAGAGCGCGCTTGCCGCGGCGCTTACGTTCCGGGGCGCCGAAGTGCACGCGCTGTTGTGCGATGCGTCGATGACCGCCTGTGCCGAGTGCGAGGCGTCGCTCTACCCGAACATCGAGCGCTTTGTCCGCGACGGTCCTTCGCGGGATCTCTGCCGCAACTGCCTGCAGCCGGCTGAGCGCGTCTACAAACAGCTTGGGATCACCGTCCACCGGTACGGTGACTATTTGACGCCCGAGGATCGGGCGAACGCCCGCCGCATCGCGCAGGACGTGAACGTGCGAGATGTCCGCTCGTTCACCGTTGACGGGCTTCCGCTCGGCGAGCATGCGTATGCGGGCGCGTTGCGGTTCTTCGCGACGGGAAGCCTTGACGAGGAGCCGCACGCGGAGGCGATCGTCCGGCGCTATGTCGAGTCGGCCCTGCTGACGGCGTACGCCACGCGGCGTCTGCTGCGCGCCACGCAGTTCACCTCGACGGTTGTCACACACGGCATTTACGTGCCGTGGGGAATCGTGTCGGAAGTATCGCGGCAGGAAAACGTGCACGTCGCGACCTGGAACGTCGCCTATCGCAAGCGTCGTTTCATCTTCAGTCACGACGACACGTATCACCACACGCTGCTGACAGAGCCGCGCGAGTACTGGGAACACCGGCCGCTCTCGAAGAAGCAGGAAGACGAACTGATGCACTACCTCGGCAGCCGGCGCGAAGGGCTGTTCGACTGGATCGTCTTCCACCGTCCGAACCGGCAGGCCCCGCAGGAGATGGCGCAACAGGTCGGCCTCGACAGGAGCAAGCCGATCATCGGGCTGCTCACCAACGTGTCGTGGGACGCCCAGCTCCACTATCCCGCCAACGCGTTTCCGAGCATGCTCGAATGGCTGGTACAGACGTGCGAGTACTTCGCGACACGTCCGGATCTCCAGCTCCTGATTCGCGTGCACCCGGCAGAGATCAGCGGATTCCCGCCGTCCCGGCAGCCGATTCTGCGCGAGTTGCAGCGCCGTCTCCCGCGCCTGGCGCCGAACATTTTCATCGTCCCGCCGGAAAGCGCCCTCAGTACCTATGGGCTGATGTCGGTCTGCAACGCCGCGATCATCTACGGCACCAAGATGGGCGTGGAATTGAGCAGCGTCGGAATTCCGGTCGTCGTGGCGGGAGAAGCGTGGGTCAGGAACAAAGGCATCACCCATGACGCGTCTTCGCGCGAGGAATATTTCGACATCCTCGGCCGGCTGCCGTTCGCCGAGGGGTTGGGGCCGGCGCAGCTGGCGCGAGCGAGGCGCTACGCCTATCACTTTTTCTTCAACCGGATGATTCCGTTGCCGTTCATCGAGCCGAGCGCGGGTTTTCCGATCTACCGGCTCGAATTGAACCGTCTCCAGCAGCTGCTGCCTGGCGACAGCGGACTCGACACCATTTGCGACGGCATTCTCGGCCGCACGCCGTTCGTCCTCGGCCGGCACGAATCGCCGGCGCGCCATCCCGAACTGGTCGCTCCCTAGAGCTCCCAATTACCAGCTCCCAACTCCCACACGTATCTTTTGGGCGTTGGAAGTTGGGACTTGGGAGTTAGTCTGTACCCCGCATTGCTGATCGCCACCGCTTTCCTGGTCGCCACGGCGGTCTCACTGGCGCTCGGAGCCGTCTTACGACGGTTCGCTCCGTCCATCGGAGCCGTCGTTCCACCACGGCCGGATCGGTGGCATCGTGCGCCGACGCCGACCATGGGCGGCATCGCCATCGCGCTGGCCACGACGATCGGGTTCCTGGTCGTTTTGGCGCGGCCGGCCATCGCCGCTGATCTCCTGCCATGGGTCCCGGTGCTCGCGGCATCGCTGGCCATGTTCGTGGTTGGCGTCCTCGACGATCGGCTTCAGCTCTCGCCAATGGCCAAGCTCGTGTCGTCGCTGGCCATCGGCGCATTCCTGGTCTTCGCCCTGTCGGGTACGGAGCCGGATGCGGCCAGGCAGGCGCTGCACACGCTGGTCGCCATCGTGTGGTTCGCGGGCGTCTGTCATGCCTTCAACCTGCTCGACAACATGGACGGTCTCGCCGCGGGCGTCGCCTGTATCGCCGCGGCCTTCTTCGCGTATCTGCTGGCGAACGAGCTCGGAGCGGCGATGGTCGTGCTGCTGGCGTCGCTGGCTGGCGCCCTGATCGGCTTTCTGTTCTGGAACCGGCCGACGGCGCGCCTGTTCATGGGAGACTGCGGCAGCCTGTTCATCGGCGCCATGCTGGCGTCGACGTCGCTCGTGCCGGTGCTCCGCGGCGGCGTGACGTTGTCGAGCCCGGTCGTGCCGATCGCGCTGATCCTCACCGTACCGTTGTTCGACACGGCTTTCGTTCTGGTGCTGCGCCGTCTCGCCGGGCGCAAGGCGAGCAAGGGCGGCACCGATCACGTGTCGCATCGGCTCGTGTCGCTGGGATTCTCCGAGCGGACCGCCGTTCGTTTCCTCTACCTGCTCGGGCTGATCGCCGGCGGAGTCGCTGCGGCGATGGTGTTGAACGACCGCCCCGAACCGCAGCTGCCGATCATCGCCGCGTTTGGCGTGGTGATGACGCTGGTCGGCATCTATCTGGCGCGTGTACCCGCCTACAACGCCGAGGATTTCCTCGCGCTGCAGAAATCATCGTTCGCGCCGTTCCTCAAGGATCTCGCGTTCAGGTGGCACGCCGGCCAGGTCCTGCTCGACCTGATCCTGATTACCGTCTGCTACTACGCCGCCTACAGGCTTCGCTTCGAGGGCGAGGACTTCGACAACTTCCTGCAGTCCTTCATGGTGTCGCTGCCGATCGTGCTGGGCTGCAAGGTGGCCGCTCTCTACGCGTCCGGTCTGTACCAGCGCTCGTGGGACACGTTCGGACTGCGCGATTTGTCCGTTGTTGCCCGTGGCGTGGCGGTCGGCACCCTGCTGTCGGTGGCGGCGGCGTTCTATGTCCTGTATCGTGAGATCCCTGCGTCGCGCGCGGTATTCATCTTCGACGCGATCCTGCTGGCGATCGCGATCGTCGCCACGCGCGTCTCGTTCCGGATGATGAATCTCGCGGCCGCGACCCGCAACAAGCGGAGCCGCCGCGTGCTGGTGTACGGCGCCGGCAATTTCGGGCGTCTCCTCGTTCGCGAAATGCGCGCGAATACCGCCTGGAACATGAATCCGGTGGCCTTCATCGACGACGATACCGCGAAAGTGCACCGCTGGATCGTCGGCGTCCCGGTCCGCGGGTCGATCGACTGTCTCGAGATGACCATGCAGCAGTACGGCGTCGACGAAGTGATTCTCAGCAGCCGCGCCATCAATGGCAGCATCGAGACGCGCATTCGCGAAATCTGCTCTCGCATCAACCGTCCCGTGCGCCGGTTGTACATGGAGATTCAGTAATTCAAAATGCAAAATGCAAAGAAGCACGCAATTTGAATTTTGAATTTTGAATTTTGCATTACAGAGATCGGCGTCGCCTGCGCATTGGTATCGACGGACGGGCCTTTTCGTCGCCGGCGCCGGGCATTCGCCGCTATGTCGAGGGGTTGGTGCCGGCGCTGCTGGCCCTCGACGATGCCCCGCAGATCATCGTCCTCGGCGGACAGCCTGACTCGGTGCCGCCGCACCTCGAGCACGTAGGCGAGCGGGCGCATCCGCCGACCAACGCGGGCTGGACGCTCGTCGGGCTTCCGCGCGCCGCCGCCACCGCCAGGATCGACGTTCTTCACGCCCCCGCGTACACTGCGCCGTTCTGGTGCTCCGCACCGGTCGTGCTGACCATCCACGACATCAGTTACGAACGCAATCCGGAGTGGTATCCCTATCGCCGCGACTGGCTCCGCCGTGCCTTTTACCGGTGGAGCGCGCGTGCCGCCCGTCACGTTTTGACCACCTCGTCGTTCTCGGCATCCGAAATCGCGGAGATGTATGGGCTCGATGCCGACCGCGTCACGGTGGTGCCGCTTGGTGTGTCCGCCGATTTCGCCGCCTCTCGGGACGGTGTGCCGTGCGCCCTGCCGGTCGAGGTCTCCATGCCGTTTCTGCTGCACGTCGGCGACATTCACGAGCGGCGGAACCTCTCCGTTGCGGTCAACGCCGTGCTCGAAGCCCGGCGGCGTTTTGGCGCTCTCCCGGCGCTGTCACTTGTGCTGGTTGGAACCGATCGCGGACCCGGCAACGCGCTGTGCGCGCTGGCCGCTGCTGCCGGTGCACCGGAAGCGGTCGTCCGGCTTGGCCGCGTCGAGGAACCACTCCTTCATGCGCTGTACCGCTGCGCTACGGCGTTCGTCTATCCGTCGCGGTACGAAGGTTTTGGCTTTCCTGTTCTCGAAGCGATGGCCTGCGGCACGCCGGTCATCGCGTCGCGGGCGGCCTCGATTCCTGAGTTAGCCGGCGATGCGGCCATTCTGCTTGATCCAGATGATGACAACGCGTGGACAGACGCGGTCATCCGCATCGTCAGCGACGACGAGCTTCGCAATGAGCTGGCCACACGTGGCGTGGCGCGCGCGGGCCACTTCACGTGGGCCCGAACCGCGCGTGCGACGATGGACGTGTACGAGGCTTGCCTCGCCGAAGGCGCAAAGGCGCGCAGGCGGAGGGTCGCCACCCGCCCATGAGCGCGCCCGACGTCTCAGTGATCATCGTGACGTGGAACGGGCGGCAGCATCTGGACGCGTGCCTGGCTGCCGTCGCCGCGCAGCGGGGCGTCCGCTCTGAGACGGTTCTCGTCGACAACGCGTCGATGGACGACACCGTGCCGCATGTCCGCAGCCGCCACCCGTCGGTCCGCATCGTGGCGCTGCCGTCCAACCGCGGATTTGCTGGGGGAAACAATGCTGGCGTCGCCGAGGCGCGGGCGCCCGTCGTGGCATTTTTGAACAATGACACAATCGCCGAGCCCGGATGGTTGCAGGCGCTCGTCGGCGGTCTCGATGAGGCCCGTGGTTTTGCGCTGATGACGTCGCGCATCGTCTACATGGACGACCCGCAGATCATCGACAGCGCAGGAGACGGATTCCTCCGCGCGGGCGGCGCGTTCAAGCGGCTGCACGGAATGCCCTCTGCACAGGCGGGAGAGCCGTCGGAGGTGTTCGGCGTCTGCGGCGCGGCCTGCCTGATGCCGAAATCCGTGTTCGAGGAGCTTGGCGGATTCGACGAGGATTTCTTTGCCTCCCACGAGGACGTCGACCTGTCCTATCGCGCGCGCCTTCGCGGCTACCGGGTGCGGTACGTCCCGGACGCCATTGTCCGTCACCGCGGGAGCGCCACGCTTGGACGGCAGAGCGCCCGCGCGGTGTATTACGGTCAGCGCAATCTCGAGTGGGTGTACCTGAAGAACTCCCCGGCGTCGATCCTGCTTCGAACCGTACCCGGACATCTCGCCTACAACGTCGCCGCCGCCGTGCACTTCGCGCGGGCCGGGCAGGTATGGCCCTTCGTACGAGCCAAGGGAGCGGCATTGGCCGGGCTGCGCGGGGCCCTGCGGAAGCGCGCCGTCGTACAGCGCATGCGCCGTGTCGACGCCGCGGAAATCTGGCGTGTGCTCGAGCCGCGATGGCTTGGCCTCAAGCTGCGCGAAAAGCGCTTCGATCGGGGCGTCGCTCGCGTCGGGCCATGACCGCCTCGTTAGGCGCCGTGATCGTGAACTACAACGCGGGTGCGGACCTCCGCCGGGCACTCGAATCGATCGACCTCGCGACAGGCGGCTCGTGGCAGGGCGTCGTCGTCGACAACGGGTCGACGGACGGCAGCGAGGCGGCGGTGATGACGTTTGCCCAGGCTCGCCTGGTGCGCAACTCCGAGAACGTAGGCTTTGCGCGTGGCGTGAATCAGGCGATCCGGGATTGTCCGGCGGATCGCATCCTGATCATGAATCCTGACTGTCAGCTGCTGCCCGGCTCGTTGCCGCCGCTGATGGCGGTTCTGGATGACGATGCGCGCTGCGCGATCGTCGCGCCCCGTGTTCTCGATCCTGATGGTTCGCCGCAGGGGAACGCCCGCGGCGATCCCGACATGCTGACCGGTCTGTTCGGACGCTCGAGCGCATTGCAGCGGACGCTTCCAGGATTGGATGTCGCGCGGCGCAATGTGATTGCCGCTACGGAAGGCGACGCGTCGAGCACCGTTGACTGGGTCTCCGGCGCGTGCATGCTCGCGCGTCGCGACGCGATCGTCAGCGTCGGCGGCTTCGACGAGCGCTACTTCATGTACTGGGAGGACGCGGATTTGTGCCGGCGGCTTCGGGAGCGCGGCCACACGATACGCTTCGCGCCGGCGGCATCCGCCGTACATCGGGTCGGCCAGTCGAGCCGCTCGGCACGCGCCCGATCAGTCCAGGCCTTTCACGACAGCGCATATCTCTACTACTCGACGCACGTCGCCTCCGGCGTGCTCAACCCGAAACGATGGATCGCGCGCGTGCTGCTGGCAATTCGCCGCCGGTGGAAGCTACGGGGGATCGCCTAGGATTCGAGGACCTCGCCGACGAGATCCGCGACGTGCGCACCGATCGACAGGCACGCGGTCAGACCCGGTGACTCGATACCGGCGGCATGGACGATACGCGGTGAC
>WUUC01221024.1_pt1 | contig 13442 bp, 12 predicted proteins | sample 6278441 | NCBI WGS metagenome assembly WUUC01 (sample SAMN13675441, study PRJNA597444) | soil metagenome | isolation source: soil | place: USA: Washington | collected 2017-10
ACGCCTGAATTCGTCGCTCTACGTACTGCACCGGCGGTCATGACAGCTGCGGGTAGGGCGATGACTTCAGTCATCGCTCGCCTCGCTATTGCCGACGCAGCCACTCGCAATCCGGCGCGACGGGGCACACGGTGCAATGCGGCGCCGCCTGCGTACACGTCGCGAGGCCATGGTGCGTGAAGTACTGCGACAGCACGCGAAGAGCATCGACATCGCGCCCTGCTTCGAGTACAAGCGCCTGTCGCGTGGCGCGTAACAGCCGCGTCGTCGGGCCGCCGCCGTCGGGGCCGCGTGGGCCGACCTGAAGTTCGGCGCCAACAGCCGAAGGCTCCTCGTTGGGCGCGGACGTTTTTTTGTAGGGGCCGGCCTTCGGGTCGGCCGGTGTCCCGTACCCGAGTCGCTGCGCGACGCGCAAGGCGTGTTCGTCGAGTGGCAGCACCGGTATTCCGCTGGAGAACAGCAGCAGCCGCAAAGACGACGCCCGGCCGAGATGCGGAATTTGGCGCGCGGCCCTCAGCGCGTGCCGCAGGTCGCCGCCCAGGCCCGCGAGAATCGCGGGGTTCCTCCTGAATGCGTCGGCCCCGGCGCGCAGCGCGCGAACACGTTCGTCCTTCATCGACCCGGCGTGCGCCACCGCGGATTCGAGTTTTGCCTGCGGCAGGCGCGCGATCGCATCGGGCGTCAGCGCGGGGATTCGCTTCAGCGCCGTAAACGCCGCATCGCGCCGTGCCGGCGTCGTGCCGATGGACAGCACTTCCCAGATGTAGATGCCGAACGGGTGCGGCGGCGGAGTCGGCAGCGCGCCGTAGAAAGCGCGCAGCCGCTCGAGCAGCCCGACCACCCGCGACGCGCCGTTACTGGCCGTTCGCGGAGGCGATTTCCTCGTAGAGAAATGCAGAGGCAATGATCCCGTTGTGAAAGTTGCCGAGGTCGAGCTTCTCGTTCGGCGCGTGAGCGTTTTCGTCCGGCAGCCCGACACCGAATAACACGCTTGGCAATCCCAGCTCCTGCTGGAACGTGGAGACCACGGGGATTGACCCGCCCTCGCGGTTGAACACGGGGGTCTTGCCGAAGCCGCGCTCAATCGCCCGCCCGGCGGCGCGCACGAACTTGTTGTCGAACTCGGTCATCCACGGCTTGCCGCCGTGCATCCGCGTGATCTTGAGCTCAACGGTCTTCGGCGCGATCTTCTGCACGTACGCTTCGAAGAGATCGCCAATTTTTTTCGGGTCCTGGTCGGGCACGAGTCGCATGCTGACCTTGGCCATCGCCGTCGCGGGTAGCACCGTCTTCGCGCCATCGCCCGTGAAGCCGCTAAGCAGTCCGTTCACCTCGAAAGTCGGCCTGGCCCACACACGCTCGAGGGTCGAGTACCCGCTCTCGCCAAACAGCTTCGGGGCGCCAAGCTCCTTGCGGTACTTCGTCTCGTTGAACGGCAGCCGCTTCCATTCGGCGCGTTCCGCCTCGCTCAACTCGCGCACGTCGTCGTAGAACCCGGGAATCTTGATGCGTCCGCCGCGATCCTTCATCTGCGCCAGGATCTGCGCGAGCACCATGGCCGGGTTTGCGACCGCGCCGCCAAACGAACCCGAATGCAGGTCGCTCTTGGTACCGCGCAGGTCGATCTGGAAATAGGTGAGGCCGCGCAGGCCGTAGCAGATCGACGGGATCCCGCGGTCGAACATCGGTGAATCCGAGATCACCACGACGTCTGCGGAGAGCTCGTTCTTGTGCGCGCGGACAAACTCATCGAGGTGCACGCTGCCGACTTCTTCTTCCCCTTCGATGAAGAACTTGATGTTCAGCGGCAGCTTGCCCTGCTGCTTCAGGTGCGCCTCCACCGCCTTGATGTGCATGAAGACCTGGCCCTTGTCGTCGGCGGACCCGCGCGCGTAAATCTCGCCGTCGCGCACCGTGGCTTCGAACGGAGGGCTCGTCCACTGGTCGAGCGGATCCACTGGCTGCACGTCGTAGTGGCCGTAAAAGAGGATCGTCGGCGCGCCCGGCGCACCGAGCCAGTCCCCGTAGACGACCGGGTTCCCCGGGGTCTCAATCAACCTGACGTTCTGCAGGCCAACCTTTTTGAGCTCCTCGGCCGTCCACTCCGCCGCTCGACGCACGTCCTGGGTGTGCTGCGGCAACGCGCTGATGCTTGGAATCGCGAGGTACTGCTTCAGCTCGTCGACGTAGCGATCCCGGTTCACATTGATGAAATCAACGACGCGTTCCATGGGCCAATGATATCCAATTCTCTCCGTCGCGTCGGACGCGACCTTCGCGTTCGAGCTTGAGCAGATGCGCGGTGACGCTCTCACGCGCCATTGGCACCAGCGGAGGCGACAGGCCCTCGTACAATCGTGCTACCACGGCGTGCGCCGACGTGTCCCCCGCGGCGAGTGCCCCCAACACCTGCTCCTCGCGTTCGCGGCGATGCTCGAGATAGTTCCGCAGCAACCCTTCGGGATTGTCGATCACCGGGCCGTGCGCCGGCAGCAGGCGCGACGGCGCAAGCGCGAGCACGCGCTCGAGCGATGCAATGTATTCGCTCAGATCGCCGCCGGCGCTGGCTGGAATGACCACCGTCGTGCCGCGGACGGCGAGGTCACCGCAGAAGAGGGTGCGGCTCGGCTCGTGCCAGAAGCAGAGATGATCGGGCGCATGGCCCGGCGTGTGGATCGCGGTGAGCGTGCTGTCTCCAGCCTCCAGCTGGTCGCCATCACCAATGGTGTCCCACGCGACCGCATAGCGCGAATCCCGCGCGCTCCACGGCATCTTCGAAAAGCGGACGCCCGGCATGCGCTGCTGGATCGCCGCTGCTCCGGACGCGTGATCGACGTGGGCGTGTGTGACGAGCACGCGTGCGAGCCTCGCACCGCCGAGCGCGGCTTCGAGCTCCTCGAGATGCCGCGGATCACCGGTTCCCGCATCGATCAGCGTCGCTTTCCGACCCGGAATCAGCCACGTGGTGTTTCCGCGGCCGGTCATCGGTCCGGGGTTGTGCGCGTACACCGGAATCGCATTCAAAAGTGAACCTTCAGCCGCGCGTAGAAAAAGTCGCGGCGAGAGAGCAGGCTCAACGCGTCAACACCCGTTGATGGCGTCCGCGGTTGTTGCGGGTTTCCTGTGAACCAGCCGGTCGATGCTTCGAGCCACCAGTCGTCGCGGATGCTGACGGCGGCGATACCGCGAACGAATGCGGTGTCGTCAGCGGGATCGTACACCGCCAGCAGCCGCGCGCGTCGCGTTTCACGCGCAAACGTCCGTTCGGCCCAGCCAACGAGCGTGAGGTCGACGTCGTCCGCGCGCGACACGAGAGCGTTGACGGCCACGCGATAATTGCCCGCTCGTCGATCCGCGCCGACGCCCCCTTCGAACGAACGCGGCGACGCCGTATCGAAGAACGCGAACTCTCCGCGGACGCCCCACGGGCCGCTCACCGTTTCGAAGTCCGCGCCAATCATCGTGAAGCGCGGGAACGTCTCAATGAACGTTGGAACGATCAGCGCCAGCGGATCGGGATCGAAGGGCGCGAGGGTGTACGTCGGGAAACTTTCGAAGCCGCGCCACGCCGAAACACCCCAATCCACGCGGCCGACCGACGACGTGAAGCGAGCGCCGCCTTGCAGGTTGTGCCACGATACGCCCGGCTCACGTCGATCGCGACGCCCCTGAGGTGAAAGGCGAAACGGCGAGGTCTCCTCGTCCAACTGGTCGAACTCGCCGCGGCGAAACACAGGCACGGCGACCGCCTCGAGAGTCGAGCTGGCGGGGAGAAATGCGCGCCCGCGCAGCAGCGCGACGGGAAGCCGGGCTTCGCTGCGCCCCTCGAGCAGGAACCGGGAGAGATCGAGAGGATTCACGACATCGGTTGGCTGGAACTCGTCGAGACGTCCCCATGGAATCCGGCCCATGCCAGCACGCACGTCGAACCGCTCGCCTCGCCACTCGGCGTACATGTCGAGGGGGCGCAACACCGCGACACCGACGGCGCCACCAGAGGAAGGCGTTTCCCTGTGGCCAGCCAGAGCATCGACATACGCGCCGAGGCGCAAATGGATCCTGTCCGACGGGTCGAACAACCCCTCGGCAAACAGTCTCGTACGAAGCTCCGCCACCGACTGGCTGTCGTCCAAAGGATCGATGTCGGGCATCGCGAGAAACAACGACGAGAAGTAGCCGTCGTAGTCCTGGGCGTGAACGGGAGTCGCGAGCAGCAGACCCGCCAGCAGCGCCGCTGCGACCGTCACGCAGCGCTGCCCATGCGCCGCGCGGCGGCCGGGACGCCGTAGATCCGTGGCAGGACCGTGATCACGGCCGGAACGATGAACACCTCCGCGATGAAGGCCACCGCCATGGTGAGCGCGAGCAGGCCGCCGAACCATGCCGTCGGTCGATACTCGGAAAACACCATCAGCGCGAACCCGAGTGAATTGACGATCGCCGTCGTCAGTGACGCGCGTCCTTCGTGAATCGTGGCCAGTTCAATCCCGTCGGCACTCGACGCGCCGCGCGAGGTCTCGCGGCGGTAGCGGTTGATGAAGTGGATCGTGTCATCGTCCACGATGCCGAGGGCGACACTCCCCACCATCACCGTGGCCACGTTCAGCGAGATGCCCATCCAGCCCATGAGCCCGAGCACGGCAAACACGGGCACGGCGTTCGCGATCACGCCCAGGATGCCGAAGCGCCACGACCGGAACACGATGAAGATCACCGCGAAGACCGTGACGAACGCGGTCGCGAAGCTACTCAATTGCGAGACCACGAGGTAGTGATCGAGCGTGGCAAAGATGCGCCCGGCTCCCGTGACGGTCACGGCGATATCGCTGCCGGCAAAGGCGTCGGCCGCGAGCTGTTCGGCCTGGTTGATTTGCTCGAACACCAGGTCCGAGCTCATCGAGGCGAGCTTCACTGACATCTGCGCGCGCGAGTAGTCGCTCGCGACGATCCGCTCCAGCTCCACGCGGCCGTCATCCGAGAGCTCGAACACAAAGAGCTCCTGCGCGATCGCTTCCGCACTCGCTGGCACCACCGCGGCTTCGCGTGTGCCCCCGTGCAACTCGCGGTTCACACGCTTCACGTAGTCGGCAACCGACACGACCTTGCGGACGAATGGCAGCTGCTGCAACCGCCCCCGCAACTGCTCCATCCGGCGCAGCGCGTCGGGCGTCTTCATCGAATCTGGCGGTCCTTCCAGCAGGATGTTGAAGCTGTAGATGCCGGAGAGGTAGCGGTCGATGACGTCCGCAGAGCGGTGGAGCGGATGCCGCTCGGAGAAGAAGTTGATGTGGTTCGTATCGACCCGCAGGCGCGACATGCCCGCGGTGGCCACGACCGCCGCGATGAGGGCACACGCCAGGACCGGGCGGGCGCGGCCGACCGAAAACCGCGCGACGGCGCGCATCGGCCCAATGAGCCAGCGTTCCTGCGGCGGCGGAGCTGTGTCGAGCTTGACGAGCGTCAGCAGCGTCGGCACGAAGACGAGCGACATGACGAAGTCCACCATGACGCCCGTCGCGGCGCCGATGCCAAACGTGCGCACCGAATGCACGTTGCTCGTCGCCAGTGACAGCAGCCCGAGCGCGGTGGTCGCGCTGGCGCCGAGCAGCGGCGTAAACAGGTGTTCGATGCTCGAGAGAAACGCGTGCTTCCGGTCGCGCGTCTCGCGCAGGTCGTGCACGAAGTGCTGCACGATGTGCACGTCGTCCGCAATCGCGAGCACGATGACGAGCGCCGGCAGCATACTGGCAAGGACGTTGTACTTGAACCCCATCAGCGCGAACAGGCCCATGGTCCACACCGTGCTGACGAGGATCGACACGACAACAAGGCCGGTGATGCGCCACGACCGGAACATGACGTAGACGGCAAGGACCGTCAGCAGCAGGATCGGCGGCGTCAGTTGTTTCGTGTTTTCAAGCGTGATGCGGTTATACGCTTCGCTGATCTCGAGGCTGCCGTTGTAGAACGCCTCCATGCCGGCTGGTAGCCGACTGTCTACCACCGCGTGTATCCGATCGATGATCTGCCCGCGCACCGCGTCGATGCGATCTTCGTCGAAGGTCACGACCATGGCCGTGACCGTGCCGTCGTCCGACACGAGATCGCCGCGAAGCAGGTCGTCGTCAAGCGCCTTGCGGCGAGCCTGGGCGGCTGCTTCCGGGGTGTCGAGATCGTCGAGGAGCGGCTGCACCTCGATGCCGCCCGCTTCATCGGCGTCGGCGGGCGGCAACGCGCGCACGACATTTGCGGTAGACAGGCTTTGCACGCGCTGGACGTGATCGATGCGCGTGATTTCTTCGGTGACGTCGCGAATGAACCGAAGCGATTCGGTCGTGAACAGCCGATCGCTGCGCAGGGCGATGATGAGCGCGCGGCCGCCGCCGAACTCCTGGCGGAACCGGTCGTAGGTCCGGTAGACCGGATCGTCCCTGGAGATCCACGCGCTGATGTCGTTGTCGAGATCCGTGAAATTGGTGAGCGGCGCCAGGGCGACGAAGCCAAGCGCGATGAAGGCACACGCCGCATAGCGAACGCGCCAGATTACTCGAGCGAGCCGCGCACTCATCGGGTTGGCTGCTCGAGTTGCCGTCGCGAGAAGTCGTTCTCAGTCAGGCCGACGTTGTAACGGATGGATGTCGTTTCGAGCTCGGTGCGTGTCTTGTCACGTTCGTTGGCGACCGCAAGCGAGAGTACGGTCCAGATGCCATCCACGCGTTCGAGCTTCTTCACGTCGAACACTTTTACGCGCTCGTTGCGTGCGTTGTAGATGTCGGCATGGACGATGACGAAGCTGTCCTTGCGCACCAGTGAGACCGACCGCGGGTAGTCGACGCTTTTGTCCCTGGCGCGGGACTCGAGCGACCACGCGGCGTGCCTCGTGCCATCGGGCGCCGTCCACGTGGCGTTCTGATCCGTGAACGCATACGTGTAGTCGTTGACGTCGCGGCCGCCGATATCTTCGTAGCTCAGGTCGCTGCCGACGAAGCTCTCCTGCTTCTCTGCGCCGGCGATCCGGCGGACGCGTCCGAGTGCAGGCAGATAGAGGAAGCGCTCGTCGTCTGCACCCGGATGCTCCCACACGAGGAAGCCGGTGTTCTTGATGTCGTTCGGGTAAGTGAAGCGCACGAGCGTTTGGTCGCCCGCCGGCGTGCGCCGGGCCAGCAGCGTCATGGCGCGCTCACGCATGCGGCCCTGTCGATCGAACAGACGCATCCGCATCTCGCCGCGCGAGTCCTTGCCGGTATCGCGCTGCTCGATCTGCCGTGCAACCCAGTCGGGAGTCGGGGATTCGCCCTGGTTCAGCCCGGCGACGACGTGCGTGTCGGCCACAGGCGTGGCCAAGGTGAACGTCGTCGCCACAGTGGCAATAATCGATGCCGCGACCGCGGCAGTTACACTCCTCACGTCCCGCCGAATCCGATGGTGACCTTGCCGTTCTCCACGATGACCGGGACCGAGCGTCGTCCGTTCGAGTGCTCGAGCATCTTCGCCAGGCCGGTCGGGTCCTTCTTTACGTTGATGTACTGAAACTGCACCTGCCGCCTTTCATAGTCCTCACGGGCGGCCTCTGTGTACGGTCACGTGTCTTTGCCGTAAATGAACACCATGTCGCAATTTTAATGGGGTCAGACCCTCGATGCGATCCGACTCAACGTACGCAGTTGTTGCCAAGGTTGAGTGCGCTCGTCACCGGGGTCTGACCCCAATGCATCGGATCGCTACAGGGGGCGCGTCAGGGGGGCGCGGGCGACGGTCACTAGGCTCAGCAGAAGGGCGACGCCGAGGAAGCCGGCAGCAACGTAGAACGGCGACGTTATGCCGAAGCGGTCGTATAGGAAGCCGCCCCACGCGGGGCCGATGATGCGCCCGAGACTGGCGACGGCCTGTGCCAGCCCCAGCACACCGCCCTGCTCGTGCGCGCCGGACAGCCGCGAGATCGCCGATGTGATCGACGGGCTGTGGAAGCCCATTCCCAGCGCGAGGATCGCGCATGCGATCACAAGGAGGGCCGTCGTGCCCGCCAGCGGAATGAGCGCCATCCCGACACACAGGATGGCGATCGCCGCAGGGACGACGCGGTGTTCCCCAAGCTTCGGGACGACCTTACCGACGAGCACGCCCTGCACGATGGACAACACGACGCCGATGAACGCGAATACGTAGCCAATCGTCGTGGAGGTGAACCCGAAGCGGTGCTCGGCATAGAGCGAGAAATTCAGCTCGAAACTGGAAAACGCCGCCACGACAACGAAGTAGATCAACAGCAACTCCGGCAGCCGCTTGCGCAAAAAAGCCTCCCGGAATGCCTCCAGGCGCGTCCTGCGCGCACGTTCAACTGCGTCGGTCGCCCGTGATTCCGGCAGCAGGAACCACGCCGCGGTGAAGTTCACCAGGGACAGACCCGACGCGAAGAATGATGGCGCCTGGTAGCCCCATTGGCTCAGGAACCCGCCAATCGCCGGCCCGAAGATGAAACCAAGCCCGAACGCCGCGCCGACGAGCCCCATCCCCTTCGCGCGATTCTCGGGCGTCGTTACGTCGGCCATGTAGGCCTGCGCGGTGGGAATGTTCGCTCCCGCGATCCCCGCGGCAATCCGTGCCGCGAACAGCAATGTCAGCGACTGCGCCAGCCCAAACAGCAGGTAGGCTACGAACGACCCGAACAGCCCGATCAGGATCACCGGCCGCCGGCCGACACGATCCGACAGCCGACCCCAGAACGGCGCGAACAGGAACTGCATCAACGAAAATGACGTGTTCAGCAGGCCGACGGTGAACGCGTTCGCGCCGAACGTTTCCGCATAGAACGGCATCAACGGGATGATGATGCCGAAACCGAGCAGGTCGATGAAGACCGTGAGGAAGATGATTGTGGTCGGGCTCATCGCGCGGCTGGCGCTCCGCGTCGGCGCCGCGCCTCGAGCACGAACGAGAGGATCGCGTAATACGCCGGGAACACGAGCGACGCGAGGAACACGCCGCGCGACACGACCGGGAGCTGCCACAACATCACGAGCATCAGCGCCCCCCAGATCACTCCCAGCACATTCGTCAACATCTGGTACGCCGCACCGCGCGAGGGGTAGACATAACGAATCGGCACGAACACCAGCACGGCCAACCCGACCAGAATAGCTGCGTTCACGCTCGCCGGCAGGCGCGCCACGTACAGGTAGAACACCACGATGTTCCAGTACGACGGAAATCCGGTGAAAAAATAATCAGCGGTCTTCGCATCGTCCCGGTTGAAGCCGTAGGCACTCGCCAGCAGCATCGCGGCGGCAACGGGGATCGCCCATTCGTCGGGAACGAGCAGGGCTCGCCACGCAAAGAGTGCCGGGATGAACACGTAGCACAGGTAATCGACGATGTCGTCGAGCTTTGCGCCATTGAACCATGGCGTGCGCTCCGACACGCGAACCGCGCGCGCCAGGAGACCGTCGGTCGCATCGATGGCGACCTGCAGGTAGAGCCAGAAGAACGCGGTACGGTAGTCGTGCTCGAAGATATCAACCGCGGCGAGAAACGCGAGCACGGCTCCGGACGCCGTGTAGAAGTGCGCGAGCCAGGGCATATGCGGCCGGTCAGCGCGTCCCGGCGCTTACAGCCGGCGCACAACGGCCGGGAAGTCGCGCCACACCGGCACGCCGCAGAAGTGCGTGCCCTCGGTGCAGCGCGGCGAGATCAGGCCGTTCCGGATGACGCACGGAGGGCCGATGTGACGGCCGATGCGCGGGTGCACGGCGCGCACCGCGGCCACTTCGTCCATCGAGGCGAGATAGATCTCCTCCTGCGCGTTGAAACAGGTCCTCATCGTCCACTTGTGCAGCAGCGACAGGAGCGAGCCCGACTCAACGAAGCGCAATGTCTTCGCGTTGGGCAACACGTACAGCGCGTACTCCAGCGGGACGCCGAGCTCCAGCAGCCGGTTCTTCGCACGCCACGCCTCTTTCATCGTCTCATCGTAAAGAGCCCTGGCGCGCGCGTTCGACGCAATGAGCCGCGGCGTGATGTAGTCCGGTTCGCTGGTGTCGGTAAACGTCATCAGCGGACGAGACGCCGGCACCATGCGGTGACGCTGGTCCTGCGAGTCCGCGGTGTGACTGAGCTTCTTCTCGAAAACGTAGGTGGGGTGATGGAGCGCCCGCATCAGCGGCGAGTGATGCGAGACATTGATGACATCGAGCCGGTAATGATTGCGCGCGGGATTCATCACCCGGTCGAGCGCCTCGTCAGTGGTCATCTCGTCAGACGCGAGGCCGAAGACCGCACGAACGGATTCGGCGACTATCTCCTCGGCCTCCGGTGACGCGTCCCGCAGCCTGGACCAGCGCCCGTTCAGCCGCGCTTCGAATTCCTTGGCAAATCGGTCTCCATCTCCGCGCGGGCGAGGAAACGTCGTCTCGGCAAGCTGCTGCGGCTCGATGGTGCCCGCCCCGATTTTCTCGAAGAACATCGGGTCCCAGTCCGTCACCAGCCGCACCATCTCGCCAATGACGAACCGGGCTTCGTACGGCGCGTCCCCACTGTTCACCATTCTGTGAAGACGGTGCAGCACAATCCCCGAGATCGTGTGCACCATCGACGTGAACGCCGCGATCGGGATCACGTAACGCGCCGTCTCGATGGCGCGCTTCTCGGCGTCCTTGTCGATGACCTTCAGCCGCTCCGGCGAGCTCGTTGGCTGGATGTATCGCAGCTCCTTGAGAATCGCGAACGCATCGTCCTTGAGGAGCGCCGACAACTCCGCGTAGCGGTTCCACGCGCGCTCGATGGCGCGTTCGTAGACATCCAGCGCTTCGCCGGTAATCGGCGGCACGAACGCGCGCGGTTCCTTCAGCTTCACGTATCGCTGGCTGGACTGCTCCGAGTTGTAAAAGGGGTACGAGTGCAGGAACGACCAGACGAACTGGCGCGAGATGTTCTCCAGGCCGAACTCGAAGTTGGCGTGCTGGTAAACCGTGTGGTGGCCGGCATCGAAGGTGAGGCGGCCGATCGAGTCCCGCTGCCGCTCGGTAATCTCGGTGGTGCCAATCACCCGCGGCGAATAGCAGGTCCTGGCTGCCGCAATCGCGCCGTCGTACGGCGAGGTCGGCGCGGTTCGGAGTGTGACGTGTGGCGCAGCGGTAGCGAGCACGGAGCGGGGATGATTATAAAGGCACAAGGATCAAGGCGCAGGGCTCAAGGCACAAGCCCTAAGAATCCTCCTTCGTCTGGAACCTTGAAAACTCCTCCAGGAACGTGAGCGACTGCATCGACGTCATGCGGTCGAAGAACAGGACTCCATCGAGGTGATCGGTTTCGTGTTGCGCGACCCTGGCCGGGAAGCCGCGAAGGCGAAGTTCCATCGCCTTGCCATTTCGGTCGAGTGCCTTCACGGTGATATGGGTATGGCGCGGCACCAGGCCTCGAATATCGGGAATGCTGAGGCAGCCTTCCCAGCCTTCTTCCATTGCGTCGCCGTGCGGTGTGATCTCCGGATTGATCACCACCAATGCCTCACTCTCCTCGCCCGGCTCCTCGTCGAGCATCGCCACGAACAGGCGCAGCCCTTCGTGCACCTGCGGCGCCGCCAGGCCCACCCCGTGGTACTCGTACATGGTATCGATCATGTCGTCGATGAACTTCTGCACGGCAGGGTTCCGCACATCGGCCTTGTCGAGCGGGCGCGCGCGGCGACGAAGCACGGGGTGCCCCATGCGCGCCACTTTCAAAATGGACATATCCGAGGATTATATAGAGCGAGATGACGCACGACCCGCACGACGATTCAGCCAGATACCGGTACTGTCCCGTCTGCGGGGGCGAGCTCGAATCGCGCGTCCTCAAGACAACCGAGCCGATGCGGCTCGTGTGCACGACCTGCGGGTTCGTCTTCTACCTGGATCCCAAGCTCGCCGTCGGCACGATCATCGCCGACGAGCACAACCGCATCGTCCTCGTGCGGCGCGCGATCGAGCCGGGCTATGGGAAGTGGGTGTTTCCCGGCGGGTACGTGGACCGCGGCGAAGAAGTGAAGCTGGCCGCGGTGCGAGAAGCGCGGGAGGAAGTCGGACTCGACGTCCGGCTCGACCGCTTGCTCGACATCTATTCCTATCCCGGTCGTGCCCCGGTCATCGTCGTCTACACCGCCACGGTGACCGGGGGTTGCCTGGCCTGCGACGACGAGGGAATCGAGGCGAGGTTTTTCGACCCCGCCACGATCCCATGGGACGAGCTGGCGTTCCGCAGCACTCGCGAGGCGCTTCGCGAATACTTCAAATCACTTGGCGCGGGTCAATAACGCTCACGGTGTTGCTGCCAAAGCTCGTCACCCAGACGCGTTTGATGCCAAGGACCGCAGTCACTTCGAGTCCAAACGGCTTTCGCCCCACCGGTACTGTCGCCACCACTTCCCCGTTCGACGCCCGCAGGGCTGTGACCGTGTCGCTGCCGCTGTTCGCGGTCCAGACGTTCGTCCCGTCGAAGGCGACGTCCGCCGGACTGTCTCCCACGATGTATGTGCCGATCGTCGTCCCATCGGACGCGCGCAGCTTCGTGACCGAGCCGTCGTAGAAGTTGGTTACCCAAGCGTGTTCGCCGCCGAAGGCGATGGCGAACGGCGCGGTGCCCACGCGATACGTTCCGACGCGCGCGCCATCGACGGCCCGTAGCTTCATCACGGTGTTGCTCCGGTTATTCACGACCCATACATGCTGATCGTAAACGGCCACGGCGGTAGGCCGCGTCCCCACCGGGAAAGTCCCGAGCACGCTGCCGTCACTCGCGCGCAGCTTGGTAACGGTGTCGCTGTTGCGGTTGGCGACCCAGATATTCGTGCCGTCGAATGCGAGCGCCCCGGGAGCCCGGCCGACGGCAAACGTTGCGGCAACCGCCCCGTCAGCGCCAGTCACCTTCGACACCGTGTTGGCGTGGAGGTTGGCTACCCACAAGGATGTTCCGTCGAACGCCATGGCGATCGGCCCGTCGCCGGGGCGCACGCCACCAACCACCGTGAGCCCGCTGATGCCGATCTTCGTAAGGGTGTCGCTGAACTGATTGGCGACCCATACGTGCGCACCGTCGAACAGCACCGCTTCCGGCGCCTGGCCGACGTTGATGGTGATGACAGCGCGGTCTTGCGAGACGAGCTGCTCTGCCGGCGGCCGGGGCGCGGCGGCGAAGAATGCGATGGCAATCACGCAGCCGAGACGTTTTCGTGCGCTCATGATCGATCCTCCTCTCCTCGCGTCAGGCCGACGGCTGCGGCGGCTGCACTTCGAACTGGCTCATCATGTCGTGATCCTCGTGCGATCCGTTGTGGCAGTGCATGACGTATCGCCCGTTGAAGTTCCAGAACTGGTGTCGAACCACGACTTTCTGGTTCGGCCCCACCCATACCGTGTCTTTGAAGCCCTCGAGCTCGCCGGGCCGCGGCGGGCGGCCTTCAACCTTGATCA
>WUUC01191168.1_pt1 | contig 13440 bp, 18 predicted proteins | sample 6278441 | NCBI WGS metagenome assembly WUUC01 (sample SAMN13675441, study PRJNA597444) | soil metagenome | isolation source: soil | place: USA: Washington | collected 2017-10
GCCGGCCCGCGGCCCCCTCCGCCCCACCCACCACGAACCACGGGAGGCCGTCCCCCGATGGCCACGACCGAGCAATTCGACCACGTCCGCGCGGGCGACCTCTCCCCATTGGGCGGGCTGGTCTCGCAGTTCTCCAACCGCTTCGCCGTCTCGGCCGGCGGCCTGATCGGCAGGCCGCTCGGCAAGAATGACGGCTACCAGTTCCTCGTCCGCATCCCGGCCCTGGGCACCCCCGTGACGACGGGGCTGACCTTCACGCTGCTCAGGGTGGACGAGGCCAGCAACGGCGATGCGAGCAAGGTCATCCGCGTCGGGATCACGGCCAAGCTGCTGGCCTCCGGGACCGACACCCTGACCCAGACGGGGGCCTCGGCCGAGGCGGAGGCGGACCTGACCTCCGACGCCACGGTCGGCGAGGCCACCGCGACCGACATCGCGGTGGCCACGGCCGCCCTCGACGTCGTCGCGGCGGGCGTCTGGCTCCTGGTCCAGGTGCGCCGCATCGGGACCCACGCCAACGACACGCACTCCGGCCGCGTCATCCTGCTGGGCCTCACGGTCCGGGACACCTGACCCGTGGCCGTCCGGCCGCACGCCCGGGCGCTGATCGACGCGCTCTCGCCGACCACGCTGGCCCGGCTGACGGCGCTGCCGTCGTTCGACCACATCCTGCGCGCGATCGGCATCGAGCCGACCGCCGGGGAGTGGCTCCTGATCCTCGTCCGCGCCCGGCTGATCGCCGAGTCCGAGGCCGACCGCCTGGTCGAGCTGATCGACCCGCCGCGGCCCCCGGCGCGGCCCGTCGCGCCCCGCGTGTTCGTCCCGTCCCCCTCCCCCGTCCCCGGAGCTTCGCCCGTGTCCAGAGTCTTCGCCGCCTTCGCACCGTCCAAAGAGTCCGACCTCGTCACCGAGCACCGGCTCAAGGTCTCCGTCCCCGGCCGGCCCGACGTCGACGTCGTCGCCTCGGCCGCCGACACCATCGTCGACGAGGCCGGCGCCACGGTCCCGGGCGCCCTCCTGGGCTCGTACCCGGCCCTCGCCGTCCTCACGATCTCGCATCGCGCCGTCAACGCGACGGGCGAGAGCGAGCCCGGCGTCATCGAGTTCACCGTCCCGGCCGACCCGGTCGTCGGCGCCGTCCCCGGGGCGCCGGACCCGCTGCGGGCCTTCGCGCCGCCGGAGTAACTTCCCGGACCGCGCCGGGCAACCCCGGCGCGGGTGCGGACTGCACTGCGATCGAAGAGATCGAATAAACAACCGAGGGCCTATCGATGGCCGATGCCAAGATCACCGGCCTGACCGAGCTGGCCGCCGGCTCCGTGGCGGCCGGCGACCTGCTGGCCGTCGTGGATGTCAGCGACACCACGCAGGCCGCCAGCGGCAGCACGAAGAAGGTGCGCGCCGACTCGCTCGGCGTCCACCTGGTCAACGTCGGGCTCTGCCAAGGGCGCCTCACCACCGAGTCCGGCGTGCCGATCAGCACAGCCGATCGGACGGCGCAATCGACGCTGTACTGGACGCCGTCCCGCGGGAACCGGATTTCGCTCTTCGATGGGACGGCCTGGCGGCCCTCCTCGTCCTCGGAGATCAGCCTGGCGCTGTCTGGCCTGACCAGCGGCAAGAACTATGACGTCTTCGTCTACAACAATTCCGGGACGCTGACCCTGGAACTGTCCGCCGCCTGGACCAACGACACGACCCGGGCTGATGCCCTGGCCGTGCAGGACGGCATCTACGTGAAGTCAGGGGCCACGACGCGCCGCTACCTCGGGACGATCCGCACCACCGGCACCACGACGACCGAGGACAGCCTGACGAAGCGGTTCGTCTGGAACCTGTACAACCAGGCGATGCGGTCGCTCCAGGTCACCGACACCACCTCGTCATGGACCTACTCCACCGCGACGTGGCGGCAGGCCCGCGGGCAGGCCGCCAACCGGGTGGAGGTGGTGGTCGGGATTTCCGGTGCCGGCGTCTCGCTGGACGTCTGGGCGATCTACTCGGGCGACGGGGCGGGGTCACAGTCGACATCCGTGGGCCTCGGCCTGGACTCGACGACGGCGCCGGCCGCGGGTTGGGCCGGCGGGCAGGGCCAGACCAACACGGTGAACGCGGTCTTCCCGATCGCGACCTATCGCGACTGCCTGGCGCCGGGTTATCACGCGCTGAATTGGCTGGAGAAGGGGCACGGGTCCGCGACCCAGACCTGGTTCGGGTCGGACTCCGGCGCCTATCGAAAGCCGGGCCTCAATGGCTTCGTGGAGGGGTGAATCCGTGCTCATAAATCACGCAGCCCGGCTGCATGAGGCGATCGCCGCCGTCTGCCCGATCGCGGGACTGTCGATCGGCCGCATGGGCGACGGTGAGAGCGTCGTGGTCGAATTCGCCCCGGATGCGACGGCCGAGCGGCGGTCCGCCGCGGCGGCCGCGCTGACCGGGTTCGACTGGTCGGACGCGGCGCACCAGGCCTGGCAGGACGATAGGATCCCCGAGCGCCGGGACCTGCGCCGGTCCGCAGCCAAGGCCGTCGAGGATCTCGACACATTCCTCTCGCAAGCCAATCCGACGGCGGCGCAAGTCGCCGCCCAGGTGAAGCGACAGGCGCAGGTCCTGCGGGCGCTGGTCCGGCGGGTGTCGCAGATCGACTGAGGTTGGGAGGCGATCCATGGCAGTTGGCAGACTCCAGGCATTCGACGCGGCCCTCCGTGCCGCGGGCATCCCGATCGACGGCGTGTCGCTGCTGGCGCAGCCCCCGGGGCCGCAGACGATCGAGGTCCAGTACCGCGATTCGGCCACGGCCGAGCAGCGGGCGCAGGGCCAGGCCATCCTCGAGGGGTTCGATTTCCGCCCGCGGCGTGACCTGACGCGGCTCCAGGTCGTCCAGGGGATCGCGCAGCTCACCACGGCGCAGCAGGCCGCCCTGCGGAATCACCTGCTGGCCCGGGTCCTGGCGAACCTGGGGGGCGAGGCGGCCGAGATCCTGTCCGGATTGGGCCTGCCGCTGGCGATCGACGAGGTGGACCCGACCCCTATGTGACCCCGCCGCGGCTCCTCGTAGAGTCCGGCGGGGCGTTGCTGGGGGAGTCCGGGTCCCCGATGACCACGGGATGACCGATGGACAATCTCCTCCTGGAATCGGGGGACGGCCTCCTCCTGGAATCGGGGGACGGCCTCCTCCTGGAGCAACAGCCGGCCGGCGGGTCGCAGACGCTCACGCTCCCGCTCATCGCGCCGGCCGCCGTCCTCTCCGCCCCGGCGCTCGCGCCGACGGCCGCAATCATCGACGACGGCGACGCGGGCTACAGCCAGATGGCCGGGTGGACGACGGCCGTCGACTTCCAGCCGGAGTCCTACGGCGAGACGTACCGCTACGCCGCCGCCGGGTCCGGATCCGTCGTCGCGACGTGGCAGGTGGCCGGGCTGCCCGCCGGCACCTACGTCGTGCAGGCGAGTTGGACGGCCGCGTTCAACCGGGCCACCGACGCGCCGTACCGCATCCACGACGACGCCACCCTGCTGACGACGGTGCGGGTCGACCAGACCCTGACGGCCGTCGGGCCCTCCGTCGGCGGGGTGCCGTTCCAGACCCTGGCGATCGTGACGATCGCCTCCGGGACGCTGCGGGTCACGCTGGCGGACGACGCCGACAGCTACGCGATCGCCGACGCGGTGCGGTTCGCGGCGGTCGTCGCGCCGGCCCTGCCCGCGATCGCCGCCGCCGCGGCCCCGCACGCCCCGGCCGTCACCCCGGGGCCGGTCACCCTGTCCCCGCCGGCGATCGCCGCCGCGGCGACCCCGCACGCGCCGGCGCTCGCGCCCGGCGCGGTCGCGCTGGCCCCGCCGGCGCTCGCCGCGGGCGCCGTCCTCTCCGCCCCGGCGCTCACGCCCGGCGCCGTGACGCTGGCCCTGCCCGCGATCCCCCCCGCCGCGGAGGCCCAGGCGCCGGCCGTCGCGCCGGGGCCCGCCCTCCTGGCACTCCCGACCATCGGCCCCGGTTCGTCGGCCCTCGCCCCGGCGCCGACCCCGGGGGCCGTCGCGCTGGCCCTCCCGGCGCCCGCCGCCGGCTCGCTGGCCTTCGCCCCGGGCCTGGCGTACGGCCAGACGCTCTCGCCCCTGGCCCTGGCCGCGGGCGCCGAGGTCTATCCGCCGGCGCTCGGGATGGTGGCCCTGCGGCTCGGGCCGGCCCGCTTCAGCTCGACGTCCACGCGCCTGGGGCCCGACTCGAGCCGATCGACGTCCCTACCCCGGGGCCCCGACCCGTACCGCTCGAATTCCCTGGAGACATGAGCCGTGGCCAATGCCCTGTATCCCAAGTTCAAAGAAGCGCTCCTGAAAGGCGACATCGCCGGGGGCCTGGACGCCGTCAACATCAAGGCCGTGCTGGTGGACCTGGCCGATTACACCTACTCGGCCGCGCACGACTTCCTCGACGACGTGGCCGCCGGGGCAAGGGTCGCGACCAGCGGCAACCTCGCCAACAAGACGTTCGTGGACGGGGTGTTCGACAGCGATAACCCCGCGTTCACCGCGGCGACGGGGGACGTCAGCGAGGCGATCATCCTGTACGTCGATAGCGGCACGGCGGCCACGTCCAACCTGATCGCCTTCTACGACACCGGCGTCACGGGATTGCCGGTCACGCCCAATGGCGGTGACATTACGGTGACAGTGAACGCCAGCGGATGGCTCTCACTTTAACTCTGCCCTCGACGGCACCCCAAGGGGGGCCATCCGATGCGCACTCGCCCGCGTCCTGATGTAAGAAGGCTCGCTCCCCGATGGAAACCCTCTCCGTCCCCCAGGGCCGCGGCCTCGTCTTCCTGGTCCGGATCCGGGACTCGCACGACGATCCCATCACGACCTATACCGGCACCGAGGAACTCACTCTCGAGGTCTGGGCCGGCGACGACCGGACCGCGCTCGCCCTGACGAACTCCACGGTGGAGTGGGGCGGGACGGATACCGACGGGACCGTCTACACCGCCGACGACGGGGTGGTCACCGTCACGATCGCCTCGGCCGACACGGCCCCGGCCGAGGACGAAGACGATCCGGACCCGCCGGCCCCCGGCTCCTACACACTGGCCTGCTCCCTGGAGGACGGCGGGGAGACTTACGAGTTCTACCGGGCCTCGCTGGGGATCACGGCCCGGCCCGGCACGGCCGCGGCCGCACCCGTCTACTGCACCCTGAACGACCTGACGAAGATCGCCGCCTGGGTCGCGACGCTGCAGGACTTCGCCGAGGACCAGGCCGGCTTCGCCGAGCAGCGCGGCGAAGCCCGCGCCTGGTGCGACGGCGCGATCCAGCGCCACCACCGGGGCTCGTCCGCCGGGGCCGGGATCGGCGCCCTGCTGGGCTCGATCGGCGGCCGCACGGGCCGGGCGAGCACCTGGCTCCAGGCGCAGCTCGACGCCGGCCGGCTGGTCCTGACCACGCCGGACGGGCGCAAGATCGTCCGGGCCTGCGCCTACCATGCGCTGTCGCTGATCCTCCGGCCCCAGATCGGGTCGCGCGGGGAGACGCCGTACCAGGTCCTCGCGGCCCGGTTCGCCGTGATGGCCGAGGACGAGCTGGCCTCCGCCGTCGCGGAGATCGACACCAATGACGACGGGGCGGGCGACATCGCGATCGACCTCGGGGTGATCGACGTGCTGAGGGGTTAAGGACGCACGAAATCACCGCCGTAATTTGACCGGTTGAATGGCGAAATCGAAGCCCATCGTCCTGAATGCTGCGGAGTGGATCCCGGCAGCCGAATGGGCGGCTGCGCCCGAATCGATCCGCCGCCGGTACATCAACCGGGTCCGCGAGCTCGCCCTGGCGCGCAAGACCTCGGAGATCAACCGAGGGATCGGGGCCGATGGCCAGCGGCTCCGGCCGGTTCGGTCCCGACCGGACGGAGCTACGGGCCCCCCTCTCAGCCCCCATCGTCCCGAGTCACGCACCCGACTGAGGCTTCGCGGGTACGTGGGCAAGGGACACGTCACGCTGACATGGACCCACGGCTGGTTGACGATCCTGACTTACCACGCCGAAGGCGCCGGCCACCTGCCCGAGCGAGATACGCTGGGGATCTCCCCGGCCGGGCTGAAGAAGATCCAGGCGGACGCGCGGCTGTTCTGGCGCACGATCATCGGCGGCAGGCCGGCGCCGATCCCGGCGGCGGCACGGCCGCCCCGACTGCCGTCGCCCCGCACCCCGCCCGGCACGATCCCCCTGGCGGCGCAGCCCCTGGCGGCGAAGTCTCCGCACCTGGCGCAGTTCCTCCGGACGCCGGGGGCGCCGGGGCCACCCCGGCCGAAAGCCCCGCCGAAGCCGGCCCCGACGAGGTGAAGCCCCTGGTCCCCCCGAGTGGGGCGCCCGGCGCGTCAGCGACTTCCAGTTCAGCGAGGAGCGGCGGGAATGGTGGAAGCAGGACGGAAAGACGGTGTCCCTGTCCTTCGACCTGAGCCCAGGGAGCCTGTCCCGGATCATCTGGGACCAGTACCGCGCCGAGAAGGCCGCGGCGACTTCCCCGACTTCCGCCCGTCCGAACTGAGGGCCGCGGGGCGGGCGCCGGACCGGATCGGCCGGGAGAGGGGCATCGCCTGATGGCCGCTGACACCGCCGACCCCCACGCCGCCGTCTTCGCCGCGCTGGTCCGGCAGCTCCAGGCCCACCCCGCGCTCAAGGGCGCGGTGAAGGTCTGGCGCAGCCCCGACGGCACGCCGGCCTCGAACGCGCCGCCCAGCTCGGGGCAGCTCCCCTGGGTCCGGCTCTCCATGGTCCGCCTGCCCTCGGTGCCGTACACGCGCACGACGCACGCGCGGCCGATCCGGGTCCAGGTCGAGGTGGCCGTCGCCGGCAAGGGCCCCCCGGCCTCCGCGGCGATCGCCGACCTCGCGGGGCGGATCGAGGCGGCGCTCCACGGGGCGCCCGACCCGGCCCGGCTCGCCGCCACCCGGCGGCTCCGGGCCGCGTTGGTGGCGGCCGGTGCGTCGGAGATCGTCCCCGAGCAGCCGGCGGAGCCGGACGGCCAGCAGGCATACGGCGATGCGCTGACGACGGGCACCGGAAACTTCCGCATCGACATCTACGTCAAGACGAGGTAAAGCATGGTCACTCCGATCACCGAACCCCACCTTTCGACTTCAAACGAGCGGGTCTATTACTCCCTGGACGACGCGGTCTCGATCGACGCGGGGGCCGTCGCCGGCCCGATCGATGCCGGCTGGATCGAGCTGGAGCGCAACAGCAAGTTCGAGCTGAAAAGCTCCCCCGCCAAGGGCGACGGCCAGGTCCGCGCCGACCGCGCCCATGCGCACCAGGTTCAGGTCAACGCCGCGCACACGGCGAGCCTCGACATCAAGCTCCTCCACGGCACCGATCCCAACCAGGACATGGATCTGACCGACGACGCGCTCCTGAGGCTGCTGCGCGTCCGCTCCGACGGCAGCTTCGCCATGATCCTGGTCTGCATGGGCGACATCACCGAGGGCGGCGACGTCGCGGGCCTGCCCACCTGGACCGGATCGGTGGATGTCATCGCGCATCCTATCCGAGGAAAAATCACGCCGTGGCCGCCGGCCTGATCGCCCCGCACTCATCCTCTTCCCCGAGGGACATTCTCATGAGCCTCCAGTCCAGCCAGAACCTCGCCAAGACCGGTGCCTACGGGCCGCTCCCCGTCTCCGTCGCCCCCACCGAGCTGGGGACCGATGAGGTCCAGACCATCACCTATGCCGCGGGCGTCACGGGCGGCACGCACCGCCTGGCCTTCGGCGCGCCGATCACGACCAACGTCGCCTGGTCGGCGACCAACGAGACGCTGCGGGCCCGCGTGCAGCTGGCGCTGGAACGCCTCAGCTCGATCGGCGCGGGGAATATCGTCGTCACCGTCGGCACGATGACGGCGGGCATCGGCACGCTCCTGGCCACCTTCACCGACCAGAAGGGCAAGCAGGCCGTCGCGACCATCACGGTCAACTCCGACGACCTGACGGGCAGCGGCTCGGTCAGCGTGGCCGAGACCACGCCCGGCGTCGACTGCTCGCTGCGCGGGGCCGCGCACGGGGCCATCGCCGTCACCGTGGAGCCGCTGGAATCCGCGGCCTACGTGAACACCGGCACGCCCGAGGCGACGGTCTTCGCGCTGCTGACCCTGATCCCGAGCCTGTCGCTCGGCTCGCCCGCACTGGGCACGACGCCGGCCGTGCACGCGGCCGTCACCGACGCGGGATCGCCGGTGACCGTCACCACGGGCATCACGAGCCCGCCGACGGCCCGCAACGTCACCGCCACGGCGGGCGGGATCCCGGGCGACATCAAGGCCATCGCGGTCACCGTCACCGGCACCGACGTGGACGACGGCGCCCTCGTCGAGGTCCTGCCCGTATTCACCGTGGACACCCCGGGGACCGTGGTCGGCTCCAAGGCGTTCAAGACGGTCACCTCGATCGCGATCCCGGCGCACGACGGCACCGGCGCCACCACGGCCATCGGCACCGGCGCCAAGCTCGGGCTGGACCGCACCTTCACCCGGGACACGGTCCTGGCCGCGTTCCTGGCCGGCGTGCGCGAGGCCACGCGGCCCACGGTCGCGTTCGACGCGGCCAACGTCTCGGGCAACACGGTCACGCTGGCCACCGCGCTGGCCGGGACGGCGGTCCGGGTCGACTTCTACCGCTAGCCCATGGGCGACCTTTCGCTGGTGTTCCCGGGCGCCCGGGTCGTGCGCGCGGGATCCATTGAATGGGCGGTATTGCCGCTGACGCTGCGCGACCTGGCCGCGCTCGAGGCGCAGCAGGCCGGCCCCGACCCGCTCGACGGCCGGCGCACCGAGCTGGCCTTGCTCGGTGCGGCCTGCGGCGGCGACGCCCTGGCCGACACGGACGAGGGCCGCGCCTATGCCGCGCTGCTGCGGGACCTGCACCCGGCCTGCGCGGGCTGGGGGGCGGAGGAGCGGCGGCGGGCCGAGGCGGACATGGCCGGTTGGCTCGTCGTAACCCTCTCCCGGACGCACCCGGGCTTCGGGGCGGCGGAGGCGCTGGAGCTGCTGGGCCGGCTCACGATCGAGGAGTGGACGGCACTGCAAAGTGCAGCCTTTGGAGTGCAGCCCATCCAGGAGTGGGCCGAGATGGCCGCGCCGGCCGCTCCCGGGCCGCCCGGCCAGACCTGGGCCGAGGCGATCTGCAGGATGGCCGACGGCGACCCGCTGCGGCTGGAGGCGGCCGGGCGGCTTACTATAAACCAATTCAAATTACTTCGATCCGACGGCGCATGGCGGCCGGGCGAGCCGAGGGGCGACCGGGCTGAGGTGCGCAGGGTCAACTCGCGAAAGCGGGCGGTGCTGAAGCCGCCGGGCTGAGCGGGCCGCCCGGGGCGCAGGAGGCGCCCCGGGGCCTTCCTTCTCCTCTAACGGTTCTGGTCACCCATGCCCCGCGTCTCCCAACTCCTTCACGACGCCCCTCTCCGCTTGCGGGCGCGATTCGTCTACCGGCTCCCGGCCGCCGCCCGCTATGCCGAGGAACAGCTCAGGCAGACCGTCGGCCGCCCGGGGACCGAGTCCAACACCAGCCGGCCGGGCGAGGCCCCGCGCAAGCAGACCGGGCGCGGCCAGGCTAGCGTCCGATGCAAGGTGGACCTGCTCCGGCTGGCGCTGGTCGTTACCGCGAACCGTTACATGGCCTTCCACGACGCCACCGGCCGCCCCTGGGTCGCCATCACGATGAAGCGGATCGGGCCGCAACTGAGACGGATCGCGCTCGGCAAGGACCGCTAAGGCTCAGTCCTCCAGCGTCTTCCTGTCCACCCAGTCGAACGCGCCCGGTGGCGGCTCCGACTCCTTCGGCAGCGTCTGATTGAGCCGCCAGCCCTCCAGTGAGCCCTTGGGCTTCGGCTTCTCCGAGACCCCCAGGGCTTTCCAGTCCGGCTCGGGGCCGTCTCCCTGCTCCGGCGCGGCCGCACGCGGCTGCGGAATCCGGTCGCCCAAGGGCAACAAAGCCTCGACGATCGCGCCGACCGGCCCGAACACGACGCCCAGGATGAGCCCCTCGACGGGGCTGCGGCGCTTCTGCCCTGCGATCCAGGCGCCCAGGCCGCCGAACGCCGCTTCGATCAAGACAATCACGATCAACGTACCCATCCAGGTCCGTCCTCCATGGCCGACAACGAAGAAGTTTGGTCAGCACGCTACGATACGAGCCATGTCCAGGCATCGGCCACCGCCGCGGCGCAGACGGTCGAGAAGCTCGAGGCGAAGCTGGACCGCATGGTCGACGCCTCGGGGCGGGTCCAGGACAGCCTCGGGCGGTTCGTCTCGACCACGGAAGGGGCCGCCAAGTCGGTCGAGAAACTCGACCGCGCGGTCGCCCATTACAACGTCGTGGCGGATCAGGGTGCCCGGGCCGGCGCCTCGTTCGGCAGTGCCTTCGGTTCCGCCGGCGCCGGCCGGTCCGTCCTGGAGTTCTCCCGGGCTGTTGAAGATGCTCAATATGGTATCCACGGGGTGCTCAACAACATCCCGACACTTGTTGTTGCGATGGGCGGCGGCGCCGGCCTGGCCGGCGTGATCTCCCTGGTCGCCGTGGGGGCAGGCCAACTCTACCGGAATTGGGACAATTTGACGGGCCTGTTCCGGGACCCTGCAACGGAGGACGAGGCGACCAGGATGGAGCGGCTGGCCAACAGCACGCACCGCACCGCCGAGGAAACCAAGGAACTCAACAAGCACAAGCGAGAGCAGGCCGAACTGGAGAAGATCCTCAGCACGCCGTCGGCGACGACGGCCGAGGCTCAGCGGGGGTTCCAAGCAGGGGTCGGACAAGCAGGGGGTTCCGAGCTTCAGGGTGCCCTGGAGAAGGGCCTGGAGGCACAGCAGGTCAGGCTGGGAGGAGGTGTCGGTCCGACACCTCCTGCAACCGCACGCCGGGAACAGGTCTCGGCCGAAGCCTCCGGCGTGGCGAAGTTCTTCCGTGCGGCCAGGGACTTCCTGGGCATCAAGCCCAGCCCGGAGGCTGAACGGCTCCAGAAATTTGTGACGGGATCGGGCGAACCGGCCTTGCCCCCCGGAGACCTGGAGAAGAGCCGGCAAGAAGCCAGGAAGAAGCAAGTCGAGGACCTGGTGAAGCGGGCCGCGGCCGGCGATATCACGGCCCGCGGCCAGATTCAGGGCCTGATCGAAGAATTACCACCCGGGCAACGTCCGCCGGTCGACTTCCTGAATCCGCCCCTCAAACCCGGGGAGGCACCTCCTCCACCATTGGCCCCGGGCCAGACCATTGCCGACCGAGACGACCAAGTCCGGCGTGCCAAGGAGCAGCGACAAGACGAAGAGCGGGCGGCATCCAAGGCATCGGAGGATCGCCGCCGGGCCGCCGAAAAAGCTGCAGAGGACGAGGAGCGGGAGGCCGAACGGGCCGCAGGGGAGCGGGCGAAATCACTCGCCGCCGGCCCGCTGGGCAGGCAACTATTGGGCGGCAAATCGCTCGGCGACGCGGAGGTCGGGGACGCGCTGAAGGCCGCGGGTGTCGAGGCCACGGGGGAGGAGGCCGGCGCGGCCCGGGACAAGCTCGAGGAGGAGATTGCCCGCCAGGTGCGCGAGCGGGCCATCAACAAGGGGATCTCGCCGGATCTCGCGTCCAAGCAGCTCTTCAACGAGCGGGCCCAGGAGGACGAAGACGAGGCGAAGCGGGACGCCGAGAAAGCCCGGCGCGAGAAGGACAAGGCCCTCAAGGAAGGGGTGGACGCCGCCAAAGACGAGGGGGGCGACATCCTCGCGCGCTTCGCCGCCTCCGCCGGCGGGACCCCCGCCCAGATCGCCCGCCTGCTCCAGCAGCGCCAGGGCCTGTCCGCCGACGTCGCCGGCTCGCTGGCCGGCGACGCCGTCAAGGCTCAGCGCCGCTCCGACTTAGCCGAGCAGCTCCAGGGGGAGAAGGCCCGGCCGGTGGACGTGCTCAGTTCCGCCACCTTCGCGGACGTCCTGCAGAAGGCCGTCGGCGGCCCCGGCGACGTCGCCGAGAAGCAGCTCGCCGAGCAGCGGTTGACCAACGAGAAGCTGCAACAGATCCTCCAGCGGAACCCCGGCCTGCTCGGGGGGGACGTGCTGCGATAATGGCAACAACCGCCGACCTGCCCGTCACGGCCGCGCTCATGGCCAACCCGTTGGGCGCCGGCGCCTACGCCGGGCACGTCGATGCGCTGCGGCGCGAGGAGCGCATGACGTGGCGCGTGCCGCACGCCGACTTCGAGGCGTTCATCGCGGCGGTGCTGTTCAAGCAGGAGACGATCGGCACGCTGACCCGCTTCGTCCCGCTCCTGCATCCCTACGCGGCCGGCCTGTACGCGCTGGGGATCGACTTTCACGCCTTCAGCCCCAACGACGAGGTCGACGTCGACCTCGACCCCTACCCGTGGAAGGCGATCGACTGCGCCGTGACCTTCGGGCCGCTCCCCTACACGGTCGAGGGCGCCAACCCCTTCCTCTCGATCCGCGGGCGCGCCAACCCCAAGCGGATCACGCGCCCGAACACGCCCTACTCGATCATCACCGACGCGGACGCCTTCCTCGAGCGGGTGGCGCAGGACATCACCATCCCCTCCGGCGAGATCGCGATCGAGATCACCTGGCACGAGATCGTGGACTTGCCCGCGGCGCTGGCGATCGTCGTGCCGCTCCTGGACCGCACCAACTCGACGCCGCTGTCGATCCCGATCATCGGCCTGGACGCAGAGGCCGGGACGATCCATTTCCAGAGCACGGACTTCGGTTTGTCGGTCAACACCGGCGCCAACATCAAGAGCACGCTGGGTATCAGCCTGCTCTACCGGGACCGCGATTGGAACCGCGTCGTGGCGAGCAAGGACCCCCACAAGGGCGACTTCCTCCGCCTCGACCCGCCGGCCTTCCGCACCGCGGACCTGACCCCGCTGGTGACTTGAGATGCCCGAGAAGCTCCGCCGCGTCGTCAGCAGCCCCCGCCTCTCGGCCGCGTTCATCGCCGCGTTCAACGCGCTGGTGGACCGGGTCGAGGAACTGGAACGGCGGGTCGAGGAACTGGACGAGGGGCCGGGCCAGCCGCCCGCCGCCATCGTCCTGGCCCCGGCCGCGGGCATCCCGGCGTGCAATTACGCCGACCCGGCGCGCCCGGTGCCGGGCCGGGCCGTCTGCGTGGTCTGGACGTGCGACGGGACCGATCTGCGCGATGGAGGCCAGGTGGAGGTCCTCAACATGGTGGCGGCGATCGCGGGCGCGTGGAGCGGCTCGGGTGCCCCCCGGCTGCTCCAGGCCAAGCGGATCGACCATCACCTGTTCGTCGACGTCGATCCCTGCGTGGCCCCGTCATGACAGAGCCGCTCAAGAGGGGGACGCCAGGCTGCGATCCGTGCGGGTGCGGGTCGATTGACGATGGCTTCTGCATCCTCGTCCTCGACTGCTGCGGCAACGGCCAGGCCGATGCC
>WUUC01109024.1_pt1 | contig 13439 bp, 11 predicted proteins | sample 6278441 | NCBI WGS metagenome assembly WUUC01 (sample SAMN13675441, study PRJNA597444) | soil metagenome | isolation source: soil | place: USA: Washington | collected 2017-10
GTGACCGGCCACGTCAAGACGCGTGTCTGTTTTCGCGGCAGGGCGGCAACAATCTCACACCACCGGGTAAACGCATGCGCCGAATCGCCGAGACCATATGCGAGCTCGTACAACCCTTCGGCGAACATCCGCGCGCCGCCGGCCGTCTTCACAGCGTCGCGAAGCGCCATCTTGTCGAACGAGAAGAGCAGGTTCGTGCGGGTCTCCAGCCTCACGGCGCGGGACGCCGCCTCGGCAAACTGCCGCTGCCGCAGCAGCGACCGGTATTCCTGCTGCCCGAGCGCGACGTCCCACTGTTGGTGTGCCTGCCACTTGTAATTGCGCTCCCAGTCGAATAGGTCTCGTCGTGGAAGCCGCCGGGAAAATATCGAAGGAACTTGCGCCGCGTGCGTTCGGGGCCGGTGCGGCCCCGCGACGGTTTCATGTGGCGGTATTGTGCATGCCTTTTGCCACGGCCGGGCCGATCGCCAGCACGGTTACGCTGGAAAACTCGTCGGCGTCTTCGTCGGAGGACTCGGTCTGCGACGGCCCGAAGCCTCGTCCGAGGAGTCGAAGAGTCGGGGAAAGAAGGAGCACGACCGCGAGGAGCGCCAGGAGCGCCTCGTCGCCTGCCAGCAGGACCAGCCGCGCCGGCCAGTACGCACAGAGGTAAACGCCGAGCACATACAGCGGCCAGCGCGTTCGCAGCCGTGCGTGTCCCGGAATGTACGCACGCGTAAAGGGCACGTGCGTGAGAGTCCGCGCCGCCGCCTCGGCCAACACCATCGTCGTCGCCGAGGCGAGCAGCGCCGACCATCCGGCGAAGCGCCAGCCCACCACGGGTGCCATCAGCAGCGACACGGCAATTGTCGCCGGCAAGACGAACGCGATGATCGCGGCGGCGGCCGCGCGGCGGTGCGACCCCGCCCCCTCGGGCGCTGCGACGCGGAACGACCACGCTGCCCTGAGCTCGCTCGGGACGAAAAACGAGGCGCGCAGCCCGACGACGAGCCAGAACGCAAGCATGAACGGGATCCACAACACGGCCGTACGGGGTCGCAGCATCGCATCCATGTCTGGCGTGCGCGAAAGGGCCGCGACGACAATTGCGAATGCGATTGCGGCAGTCATCGCGGCCGGCGCCTGCACCGCGCGGTTGCGGGCGAGCGTCAGCACGATGAACTCCGTCGCCGCGCGCGCGGCGCGATCCCGGCCGGCGAATCGACGCGCGATCGCGCGGGTGAGACGCGCGCCGCCGTGCGCCGCGGGCGGCGGCGGGGCAAGGGCGAGCCGCATCTGCTGGCGGAATCCGGCAGCCGATACCAGCACGGACCCGGCGACGACGATGGCCGTCGCCGCAACGGCGCGCGAGGCGAGGCTCGCGAATTCGGTGCGCGCCGAACCGCGCAGCGTTTCGAACAAGCCGAGAAACCAGGCGAGAGGTATCCATTCCGCACTCCGGCCGTCCGCAAACGGAATGCCGTCGCCGCCGATAATCTCCGGCGTGACGACGACGAGCGAGAGCAGCGCGCCGACGAACACGAACTGGAGCAGGGAGCCGAGCCTCGCGGCGGACCGATCGCGGCCGGCCAGCGACACGAGTCCGCGAATGAACACAACGGCGGCGAACGCAAAGATCCCCGCGGCGAGCGTCGAGGCGAAGTGCGCGGCGAACGAGCGGGCCACCGCCTGCGCGCCAAAACGGTTGGCCGTCACAATCGCGAAAGGCACGCCGCTCACCGTGTTGACCGCCGCAGCCGTGCCCACGAGAAAGGTCGCGAGCGCGGCGAGCTTCGCCATGATGATCGTCCGGCCACGAATCGGAAGGGGCCCCAGGACCATGGCGTCGCGCCGGTCGAAGCTGAGCGAATCCCACACGACGACCGCGATGAGGCCGACAACGACCATCGAATAGGTCACGAAGATTAGCCCGAGCCTGACGAGAAACGGCTCGAGCAGATCCGGGCGGAACCTCGCGAGCAGCTCGTAGGTGGGGAAGATCTGCACCATCAGGAACAGACCCGGCGGCAGCAGCGCCGCGAGTACGCCAATCATCGAGCGCCGCAGGTGAAGGTCCGAGGTGACCGACTCGCTGGCGAAGAACTGCGCCAGGAACGTGCGCCACAGAAGTGCGGTCATTTACGCCTTCATGACGGCGATCAGGCGGCGCGACCGTTCTTCGACGTTCTCCTCGACGGTGAGCGCGGCGAACACGGCGTCGAGCGATGGCAGCTGCAGGGTGGTCCGCAGGTTTGCCACCGAGTCGTGGCCGACGCTGCGGCCCTCCTTCAGGATCACCACGCGCGAGCACACCTGCTCGACGACTTCGAGGACGTGCGAGCTGAACACGACAATCCTGCCTTCCGATGCCAGGTGGCGCACGAATGCCTTCAACATGCGGGCGGCGTTCACGTCGAGACCGGAGAAAGGCTCGTCGAGCACGACGACGGTCGGATTGTGCAGGACGGCCGCCGCAATCAGAATTTTCTGGCGCATGCCTTTCGAGTAGCTCGAGAGCGTCTGATGACGGTCGTCGTAGATGCCGAGGAGCTGGAGGAAGTCGCGGATCTTGCCGTCGAGGGGTCCGGCCGGCATGCCGCGAAGACGGCCGATGAGCTGAAGGTATTCGGGACCGGTCAGGTACGAATAGAGGTGTGGCTCTTCGGGAACGTAGCCGACCTGCGCCTTGTACGCTTCACGGTTGTCGCGGATATCAACGCCGTTGAGCGATACACGTCCCGCCGTCGGCTCGAGGAGGGCAGTGAGGATTTTGACCGTGGTACTCTTGCCGGAGCCATTGGGCCCGAGCAGGCCGACCACCTCCCCGCGTTGCACCTCGAAGGAGAGGTCGTGGACGGCGGTTATCGCGCCGTAGCGCCGGGTGAGGTGCCGCACTTCGAGCATGGCCGGTTAGACACCAAAGCTGTGAAATTGGAGAGTTCGAGGGTTGGAGAGTTAGAAAATTGGGCGGCTCGCCAGGCGCCAATTCACCAACTCGGCAACTTCTTCATTTCAGATTGTCTGCCAAAGCCTCCGTTCCGCCCCTCCCGGGTCGTTCACGACCACAGGGTCGTCATCGAGGACCATCGTGGCGCGCGACGCGACGTCGTAGGCGGGCCATTTCGGAACCAATGCGACGTTCGGATTCCCGTGTCGCGCGAAAGCCATCCAGGCCCCGCTCATCTTCTCGGCGAGCGCGGCAGCCTTCGGACCGCCACCGGACATCGACGGCGCCTTCGTCGTGTTCGCGAAGACGAATGCGATTTCGAGCGCGTGGTGCGCCATCAGTCGGCCCTGATCGACCGGCGTCTCCCAGGTGAACAGGTACATGTAGGTCGGCGCGCGGTTCAGCGCCGCCCTCCGCTGCGCGAGCACGATCGAGTCGCCGCGATAGGTGCGATCGGTGAGCATCAGGATGTAGCGGACCGCGGGATGCACGCCGGGGTGCTGCCTCTTGTACAGATCCATCACGCGGTCGGTGCTGTTGCCGGCCATCGTGGCGACGCGGGCGCGGAGTTCCTCTTCGGTGAGCGTGCGGCCGTGAACCTTCGGATCGCTGCGCAACTGGAACGCGTGCTCGTGCCTGTTGGTGCCGATGATCAGCGGGACATCGGCCGAAATGTCGGAGGCGACAGGATCGAACGGGTAGCGCGGAAGCGCGTCCACGCCGACGGTCGGCACGAATCCGTGCTGCTCGATCACGCCCTTTTCCCGCGAGTCGTCGTCGAGCCGGCGCTCGACCGCGGAGTAGGCGGCCTGCACCCGCGCGACAGGCAGCTCCTGGAGCTGGTGCACCTGATTGGGCCCGAGCGTCAACTCGTCCAGGACGGCGAGCGTCAGCTCGTTGGCTCGATCGCGCGGCTGCAGGTGCAGGCCGGGCCCGCTCTGGATGATTGCGCGATGAAAGAGGCCCTTTGCGCCCGGCATGCCCATCAGCGCGGATACCTTCCGGCCTCCGCCCGACTCGCCAAAAATCGTGACGTTCGCCCGATCCCCGCCCAACTGTCCGATGTTGTCGCGGACCCACGCGAGCGCCTGAACGATGTCGAGCATGCCCGCATTGCCCGAACCTGCGAAGCTCTTGCCCGCCACATCCTCGAGATGCAGGAACCCGAACACGTTCAGCCGGTGATTGATGGTGACGACGACCACGTCGCCGCCGCGCGCGAGGTTGGCGCCGTCGTACATGACGCTCGACCCCGAGCCGGTCGCGAACCCGCCGCCGTGCAGCCATACCATCACGGGACGGCTGGCGCGATCGTTGACACCCTGCGTCCAGACGTTCAGGACGAGACAGTCTTCGCTCGCCTGTGCGCGCCCGGTCCCGTCGCCTTGCGGGGCGCTGGGGCCGTACTCGAGCGCCTCGCGCACGCCGGTCCACGACGCGGCCTTCACCGGAGGCATGAAGCGGTTCCTGCCGCCGGTCGGCCCGCCGTACGGGATCCCTTTGAAGACATGCACCCCCGCGTCGACGACGCCGCGAATGCGGCCCGCGGTCGTCTCCACGACAGGGCCGGACTCCGCGGCGCGCAGCACGCCGTCGGGTGAGAGTCGCGGCACCAGCAGGGAGCCTGCGCCGGCCATGGCCATCCGGGTGAATTCGCGCCTGTTGATCATGTCAGCACCTCTCGCAATTGCATCACTACAGTGGTGCGCTACAAGCTGACGACGTAGCGGCCGCGCGCCTCGCCTTTGAGCAGCGTGTCGAACGCGACTGGAAGATCGGCGAGCGCGATTTCCCGGGCGATGCGCTTCAGGTTCGGCGGCTTCATGTCCGTCGCCAGCCGCTGCCACACCTCGCGGCGCCGCTCCATCGGACATGTGACCGAGTCGATGCCGAGGAGCTTCACGGCGCGAAGGATGAACGGCATCACCGTCGTGTGCAGCTCGATGCCGGCGGTGAGTCCGGAGCTCGCGATCGCGCCGCCGTACATCATCGTCTTTGTGAGCCAGGCCAGGATGTCGCCGCCCACCGCGTCGACGGCACCCGCCCACGTGGATTTTCCGAGCGGGCGCGCATCGCGCGGGATGGCGTCCCGCGCGAGGATGTCCGATGCCCCGAGCGAGCGCAAGTAGTCGTGCTCCGCGTCCTTGCCGGTGACGGCCGTCACCTGGTAGCCGAGCGCCGCCAGACACGCCACGCCGAAACTGCCGACTCCGCCGGTCGCGCCTGTCACCACGACGGGACCGCTGCCTCGAACGAGACCATTGCGCTCGAGCTCCGCGATCGAGAGCGCCGCGGTGAAACCCGCCGTGCCGATCGCCATCGCGTCAAACGGCGTGAGCGGCGGCGGGATCGGCACCACCCAGTCGGCCGGGACTCGCACGAAGCCGGCGTACCCGCCGTCGTGGGACACGCCGAGCTCGTAGCCGGTGACGAGCACCGCGTCGCCCGTCCTGAACCGGGGGTCGCCGCTCGTCTCGACCGTGCCGGCGACGTCGATGCCGCCAATCAGCGGAAAGCGCTTCAGGATCTTGCCGGCGCCGGTGCCTGCGAGCGCATCCTTGTAATTGACGCTCGAATGCGCCGTCCTGATCACCACGTCGCCACTCGAGAGCGCGTCGAGGGTGGTCTGAACGACGCGGCCGCCGCTTTTTCCGTCCTGCTCGAAGATCCGATACGCGTCGAAAGCGTTCACGAGGTCCCTTTCGCCCGGGTCATCGGGCCGCGATGTCGGCTTTCATCTGCTGCCATGCCTGACGCGCTTCTTCCACCGAACCTTCGTCTTCAATCGTCGTGATGTCGCCGGGATCGCGATCGAGGATCACGGCTTTCAGCACGCGGCGCATGATCTTGCCGCTGCGCGTCTTCGGCAGCATCGACACGAAGGTGAGCTCGCCGATGACCGCGACGGGACCGAGCTCGTGACGCACCCTGGCGAGGAGCGCGTCCCGCAGCTCGGGCGAGGGCGATTGACCGTGCTTGAGGAGGACGAACGCCGAGATCACCTCGCCGCGCGTCTCGTCAGGGCGGCCGATCACGCCGCATTCCGCGACCGCCGGATGGGTGAGGCACGCGCTCTCGACCTCGATCGTGCCGATGCGGTGCCCCGCGATCTTGATGATCTCGTCGGCCCTGCCGGCGAACCACACGTAACCGTCCTCGTCCACGTGCGCGGAATCGCCGCTGTAGTACACGCCGGGAATTCTCTGCCAGTAGTCCTGATCGTAGCGCTCCGGCTCGCCCCACAACGCGGGCGTGAGCCCGGGGAACGGCCGCTTCAGGACCATGATGCCCTTTTCGCCCGGCGCGCAGGCTTGTCCGTCGAGCGAGACCACCGCCGCGTCGATGCCCGGAAGGGGGATGGTGGCCGACCCCGGCTTGATCGGCAGAAGACCGAGTCCGTACGGATTGCCGAAGACCGGGCCGCTGGTCTCGGTCTGCCACATGTGATCGATGACAGGAACCCGCCCCGCGAGAATCCGGTTCTGCAGCCAGTCCCACGCGGGCGGATTGAGGACTTCTCCGGCGCAGACCACGCGCTCGAGACGCGAGTGATCGATGCCGGCGAGTGGGCCGTCGCCGTAGCGCATCAGCGTGCGTACGGCCGTCGGCGAGGTGAAGATCCCCGTGCAGCCGAATTCCTCCACGACCGCACGCCAGTTCGCGTCGGCTCGAGGATGATCCAGGGCGCCTTCGAACACGACGCTGGTGCACCCGGTGAGGAGCGGCGCGTACACCATGTAACTGTGACCGACGATCCAGCCGACGTCCGACGTCGCCCACCACACGTCCGGCGGCTTCAGGCCGAAGACCCAGCGGCCCATGCTGAAAACGTGCACCTGATAGCCGCCGTGCGTATGCACGGCGAGTTTCGGGCGGGCAGTGGTACCCGACGTTGCCAGGATGAACGCCGGCTCGTTCGCTTCCATCGGCTCGCACGCGCCCAAGTGTCCGGCGCCGCCCGCCATGAAGTCGGCCCAGGAGATGTCGCGCGAACCCGCCGGTGCCGCTTCGCCCGTGCGGTTCAGCACAACGACGTGCTCCACCGTGCGGCCGCCGGCACGCACCGCTTCGTCGACGATTGCCTTCAAAGGCACGTTCTTGCCTTTTCGGTACGTCACATCGGCGGTGAACACCAGCCGGGATCCGCTGGCCTCGATCCGATCTCCGAGCGCCTTGGCGCCGAAGCCCGCGAACACCACCGAATGGATCGCGCCGATCCGTACGACGGCGAGCATGAGCACGATCGCCTCGATCGTCGTGGGCATATAGACGGTGACGCGATCGCCTTTGGCGATTCCCATCGCCCGCAGTGCCGACGCGGTCCGGGTGACGCGGTGCAACAACTGCGCGTAGGTGACGACCTCGCGATCGCCCCGCTCGTTGAGGTACACGAGCGCCGCGTGCCCGCCGCGTCCGCCGGCGGCGTGGCGATCGACGGCGTTGAACGCCAGGTTCGTACGAGCGCCCGCAAACCACCGGAATGTCGGCGGGTCCCAATCGAACACGCGGTCCCACGAGCGGAACCACGGCAGCTCCTTCGCGGCGCGTTCCCAGAACGCGTCCGGGTTCTCGAGTCCGTCCCGGATCCATCGATCGACGACAGGGTTGGTGAGCTTCATCGGTCTCTGTTGGTTCCGTCAGTGCATTCCGCTTCGAGCGGGACGGACAAGCACGACGATCGACGCAGAGCGCGCTGAGCTCGCAGAGAAATCACCGGGAACGATCCCCGGCGCACTCTGCGGCCTCTGCGTTGCACGTCGCGCGTCGTGTTCATTGGACAAGTACAGGCCACGTGCTACGGTCGCGCGGCGCCGGTGGACGGAGCGGATCCGACCACTCGAATGACGCCGACGTTGCCTTCGACGGCGATCGTCGTGCCGAAGGGCTTCGACAACGCCTGCACACGCTGCAGGATCCGCTGAGATACCTCTGGGGGCGCCGTTCGCGGAATCCCGAGGTTCGCCATCGGTCCCCCGAAGCCTCCGTCCATCGGATACAGCCTGACTTCGACCAGGCGCCCCTTGTCGAAGCGGCTGAGCGCAATGAGGCTCTCGAAGTTCACCTGCCTCCAGCTCGCCGACGCTCGGCGTCCCACGTCGCTCGTATCGTCCGCCGCCATCGGCGTGCCGCCGAACGACCCGCTCATGATCGACGCGTCCATGTGCTGCCACTGGTAGAAGAACTCGCCGAGGCCGTAGAAGATCGGCTTCCCCTTGTAGATTTCTATTCCGCGGAGCACGTGCGGACCGTGCCCGACGAACGCGTCTGCGCCGTTGTCGATCGCCTGGTGCGCGAGATCGATGAGGAAGTCGGGCGTCTGATCCTCGAACAGCCATTGCTGCGCGGTGATCGGCCCCTGATGCGCATGGATCGTCGCGACGAGGAAGTTCGACAGGTACTTGCCGTTCCGGATGCTGCGGAGGATCTCACGGAGATCGGCGGGATTCATCTCGAAGCTCTTCGTGCCGGGCGTTCCCACCTTGTACCAGATGCCGAACAGCTGCACCCGATCGGCGGGTTCGTTTGCCGGCAGCTTGACGAGGTTGGTGGCCCCCGGTGGCGCGGTGTATACGGCGGCGCGAATGCGCCTGATGGCATCGAGCTGCTCCGGGGTGACGTGATGGTAGGTCGTGTAATCGAGCGCGTTCAGCCCGGGCCTGCCGCCGATGTTTCCAGCCTCGTAGCTCGCCGTGGCGGCGCCCGCGGTATTGTGCGGCGTGTGCATGCCGACGATGGCGATGCGGCCCTTCGGCATGTCGAGGTACGCCGGCGCGCGGGCGTCTTCGAGATTCTTGCCGGTCCCCGCGTGGACGATGCCGGCCGCATCGAGCTGATCGATGGTGGCGAACATTCCCTCCTTGTCGGAATCGAAGATGTGGTTGTTCGCGCGGTTCATCATGTCGAATCCCATCGCCTTGAGATCCGGCGCGACCTCTTTCGATCCCATCATCCCGCGCAGCGGTCCTTCGAAGCGCGGCAGGTCGCTGAGGTTACCTTCCATGTTGCCCATCGCGACGTCGGCGTCGCGGAGGATGCGCACGGCGCTTTGAAACGACGGATCCTCGAGCATCGACGCGGGCCGCTTGATCATCACGTCGCCGACGGCGGCGAGCGTGAACGGCGTCGTGATTTTCATCGCGAGCTCGCGTGCCTGATCGCGTGCGGCAGCGGGAGGTTCGGCGGGCACCTGGCCCGACTGCAGGTTCTGTCCACGCCCAACGAGGGTCAGGAGCGACACGAGGAGCGCCAGGACCGCGACGGCGGGACCGATCCGTGCGCGGCGCCAGGACGGAGTTCGATGAGCCATGCGCACCCTCCTTACGGCATACAACCGGGGTGATGGATGCTAGCAGATCGGCGGCTCCGCTGAGGGTTCGGCGGTTCGCCGGGGGTTCGGCGGCTTCGCCGGGGGGTCCGGCGGCTTCGCTAACGGTTCGTCCGCTTCGCTGAAGAACAACGGCCGACGCTTATGGAGCGTGCGATGGCTGGCCTGGAGGAGTACCATGCGGGCCGAGCTGGTGAACGTAGAGGCTGCGCCAACCGAAGCGAGAGCTGGTTGCGCCAGAAAATGGAGGACGATTGTGCGACATTTGCCCCGATGCGTCGCTGTAGTTGCCGCGGTGTGCTGGCTGGCGGCGCCGGCACACAGCCTCTCGCCGACTGCCGTTCGTGAGCTCGCTGCGACGGTTGCCCAGTCGCCACGGGACGCGGCGAGCGGCAGCGCGAACAATTCACTCACCTCCGACGAAGCGGCTGCCGGCTGGACGCTGCTGTTCGACGGTCGGTCGCTGACCGGCTGGCAGCCGTCCGGACAGGCGACGTGGGCTGCCGAGGACGGCGTGATCAAATCGACCGGCCAGGCGTCTGGGTATCTGAGGACCCTGAAAACGTTTCAGGACTTCGAGCTCAAGGCCGAATTCTGGGCCGACAAGACGATGAACAGCGCCATCTTCGTTCGGTGTCCATCCGATCTGAAGGCCGGCGTGTCGCCGAGAAGCTGCTACGAAGTGAACATTTTTGATCCGCACGAGTTGTGGCCGACGGGAAGCGTCAACGAGATCCAGACCGTGTTGCCGAACAGGATCGACACCGCCGGAAAATGGAATCTGTACGAGATCGCGCTGAACGGCGGCCGGATCGTCGTCAAGTTGAACGGCAAGACCACGGTTGATGCACAAGACACCCGCTTCACGAGCGGGACGATTGCGCTGCAGGCCAACGGTCCCGGATCGGCCGGCGGGGTGATCAATTTCCGGAATATCAAGATTCGGCCGCTCTGACGTAACGCGTTTCCAGCTTGGTGTAGTGCAGTCGGCGATCGTCCACCACCCGTAGCCGCCCGGTTGTGCGTGTATCTGACAACTACCAGGAACCAAGGCCGGACCGGTCCGTAAGCCCTTGGGTCGACGTTGCTACATCGCGGATCCGACGTTCCGGCGCCGGTCCGGGCTGCGATGCCTTCTGCGGGCCGCCAGACGCGAGGTCCGCGACCTCGCTCGGCTCCCGGAGGCTTCTCGCGCGGTCAGGCATCAGCGGTCGGCGCCTTCACAGGATCCGCGCTGCAGCAACGTCAACCCAATGGCCTGTCCATTCAGAAGAACGACGGACCGGGAACGGCGCGCTACAGCGGACTGAAAACTGCTCGATGTCTAGCGCTCTGGCACGGTCCAGAGGAACAAATCCACTCCTTCGACGCTAAGGGTCTGGTCCGGCTTCCAGGTGCCGATCGGAAACTGGTGGGAGACGATGCGTGTGCCGGGGCGCAGTTCCTGTTTCAGCTTCCGCTCGAGCCGCAGGTTGATGCTGCGCGATAGATACAGCGTCACGACGGTGGCGCCGGAGATGTCGGCCGTGAACAGATCGCCGACGAGGAACGCGACGCGGTCTGCGACGGCGCCCTCTCTGGCCACGTCGCGGGCGATCGCGACGAGCTTGGGATCCAGCTCGATCCCCACGCCCGCGGCGCCGTACTTCTGCGCGGCAAGGATCACGATCCGCCCGTCCCCGGATCCGAGATCGTAGACGACGTCGCCCGGCGCGACACGCGCCAGCTTGAGCATGGCGTCCGCGATGGCATGGCGCGTCGGCACGAAAAAGATGTCCGGCGTCCGCGCGGGCGCCTGCGGCAGCGACCAGGCGAAGAGCATCGCGGCGACGAGCCTCATCGGCGGATCATCTTACAGGCTTCGGGCTCGGCGCTTCGAGGTCCGGACGGCTTCGGAGCCTGTTCTCCCAGAACGCCGTTCTGCAGAAAGCGGCATCCCATGACCGCCAGGTCGCGCACGCTCGTCGGCGTCCGCGTGAGGTGGCGCGCCGCGCCGAGCGTGGCAATCCCGTGGCTGAGCGACCAGGTGATCTCCGCGATTTCGACGGGATCGCCAGGTCCGATCCGGCCGTTCCGCTGCTCGTCGCGGATGGTGTTCAGCAGGATGCCGAACGCCTTGTCGGCATGTTCGATCAAGTCGGGGTAGCGGCCCCAGTTCTCCAGGTACCCGCCGAACATCGTCTCGTAATGCGACCGGTTGGCGAGCGCGAAGTCCACGTATGCGCCGGCCATCGCCTGCAGCGGATCGCCACCGTCGGCGGCTGCGGCAGCAACAGCGCGTGCGAGCGTCTCGTGAAAGAGCCGGAACCCCTCCGCCGCCACCCGCGCGACGAGCGCCGCCTTGTCGTCGAAGTGCCGGTACAGAGCCGTGCGCGACACGCCGAGCCGCGCGCCGACCTCACGCAGCGTGAGCCCCGGCACGCCGGCCTCCTGGATCATGTGGACTGCCGCCTCGACCATCGCCCGCTCGAGGTCTCCGTGGTGGTACGCCCCGCGGCGCTTGCGGTGCAGCCTCTCAACCATAAATCGAGGATAACGGGAGATGTTGACAATGTCAACATGTGTCGGCTACGATGTTGACACTGACAACATTGGAGGGCTTTGTGAGGGATTTCATCACGCACACCGGTTTCACGACGGCACTCGGGCGAACGGTCGGACACCTCTGGCGCGCCAGCGCGCCGCTCACGGCCGTCGGCCTCGGAATGCTCGCCGTTTTTGCCGTGACGCTGGCAGGCCTGGCGGTCGATCCTCGCATGGTCACCGGCGCACCCGCGTGGCTGAAACCGGCGAAGTTCGCCATCTCGACCGCCATTTACGCGCTTACCTTCGCGTGGCTGTTCACGTATCTACGGGAATGGCCGCGCCTGACGCGTGTGGTCGGCTGGACGACGGCCGTTGTGCTGGTCGTGGAGGTCGCGTTGATCGAGCTGCAGGCCGCCCGGGGCGTGTCGAGCCACTTCAACGTCGGGACGCTGGTGGACGGCGCGATTTTCACCGTGATGGGTGTGGCAATTCTGATTGCGTGGGCAGCGTCGATTGCTCTCGCGGTGGCGCTGTTCCGGCAACGGTTTGCCGACCCGGCGTTCGGCTGGGCGCTGCGGCTCGGCCTGCTGATCACGGTACTCGGATCGGCGAGCGGCGGCCTGATGACACGGCCCACCGATGTGCAGCTGGCGAAGGCGCGCACGTCCAGAACCATGCCGTTGGCCGGCGCCCACACCGTGGGCGGGCCAGACGGAGGCCCGGGCGTGCCGGGCACCGGCTGGAGTCTGGAGCACGGCGATATTCGCGTGGCGCACTTCTTCGGTCTGCACGCGGTGCAGATCCTCCCGCTCATCGCCATCGCGCTCGGCCGGGTCCGATCGACGACCACGCGCCGGCGCGCCGTCCTGGTGGCGACGGCGAGTTACGGCGCGGTCTTCCTCATCCTGCTGATTCAGGCTCTGGGCGGGCAGTCGGTTTCCGCACCAGCCGGCGCGATCGCCACCGCCCTCACGTTGTGGTTCGTCGGCACCCTGGCGGCCGCCGGAATCGTCGCGGCGCTGAATCCGCAGAGCGCCTGCGCGGACGCTCGTGAGATGGTCGTCTCGTGATCGGCGTAGAGGCGGCGTTCTCGATCGTCAACCTGATGGCGCTCGCGGGCTGGCTGCTGCTCGTCGCCGTCCCGCGAAACGCGGCCGCGCTCTTCGCAGCCGGAACAGTCGTTCCACTGCTGCTCTCGGCGATTTACCTCGGCTTGCTCGCTGCGCACGCCGGGGAGGCGAGCGGCAGCTTTTCGTCGCTCCAGGGTGTGGCGGATCTGTTCGCCAACCGCTGGATCCTGCTGGCTGGCTGGGTGCATTACCTGGCGTTCGACCTGTTCATTGGAGCGTGGGAAACCAGGGATGCCACGGCGCGCGGCCTCTCACGCTGGCTGCTCGCACCTTGTCTGGCGCTGACCTTCATGCTCGGACCGATCGGCCTGCTGGCGTACCACTCCGTGCTGCTTCGGTCCATAAGACGGAGCCACGAAAAGACGAAATCACGAAACCAACGCGAAGCTTCGGGTGCTTGAGATCGCTACTCGGCGCGGGGAAGCTTTACGGGTCCGGCGGTGGCGTCCTCGTCATTGCGGGTTCAACGGCGTGCGATCGTCACGTAGCCGGAATACGCCTGCGAATCGTCGGCCCACGCAAACACCATCAC
>WUUC01182005.1_pt1 | contig 13439 bp, 10 predicted proteins | sample 6278441 | NCBI WGS metagenome assembly WUUC01 (sample SAMN13675441, study PRJNA597444) | soil metagenome | isolation source: soil | place: USA: Washington | collected 2017-10
AAACAGTGCTGGTGCACGCCGGCGCGTGGATCGTAACGATGATCCTAGTGATGATCGGTTGGGTATTCTTCCGGGCCCGAACGTTCACCAACGCGACCGAGGTCTTTCATGCTGTGTTTGCGATGAGCGGATATGAGTTAGCAACTTTTCTTCCGCTCTTGAAATACACTGCACCACTCATCGCGGTTGAGATCTTTCAGCGATCTCGCAGCATCCTCGAGCCGCTTTCGATTGGGCCGGTAATGGTGCGATATACAGCTGCCCTCACAGTATTACTGACCATCATGCTATTCAGCGCCAAAGGTGGTCAGGAATTCATCTATTTCGATTTCTAAGATGGGTAGCGGGCCATATCGAACATGACGTCATCCAGATCTCCACTGCGCCGTATTGCTATGGCGGTCGGGCTATGCGCATTTACGCTCGCATACGCCGAGGGCTTCGTTAGGCTGTTCGATCCTCAGCCGATCATGCCGCGCTACGTCACCGGCACGTCCTACGGTGTCCGCGGCAACATTCCGAATGCCCATTACTGGCATACCACACCCGAAGTCGAGGTTGAGTTCAGGATCAACAGCCTTGGCATGCGCGATACGCGCGAATTCCCGTATCAGAAGCCGCCAGCCACCTGCAGAATTGCACTGTTCGGTGATTCATTTTTCATGGGTTACGAGCTGAAATACGACGACACCTTCGCACATCGGCTCGAAGCGCAACTTCGTGACCACGGCGTCAATGCAGAAGTACTGAATTTCGCTGTCAGCGGCTTTGGTACGGCAGAGATGATCCGCACCTACGAAGCCATGGGAAGCCGTTTTGGCCCTGACGTGGTGATCTTCCAGTGGCACTCCACAGATCCGGATGACAATGTCCGCGCCAGGTTGTTCAGCTTGCAGGAGGGTAGGATCGCGCCCACCAATGCAACCTATCTGCCGTCTATCGCAACACAGGACATGCTGCTCAAATGGAAGCTCTATCGCCTCGTGGCTGATCACAGTCACCTATACAGCTTCATCAGAGAAGGTGTCGCCAAGATCGCGAAGAAGATGCTTGTTTCGCTGCACGGCGCTGGATCAGTGATCGATGCAAATGCATCGGCGCTCGAAGACGAACAGACTCCCGCATCCTTTACCGAAGGGTCAAAATCTATATCACCGGGTGCGAGGCTATCTGCAGCGCTTCTTAACTATGCGAAGACGACGGTGACTGAAGCGGGAAATTCGTTCTATGTAGTCGAGATACCTCTTAAATATTCCAGGACCGAGTTCAAATCATCCATTGCGGTCTTGCCGGAGAAAACGTTATCGCAGTTGAAAGTTATCTCGCCGCTTGACTCATTTCGCAAACTGGCGTCGCCTGATCGCAAGCTATTTTTCGAACAGGGCCAGGGACACATCACTCCAATCGCAGTCAACGCGCTGGTCGATGTGGCAACATCTGTCTTGCTGTCGGACCCACATTTTGAGGCTTGCAGAATGAACGGCGCATCGGCATCGCAGCGGACCGCTGCGTCGAAGAGCAAGGAATCGTAGCCGTGTCCCTCATCTTGGTCGGATTGGCGATCCTTACAGGCCTGAGTCGCAACAGGATCGCTCTCGTTTTATTCGCCCTGCTCTGTGCCGTATTGACACTGGCTGGAGTTGCGGGCCTGGTATTCCCCGTTTAGCGACAACTCACGCCAGTCGTCTGATCGCTGCCGTATCACCCTTCACTTCGACGAGGTCATAACCCTTTGCATCGAGAAACGTCTTCATCTCCAGCTTCTCGTTTTTGAGATGGTGAGACTCGAAGAAAATCACACGAGGTTTGAGACGATCAAAATCGATCGATCGGATGATCTTGTCGTCATGTCCCTCTGCATCCGTCACCAGCAAATCGACTGAACGTCCCGCGCAATAGTTTTCCGCCAGTGAACTCATGGTAAGACAAGGTACACTGATCTCTTTCACTGCATTCTCGGTCGATTTCTTCGTTCCGTTAGCCGTTTCCGTATTCAGGAATCGAATAAGGTGATCACGATCAAAGGATGATTTGCGCAAATACTTGAGCCTGAGCTCTACCGGATAGCTTTCGAGGAAAGCCTCATCGTAGGTGTAAAACCTCAGCTCCTGCTCGCCTGAGGTTGAAATGGCCGCATTGACGAACTTGAAATTCGAGTCCTTTAAATAGGCATAGTTGTACTTGAGAAGATCGAACACATAAGGCAAAGGCTCGACGAACACACCTTCCCACTTGTCCCGAACGACAAATTCCCTGATGGGATCGTTTCGCAAACCGTCATTTGCGCCGATCTGAATAAAGTAAAAATTACCGCGGTTCGCGCGTGACAGCGGGTCCAGAAATTTATAGGCGGCAGTCGGGTCGGATGATAGCGATCGCTTGAACCGCCAGAGCATGTCATACAGCGATGGGTTCTCTCTGACCCAGTCCTTTAACGCTTGCAACACACTGTACCTCCGTCATTCGAATCGTAACCAACCCGAGCCCAGTCTCTGCTGCACTAGTCCGTGCGACCCAGACAGGCTACGACAAACAAATCACTGCGGACACCGCTGCAACGACAAGCTCATCCGCACGGAAGCGGGGAGTGTAATTCGGCTTCGGTGCCCAGAGAAGAGCCAGACATACAATCGACCACCCTGAGTCTGAAGCCCTCATTGTCGCAATGCCCCGGTAGGCGGCACACCAGAAGTCGATAACGGGCCAGTCACTAGCACATGTGACACGTGTATACCTATGCTCGCCTTGCCTGTCACTGGGAGCTCGACATTCTCCCTTCAGTGCGCCGGTGTCGCTCAAATGATTCCAGATGCCGATCGGCGACAGATTTCCATGTATAGGCGGAGATCACACGTTGCCGAGCTGCGCGGCGCATATCGGCGAGATGCTGGGGATGATCGTGAAGCTGTTGAATACACGCGGCTAACGCGACTGAATCTCCCGGCGGAAACAACAGACCCACGTCGGACGATAACATCTCCGGAATGCCGCCTGTCGCGCTGCCGACGACGGGCGTACCCATCGCCAACGATTCGAGCACCACCTTACCCTGAGCTTCGAAGCGCGACGGCACGACAAATATATCCGCCGCCGCCAGGTGCTGTCGGAAACGAATGTCTGTGTTGTTAATGAACCCGAGGAATTTGACCGGTAGTCCGCTGGATAGAGCAATCACGGTTTCGGCATACGCGGTGGTTTGCGCGTCGCCGACATCGAACGATCCACTGAGTGGCCCGATGATCAGTATTCTAAGTCCCGGCAAACTGGGAACTAGAGACCGCACCGCCTCCAGCAGTACGTCGGTACCCTTGACATGCTTGATGCGGCCGGTAAGGAGTACGATGAAATCGCCGTCCGGAATTCCCAAATCATTCCGCGCCGAGATCCGATCGATTGGCTCCCACGCGGAAAGATCGATTCCATTGGGGATAACTTCGATTCTGGCGTCCGGAATTGCAGCTTTCAGGTAGCTCCCTAGCCCGATCGTAAGCACTGACCGCCTCACAGCCGAGGCTTCGATCCATGCAATGACTCGGGTTCGCAATGTTTGGACAAAACCAAGGCCAATCCGGCTCCGGCCGGAGCCGGGATTTAAGTCAAGCGCCCATAGAGTCGTGTGAGCCGTATAAACCACTCCTAGTCCGTAAGTACGCTGAAGTAAAAATGCCAATTCGGCGGCATGCACGTGAATGATGTCAAAGCCCGAAAAGTCGACACGCGCCGCAAGCTGACGCATGTACGAGTAGTAATTCCGCCAGAGGCGCCAGAGTTTGAGAATCGGATTTGTAGTGGACGAAGCTGCCCAGCTTTCTGGCTTACCGACGAGTTCAATGACACCAATTCGCTCGCTGAGAACTCGACGCTTCGACTGACACACCAGATCAACCAACACTACCTCATGTCCGCCGGCTGCAAAGTGGTTCGACAGTTCGCAGATATCTGTCGAAATGGGGCCCATACGATCGGTTCCGACCGTGCCACTTACTGCAACTTCAAGTATACGCATGGGTCCAGTATTCAATTTTCAAGTTTGTGGTCGCCGCATTCTCTCGCTCACAGCCGATTGCGTACACTTAAATTCCAAAATTTTTAAGCAAAATCCACATGTCATGCTGAATGGAGCTTAGGCTGGACCTGTATGGCTGACCAAACTGACTATTATCTGCCAATGCACTGATCGGTGATGAGAGACAATGCATCCGAAAATGCTTTACAGTAATCAGTAGGTCTCCAAGGCTCGCAGAAGGCTTGGATGACAATCGCGGAATCTGCGCATGGCTAACATTTGGAAGGGACATCGGCATGCTCGAACACCTAGTCGGATCCTACATCGCAGGCCCGCATCATCGGGGGAAAAAGCGGTTTCTGAGACAACTGCTTGGCTTGATGGATGGGCGACAGATCAAGTCCAAGTACGGTGTTTTGATGCGATCGAATTCGAGGGACGCAACGAATTTTTTTGCTATCTCCGGTTCCTACCAATCGGATTATAGTGATGTGTTTGCTGAGGTGAGTCAGTTGGAGCCTGGCATGGCATTCTTGGACATCGGCGCGAACGCCGGTCTATTTTCGCTCGTGGCATCGGGCAAGGTAGGTCCGAATGGTGTTGTCGTGGCGTTCGAGCCCTCATTGAAGACGTTCGGATATTTGATCGAAAATGCAGTGGCCAATGGCTTGCAAAATTTTTTCGCGTTTAATGCCGCTCTTGGTGATGCCACTAAGATAGCTAGATTCTCTGCGGGTAGTCCAAACCATTCCGGAATAGCCCATCTCGATGAGCGCGGCGAAACATCGGTTCTTCAGATCCAATTCGACGAGTTGTCGAGATTATTCGATACCATCATCGGTAATCGCGAGTCCTGCCTCAAGATCGATGTGGAAGGTGCGGAATGTCAGGTGATCGATTCGATCAAGAACTTCATTGCAAAACCGCAAGTAAAAAAGATTATCGTGGAGATTGATCCTAAATACCTGGCGAGGTCCGGCTTCACGCCGGAGGATGTCTATAATCGCTTGACCACGGTCAACTTTGTGCCGCGACGCGGGCTAGGAAGCGCAAAGCACTATAACGAAATCTTCGAACGCCTGTGACCTCATGCAAAACCCGATCTGCTCGCGTGACGCGTGCGTCCGCCAGAACGGCTGGGGCACCGTTACGCCATCCTGGTCATGCATCGCTCTCATCACCAATTGGAGCTAGTGCAGAATTCCTCGGTTGAGGACTGGGTTTTCTGAGTTGGAACCAAATGGTAGTTGAGTTAAGTTCAGGACCACCCGACTTCTTCGGTTGAGTACCACTTGGTGAATCGCCTTTTCACTGCACCTACTGAGTGATGAAGTGCACAGCATGTCGATACCCGATCCGACTGATCCGTCTCAACAAGGGAAGGCATGAGAGTCTGGAGTCTCTCATGCCTTATAGAGATGCCAACTCGCCTACCGCGCCGGTGCGCAACCGAAACCGCTGGCCACAGACTGAAGTGTCGATCCCCGGCGAAAGCCATCGTGAGTCACTGTGATGGACTTTGTCAATGGAGACCCATCGTCCCTATTTCCGGCATAAATACCGAACTTTGCAGCGGCATACGCTTGAGAAGCGGAAATAGTCTCTGACTTTCCTTTACCGTAGTAAAGGGTAGCCTTCTTCCAATCCACCGTCTTCTTGAACTGCGATTCGCCTTGCTGTCTTTGCCAGATTTCCACCCGGCCTTTCGAAGAGTCGGTAGACCAAATAAAATGCATGATCACGTCGTTCCAGCCACCGATTTCGAATGTGGTCGATTGAGACATGACATCCGAATACGAAAAACTGCTACCGTTCCAGTTGATCAGTCCGCCTTTGGAAGCAAAGACGCCAGTCCCGATCGGGCCTTTGCTGCTGGCTACGCCGGTACTCACAGAAAGAGCAAATTGTGGGTTTGCCCCGCCATGCCAGCCGGAGTGAAACTGATTTAGAATTAAATAGTTTGCATCAGGCGCATAATCTTTGGGGATGAAAAATGAGAACGCGTAATAGTCCTCTTGGCCAGGCACATTGCGTTCTTTCGCATGACACTCCAAGTGAATCGTCGAGCGGCTGCTGTCTTGATCACCCGCTTTGACCATAAAACGAGCGGCACTCGTGCCTTGTCGCGTCAGTGACTTCGTCAGCGCAACTTGGTCCGAGGGAGGATTCAGGCCTTTGCCGTCCCTATAGATAAAAGTTCCGCACTGGCTCAAATTGCCCGACTCCCAGTCGTAAGCTTCTTTGATCGTGCCGGCAGCGGTCGAGCGGCCTGTCCACGTGCCCTCGGGCATCTGGCATGTCCCTCCCTGCACAGGCACTGGATCTTTCGCACATTGCGTGCCGTCGATACAGATGCCCGTTGGCGGCATCGGAGCCGCCATCGTACAAAATGGGACTAACATCGACAAAGCAACGCCGACGACAGACAGGCCTGCGTTCTTAGTTTCATTCGTCATAAACAGCTCCAAAGGTTGCAGAAAGCGAATACGGAGTGGCATAAATGGTCGTTCCGACCACAGAATCACTGCGTTTGGCAATTACATACCAGCGAACTTGTTGCGGACGCGGAGCTGACATACATGGCTCTAACGGTTACCAGGTACCGGCAGCCCCGCTGTCCCGAACTCTCAAATTCTGGACCGGTAGCTTTGCGTCCTCGCCTCGCGGCGAGTTTGCGATTGACGTAATCAGTATCGCTTTGACTGCGGTATCTCACAAGCAGGCAAAACATGAGCTAGCAATCGACGTACCCTTAACCATACAGGGATCCTGCGCGACAACAAACTGTCTTCGGACGCCAACACTTGATCGGCGATTTTTTAACCGGCAGCGGCACAGCACACCATGTGTGCAATTGGATCTAAAGTTAATTACAATCAAATACTTATGAAGGAAACTTGGCGACTAACAGTACCGGTAAGATCAGCGCGCGACTATGCAGTTCGGTACGGGCGACCATATGCTGCAAGCGCACCGACTGTCGCCATGTTGCCGCGTGAGTTCAAACACTGTACCCGCACTCCTGAAGATTGCGGTCCTTAGCAAACATCTGACGCCTCACTTGCATGAGTATGGAAAGAGAGATAGTACCAAGTCGGCCTACCGTCACCCGCACGTTAAACTTGTCAGGGTGGAGTGCACACTCAGATACTCTTATTCACCAGACGTCGCCCCTCCCCTTCGTTAAAAGAAGCATATGAGGTTACTCGAAGATCTAAAGGCACAGCGCGAGGGGATGCTCGGATTGGGATTCTGGGCGATTGTTGTCTATCGGTTTGGTCATGCGCGATTCGTTATAAAAAATAAATGGCTTCGCGCACCGTGGACCATTGTCTATATCTTGCTTAGCAAGTTGGTGGAAATATTCTGCGGTATCATCATTCCGTCTACCGCAAAGATAGGACGCAGGTTATCCATCGAACATCATGGATGCATTGTCATTCACGGTGCTACAGAGATTGGGAATGACTGCCTCATTCGCCACGGCGTAACGACGGGCAATGTCGGCGCTTCGGATCCCCACGGCGCGCCAAAGATCGGCGACCGTGTGGATATTGGTGCAGGTGCAAAACTCCTCGGACGTATTCGGATCGGCAATGACGCCATCATTGGAGCCAACGCAGTGGTCGTCCGCGACGTGCCCGACTACGCTGTCGTCGGGGGTGTGCCCGCTCGAATCATCAAAATTCGCCCACCCAAACTCTGACAGAAGCACCTTTCGGTAAGCATCTGTGTAGCGCTCAAAGCCCTGCCAGTAAGTTCAGAAGCTTATGCGCACTTTCAGGGGTGTGATTCCTGTAAGCGTATGCGCGAGCAGCTTCGCTTAGTTCAGCGAGCCTAGTTCGATTGCTGGCCAATCCTTCTATCACTGAAATCAATCCATTCAGACTACCCGCCACGACGCCAGCGCCACCCTTGGTTAGGCATCCATCTGGATCGACGAAGCAGCTCACCACGGGCACTCCACGCAACCACGCCTGAATGAACGTATTTGCAAACCCTTCGGATGCACTCGTGTTAACGAACACATGGCTCGAAGCTATTTCTTCATTGACTCTGGCAAGCGGTTGTTCGCCGAGATAAGAAAGCTTTGGCACTCCCTTTATGCGCTCGTAAAGCTTCCCGAAGATTTTCTCCGGCCCTGCCCGACCGATCATCACAAAATCGATTTCAGGACGATTCCGCAATGCGGACGCAAGTTCGACAAAAAGTTCAGGATGCTTCCAATCTTTGAAATTAGCGACCCAGATAACCTTCAAGCGGGTCGGGTCACGTTTCGCTACGTATTCGGACGGGATAGGTTGGAAATTCCGCACGACCGCTGCGGCATCAAGCCCGTAATTCGATTTCAATAAGCGCACTTGATCTTCTGTCTGCGCGACAATCGCAGTTGCTCGAAGCATCCCGTAGACGGAAATTGCGCGCTCTAGACGACTGTTTATTGCCCCAGGTCTCCATCCTCTACGACGCAATTTTCTAGCATCATTGTCGTGTGCCAAATGAAATACGAACCTTGCACCGTGGCGTTGAGCATAGAGACCACAGGCACCTGTGAACGACATCAATTCTCTCTGATAAATTACATCCGGTTTTAACTTCTGCAGAGCACCGTAGAGGGACGGCAAATTCGGCAACATTCGAAGATGCGCAAAGCGCCGTCGGAACCCGATCCGCACAATCTGATAAGTTCCCTGATCAAGCTTTTCGGGCGTGAGATTCGCCAGAAAGTAAGTTTCAAACTCTGGTCGCTTCGCGAGTTCATCAAGAATGCATTGGACCTGGTATTGCGCGCCGCCGATTTGGACCGACCAATGCCCACCCATGACAATACACAGCCTGATCTTCTTTGAATGGGTTACGTTCCGATCGCTGGTCATTGGATCCTTTTGATTGGCTTGCAACATGAAGAGAAACAGGTACAGCCAATCAGATTGGCAAATCGAATGCGGCTTTGAGAGCTTCAGAAAAGCTGGGACTACTTTCCGACCGCAAACCCTCGGCACTTCGATTTGCGCCGTTGCGAAGTTTCTCTAGCAGACCTGCCTCTCCAACTAGCCGCTCCAAAGACTGCTGCAACTCGTGAGCGTTATTTGGCTCGAACAACAATCCGTTAACACCGTGTGTCACCGCGTAAGGAAAAGGTCCAAAGTTCGAGGCAATTACCGGCACGCCTAGTATCAATGCCTCAACAACTACCATGCAACGACCTTCGGGAAATTCCCGTCGAGTTGGGGTGACGACTGCTGTAGCCATCGCCATCGCTGCCGCCAACTGCTCGTGCGAAAGACGTCCAAGATAGAGTATTCGTGCATCCAGTTTGAGGCTCTGCGCCTTTCGCTGCAATTCGCCGAGATTGTTACCGTCGCCGACGATTGCAAGCCCGAGATTAGAATTTCCATTTTTCACAATTTCGCTATAGGCGTCTAGCAGATCAAAGATCCCTTTGTCACGCTCTACTCTGCCAGCGAACATCAGAACTTTCGGATACAGCGCACAGAAATCCGTTAGCTTGAGAGGCGCAGAAGTTCGCTCTGCGAACAATGGGAAGTCCTTAACTGGCAGCTTGAATTCTTTGATTCTAGACTGGTTCACACCGATGCTTTTGACCTCGTCGACTAGAAACTGACCGTGACAAACTACAGCGTGACAGGAGCGAATGCTGGCCCGATCGAGCATCGAACTGACTGATCCAACTCCCGCTCGTCGCTGGATTTCATTGTGACGCGCGTGCACCAATGGGATGCCCAGCACCTTTGCCATAAAGGCCGTTGTCCAAAGTAGTTCGCCAGAACGCCCGCAAACAATCCTTTCTGGACGCCAGCGCCAGATCCGAGAAGCAAGCTCAAAAGCCGATCTTCCACGAGCCATCAAACGCGACATCGTCCCACCGTTAGGAGGCAAGAGACTTTCGACCCATACGTTTGCACTTTGAAAAGAATCGGCCAGCTTCCAACGGCATACGATATACAGATCCTCGTCGGGCAGCGCGCGAATGAAATCGGCCGCATAAAAGCCGGTGCCACTAATGCCTTCATTGACCGCAGAGCAAGCGCGCCGCACCTCATTAACCGCATCGCCATCTTTGACGTACAAATATCGCATGTTGATTGTTAATCCAGATAGCGAATGCGCAGCCGACGTAGTGGCTGCTCGAAACGCATGAGTCAGCGTAATTGCCGGCTCCTAGCTGCCAACTGACGGTATAGCCCTTCCACCATATCGGCGATGCGCTCATAGTCTCGATTCTGTTCGACATAGGCACGTCCGCGCCGCCCCATCGATTCCGCCTCGACAGGATCTCTGAGAATTCTAACTATTGCATCGGCAAAAGCCTGTTCAGTATAGGGGACGCAGATACCGGCTTTGCTCTCCATCAACACGCGCTCCTGTTCAGGATGATTATTGGCGACCACTGGGCGCGCGAGAGCCATGTATTCCACCAGCTTCGTCGGCGACGTGGAATTGAGGATGGGCGTAGGAGCAAATGGCGACACACAGACATCCGCGCTGGCAACCAGTTGCAGCGCATCCTTTTGCCGCAGGAATCCCGTTATTGTGAGGCGATCAAGAATGTTCAAGCGGAGCGCCTCGGAGCGAATTTGCTCAACATCCCCAGGACGATCGCCGTCGCCAACCAACAACAAGGTAGCAGTGGGAAAGTGCTCCACCACCTGCGCAAACGAGCGAACGACAAAATCAATTTTCCGCTCACCAGCCAACGTTCCCAGATAGCAGACCACCGGCCCTGAATTTTCGTGCCGTTCGGCTGGCGCAATCGAGACGAACGTTCCCAAGTCGACCCCCATCGGCACGGCGGTCATTTTCTCAGCTGCAATTCCATAGGAGATCAGATCCATCTTCATTTGTTCACTCTGAACGATGACGTGAGCTGCCCGTTTAAGAACAAACCCATACAGGAGCTTGAAGTGAGTCCAACCGCGGATACGATACAACCATGGATAGCGAGCTTCGCCTATTCTAGCCAAATGGAGCGATGCCTCTGGGTGAGGGAAGGACAGCCAGTAGACGAATAGCGCATGTCCACGCCACGCAGCCCACATCGCCGGAAGCGTAGCGAGAATTTTATCTTTGACTTCTAGAATGTCGTACTGCTTCTCCCGAACGCGTCTTCGAACATGTAGATCGTTCCAGAGGCCAAGTAGATGCTTGCGGATCCGGTGTCGCCGGGAACTACCCAGATCCGTACGGCCCACGAATACCGTACCTCCACCCCATTGGGCCTGGTATTCATTGTCGCAGGCTTCTTGACTCTGCAGAATCCAATCGACCTGCAGCCCTCTCGCGGCGAGCTTCTTTCCGAACAAAACGGTAACGTCGACTCGAAACGGGGGGTATTTGTCACTCGAAATGATCAGCACGCGGGGTGGCAGTTCAGTATTAGACGGCATCAACGCGTCCTCGCATGCACGGTAACAGGAGGCAATCGTTATTCGCGCGATTTTCTACTATGCAAATTTCTATCATCTTGAGGGCACACTTCATCGCGTCACGAATACCAGCAGAGATTCTCAGATTGGAGCGGACCTATCGGCCGTTGAGGGACGGACAATTCCTAGCCAACGGAGAATACCTACCTCTTTCCCATGCATGAGATTGCCGAGCAGCTCTCGATCACTCGACGATAAAGCCGGACTACGAAGGTATATTAGCTCGGCTAAACCACAAATGACGCCGCCTAAGATCAAATGGACAATAGATGGCACATGCAAGTACTGCTTTAATCCGTAGCCAAGGGCTATGGCGCCTGCCCACACGACAACGCTGCTAGTCGCCAGCGCTCGAAAATTCAACCAGCGCGCCTGATCGCGAACGAACCACCATATGAAAAGGGTCTTGAAAAACTGAGCCGAACCGCTGGCTATGGTAGCGCCATACACACCGCTGATTGGCAGTAGCACCAATAACGCAACCACGTTATAGATCGCAAACACTTTGCTAGTGAGAATAGCTGAAGATTTCTCTTCGTACTGCGCCACTAAGGTCACGGGTGTTGCCATGAGATTCAAAGTGGAGAAGACCAATATCAAAGGCAAGAGACTCGAATATTCAACATACTTCGTCCCGAATACCAAGGTCACCAGCTCCGCATGATAGATAATGCTGAAAGCAAGCAAAGGCCACTGAATCATGAAATTGATATTGACCAGGAGCGAAAAATAGCGCGGAATTTTTTCTTTTGCGTATTTTCGCTCGACGGCAAAAAACATCGGTTGAATAACATTCTGAAATAGGCGACCAGGCAACATTTGCGCGGCCATTTCGACGAGGCGGTTATAAAAGGAATAGATGCCGACGGAAATAGGATCTATAAAGGCTGCAATAAAGAAATTATCGCTCTTCGAACTCAATATCAGCGTCCCCGCATCGTTGAAATTGTTGTAGAACCCATAACGAAGCATGCGCCTTTTCTCTTCTGCAGTGGGCAGCTGACCCTCCAAGCGTTCGATGGAAGGGACATTCTTGTTATAGAAAATCCTCATGCTTAGGTAAGCCAAACCATAGGCTGCCGTATCTGCCAAAATGGCATTGACGAGATCAAGATAGTCAAACCAATAAAATAGACAGTAAGCAATCAGCTTGCCGTAGGCCAGCAACGCCATCGATCCCACGCTCAAACGGTGGAGCATTCGAGAAGCCAACGAGAGCTGCAGGATGCCAACTTGAAAGTGAATTAGAATGAGTACGCTGAATAGCGCGAACTCGTGACGATACGGCTGCAGATTGACCAGAGGAGCGACCAAATTCCACGCTAGCAATGTTCCGCCGATGACCAGCAACGATGTTCCAAATCGGACCCCAGAGACGAGCCTGACTAACCACGCGGCCGCAATCTTATTACCGGCTGCCAGGTACTCGGGCTGATAACGGCGCAAAGTCTGTTCCAGACCAAGGGAAGCCACCGTGCTGATCACGGGGATAAAGGCGTAGAGCAAGTTGAAGACGCCGAAGTCCTCCTTCGGCATGGCGCGGACCAGGAGGATATAGCTCAGGACCGTTGCAACCTGGGAAGCCGCGCGATAGATGACCGTGTCGAAAACCGAACGGCGCGCGCTACTGCGGTTATAAATAGCCATGAATTGTTCTTCTCAGTGGATCAGGAGAAACAGAATCACGAAAGCATGCCAGTCGACTGTTTACTACGCTGCCTTGCCGAATGGCAGAGCGCAGGTTGGAGGCTCGACCGGGATTGCGCGCGACCAGGAAATATGAGCGATAGCCATGGCATTTTCACGGATCACGCAATGGCTCTACGCAAGGCTGTCAGAATTCTGCTCAGGGTTGGTTATGGATTGAAGCACGATTCGTGACTTCAATCCGGAACTAACCGACGCCTTGGAATTGGCGATGTGAGAGCCGAGAAGCAGCCGCAATTACCTCCGTGATACGCTTTCATTGGGCAACGCCGGAGAAC
>WUUC01229781.1_pt1 | contig 13437 bp, 8 predicted proteins | sample 6278441 | NCBI WGS metagenome assembly WUUC01 (sample SAMN13675441, study PRJNA597444) | soil metagenome | isolation source: soil | place: USA: Washington | collected 2017-10
CCGGGTTTGGAACAGTTGGTAATGATGCCAACCTCAACGCAATCGCACTATATTCTTCAACAGGAGGACAGTACCTGATCGGAAACACATACTATCCGAGCGTATCGCTTTCCCAACTTGAAAATCCCGACCTCTCGTGGGAAACCGTAAAGACGATCAATCTCGGTCTCGACTATTCTTTCTTTTCAAACCGCGTATCGGGCAGTCTCGAGTTTTTCCGCGCCGACAGGCTGGATATACTTACAGTGACGCAGCTGCCGATCAATAATGCGGTAAGCAGTTTCAACACCAACCTCGGCGGATCGCAACGACGCCAGGGTATCGATTTCTCGATCACAACGAAGAACGTGCAAGGCCCGCTTACATGGGAGACATCAATCAACTTCTCCACGTTCAAGAACCGATGGCTTACAAGAAATCCTTTCATAACGCTTCAGTCGTATGAGAACGTAGACGACAGGACCGATGTCGTCTACGGATGGCGTACACAGGGTATTATTAAAAGCAATACGGAGCGTCCTGCGTACATGTCCAACGCCAGGCTTGGTAACATAGTTTACGAAGACGTGAACGGCGATGGTGTGCTCGATGTGAAAGACGTTGTTCGCCTTGGCAACACAACTCCGAAGTTGCTGTTCGGTTTCGGCAATAAATTCGGCTTCAAAGGATTCGATCTCGACGTCTTTATTTATGGTCGTCTCCAGAACTACCAGGTTAACGATCTCGCAGGCTTCTACGATCCAGGCCGCATCGGCGTTCCACAAGGATTGAACACGCTTGTCGATATCAAGAATGTGTGGTCGAACGACAATACGGAAGGTATTTACCCCGGAGTTGCAGCTGATGCTTACACAGGATCAAATCCAAGCGGCAATAACAACTTCTACAGGAAGAACGTGGACTTCGCCAGGATAAGGAACATCACTTTGGGCTATACATTCAACACGAACAAAGCGATCAAGATGGCGCGGGTGTTTTTCGATGTCCAGAATGTAGCATTGTTTACAAACTACGATGGGTTCGATCCGGAACTTGCGGCCGGCCTTGCGCCAAATGCCAACCCGAACCCTTATCCTCCTGCTATTTCAACTACTGTAGGCGTGAATCTCACATTCTAAGGACCAAAACAGAAAAGCACAACGGTTATGAAAATATTCAACATAAAAAGAACATTGGTTTGGATTGGTATGATAGCCGGCCTCTCAGCTCTCGTCTCTTGCGACGAGCAGCTGGAGACGGTTGTTAAGTCCCAGCTTACGCCGGACAATTTCTACCAGTCAGAAGGCGACGCAAATGCGGCGTTGATCACCTTGTACGTGCCGTTCACGTCGAACTGGGGCAACCCGGACCCCGGTCTGCCTTCCAACGATCAGTGGCGCGCAGCATTATACAATGCCGACCTGAAGAGCTACCTGCTGCGCTCGCTCCTGACGACCGACGAGATCGCCAACGACGGAACGGCCGTAAACTCCGGAGCGCTCACGAACTTCACCTGGGGTTCTTCGACATGGACGGGCGGCAACGAACCGAATTATCCAAAGATCAGCTATGTCGCAAAAGCTACCGAGGTGATTGAAGCCATCGAGAATTCGAGCGCGGTAAGTGACGCTGTTAAAAAGAGTTACGTCGCGCAGGCGAAGGCCCTTCGTGCCTGGCTGATGTACGTACTGTATGATTTCTACGGCCCACTCAACGTTAAAACAGAATACGAAACACTTGCCGACACCGAACCGACACCGCGTCTTTCGAACGACGAGTATGTTGCCCTCATGGTGAAGGATCTCGAGGAGGCGTTACCCGACCTGAAAGACAAATACAATGCAGATCCGGAAAACTGGGGACGTGTGTCGCAGGGTTCTGCCCGCATGGTACTACTGAAGATCTACATGCACACCAAACAGTGGGCAAAAGCTGAAGCTGTAGCAAAGCAGATCACAACAATGGGATATTCATTGCTTACGGGCCCACTCGGCTACCGCAATGTATTCACGCAGGAAAAAAACAATGAGATCATCTACGCTGTTCCGGCAAACGACGCATCTCCCAATTTTTGGCTGCAAGAGGTCCTTCCCGGAGATTTCAAATCGGCTCCTGGAATATCAGCACGTAACGTGGGCTGGAATGAGAACTACATGCCGTGGTCATTCTATGACACGTACGAAGCAAATGACATTCGCAGGAACACGACCATACTCGCATCTTATACGAACCAGAACGATATAGTCGTAACCAGGGCAAGCGGAATGCGGGGAGCTCTACCGGTAAAGTACATGGAACCAGCACCCACCGAACCGGGTCAACCTCATGATGTGGTTGTGTTCCGTTATGCCGATGTCCTGTTGTTGCTCGCCGAAGCGATCAATGAACAACGCGGACCTGCCGATGCTTACCAGTATGTGAACCAGGTAAGGACAAGGGCGGGAGTCGCGGTCTTTTCCGGGATGACTGCAGATCAGTTCAGAACAGCTTTGCTGGCAGAACGCGGACGTGAGTTGTTTGCTGAAGGCGTTCGTCGCCAGGATCTTATCCGCAACGGTTCATTCATATCGAATGCACTCTTAAGAGGAAAGACGGCCGCCGCTGCTCACATGACACTGTTCCCCATACCGAACTTCGTCATCGTGCAGGGAAGAACTGTGATCACACAGAACCCCGGTTATACAGACTAATGCTATCCAACGACAAACCTTAAGAAAGAGGCAATGAAAAGTTTATTCAACATACTGATCTCCGGACTAATTGTAGTCTGCTGGTCGTGTACGCCGGAAGAAGATATAATCGACCTGGGCGCTCAACCCGCTCCAAACGTTTTGAAGAACGATGTGTCGACCGGTAGTTCTGTAGTCTTACAGCAGGCTAACGCCGACGATACGTTTGCTGCCCTGAACTGGACAGCAGCCGACTTCGGTGGAAGAGCAACCAACTATTCCATCGAGATGGACAAAGCTGGCAACAACTTCACCAAAGCGCGTGACATCATTACGATCAAGGGTCTTACACAAACACTTTCCGTGGAGGATATCAACTCGGCTTTAATTCTCTATGGAATTGAACCCGGTAATGCCGTGGAAATGGAGATACGCGTCCGTTCATGGGTCGACTATATCTCGTATCCCGCTGTATCGAACCCACTCAAGTACACGCTTACTCCCTACGAACTGGTGTTTCCACCACTCTATATAAATGGAGACGCCCAGGGTTGGAATTTTACGAACGCAGTTGCGCTGACCAGCACCAGTCCCGGTGTTTATACAGGTAAGGCGAAATTTCAGACCAACGGAAAGTTCAGGTTCTTCATGATACCCGACTGGAGCATTCCCGGCAACGAGCTCGGCTTTAGCAATTTTGCAGTTGCATCACTTCCCTCAGAATTTGTCACCGGGGCCGACGGCGACAACAACATTCAGTTCACCGGACTTACTGCCGATTATAACATCACCGTTTCTATTGAACCCAATTCAATAGAAATAGCACTGGCAGGACCGCCACCTCCTCCTGAATCACTGTTCCTTGTGAAGAGCCAGACGACAGATCTTGCAGATGCCATCGAACTCGGGAGTATCGATTCGGCTGTCTACCAGGGAATACTCCAACTCGATGCCAACACGAAGTTCCGTGTGTTTGCCGGGCGTGCGTGGAATGCAGCCAAGTGGGGATGGAACTTCTTCGAAGAAACGAGTGACTTTGTTGACGACAGCGGCGACGATGTTTCAAACGTCCTCGTCACCGGCGCCACAGGGTATTACATTGTTACCGTATCACTTCCCGACAAGTCTATCACGCTCGAGGAAACAGCTGAGCCTTCGCAACAACTCTTCCTTGTCGGTGATCCCAATGGTTGGGGCCTCGATGACGGGCTGGCCATGCGGAGCCTGGGAAGCAACACGTTTGAAGTGATTGCCCAGTTTGACCAAGGGGACATATTCAGGTTCTTCAAAGAACTCGACTGGGCCGGAGACCAGGTGAGATATAGTACACTTGCCGGTGGCACGATCGATACCGAACTTGAAGATGGTGGCGGAGGAGATTCGAACTTCCGATTTGCTGCCGCTTCCGGAATCTATAAGTTGACCTTGTCATTGGGCGACAAAACGATTACCGTAGTACCGGCTTCAGCGCCCACATTACACATCATGGGGGACGATCAAAACTGGGCACCAGCTACCGCGGTGAACATGACGTGGCTCGGTGGCGGCAAGTTTGAAGCAACGACAACCTTCACTAACAATTCAATATTCCGATTCTTCGCCAACAATGATCCAGGAGCATGGGACTGGGCCGGGGAGCAATGGCGTTACAGCTCGTTTGCCAACGGCACTATCGACACAGCCAATTTCGGCGATGGCGGTGGCGGTGATTCCAACTTCAGGTTCATCGGAACTACCGGTACGCAGAAGATCGTAATCAACATTAACAGCCTCGCGATCGATATCGAATGATTTTAAGGGCACTTCCGTTCCTGTTGATCCTGTTGACGTCCTGTAAAAAGGAGGCCGACCCACCCCCGGAGCCATCCATCGGAGTTTTTTCTCCGGTGCGTGGCGTGCCCGGGTCACTGGTGACAATCTCCGGCGTTAATTTTGGCGAGTCGGTTTCCAGCGTCTCCGTCCTGTTCAATACGACGGAAGCGGTAGTGAAGTCGGTCAGCGACAAGTCTGTTGAAGTGACCGTTCCTCCGGGTGCCGAAAGTGGTCCACTCACGATCAAAGTAGGCGAACGTGTTACGGTTAGTTCATCCGACTTTACTGTACTGGATCCCGAGGACACCGTTTTCTACTTCGGGTCGGACCTTTCTTACGTCAACCAGATACTTGATCACGGCGGCGTGTATAAGGTCGGCAACGAAGTCCGCGATCCGTACCGCATATTCAAAGAGCACGGTAACGAGATCGTCAGGCTGCGCCTTTGGCACAACCCGGTATGGACGAAGGAAGTGTACAATCCCGACGGTACCCAGATGTATAACGACCTCCCCGATGTAGCAAGAGCGATCGACCTCAGTCGAAAGCAGGGTATGAAGGTGCTGTTGGATTTTCATTATTCTGATATATGGGCTGATCCCGGAGCGCAAGAGATCCCTGCCGCGTGGAAGGACATCAAAGAGATCAATGTTTTACGCGACTCGGTATACAAATATACATTCAAGAGCCTGAAATATCTCGACTCAAAAGGACTGCTTCCTGAGTTTGTTCAGTTGGGCAACGAGATCAACTGCGGCATGCTGTATGAATTCAACCAGGTTCCTGTGGCTGGCTTCCCTTCGTGTAATGTATGTAATGGGCAATGGAGTAACCTGAGAACTGTGATTAACAGCGGCATCAAAGCCGTCAGGGATGTCTCGGCGCAATCGACTATCAAGTCGAAGATACTGCTGCACGTAGCCGATCCCTCTAACGTTGAATGGTGGTTCGATAACATAACGGCTAGTGTGACTGATTTTGACATGATCGGATTCTCTTATTACCCGATATGGCACACGACTGTTCCGCTTTCTCAGCTTTCAAACCAGGTGGCGCTTTTCAAGAACAAGTTCAGTAAACAAGTTATGATCCTGGAGACTGCCTATCCATGGAGTCCAGGTGGAAACGACGGGTACAATAATTTATTCGGGGGCCAGGCGCCTGTCACCGGGTATCCATACACACCCCAAGGTCAACTGGACATGATGAAGACCATCACGCAGGAACTGCTCGACGGCGGTGGCAACGGTATCATCTATTGGGAACCCGCATGGATCACATCGAGCATACGTGACTACTGGAACACCGGATCTTCGTGGGAGAACTGTACTTTCTTTGATTTCAATAACAATGTGATTATTGGTATTGATTACATGAAACAAGAATATAATCGACAATAAGAAATGACTTACAAAACAGCTTTTATAAAGTTGCTGGTACTGGCTTTTATTTTTTCTGCTGAAGCGGTCGTTGCGCAAAGCAAGAAACCGAAGACCGACAACGCTCCCGTTTATGTCGACAAGGAAGGAGTGATGCGATGGAAAGCCAATAAAGCAGAAGCATCATTCTTCGGGGTGAACTACACCACGCCATTCGCGTACGCTTACCGGGCTCACAAGGCATTGAATGCAGATCTTGAACAGGCGATCCGCGACGATGTTTACCACATGGCGCGTCTTGGCTTCGATGCGTTCAGAGTGCACGTGTGGGACAACGAGATCTCCGATGTCTCAGGAAATCTCCTGGATAACGACCATCTCAAGTTGTTCGATTTCCTTCTCGCTGAATTGAAGAAGAGGAACATCAAGACCATTGTCACACCGATTGCATTTTGGGGAAATGGATACCCCGAGCGCGACGAGAATGTTCCTGGTTTCTCCAGTCATTATGGCAGGGGAAAACTGACCACCAACGACTCAGCGATCGTAGCGCAGGAAGTGTACCTTCAGCAGTTTTTCAAACATGTTAATCCCTACACGAAACTCACATATGGCGATGATCCGGATGTTATCGCGGTAGAGATCAACAACGAACCGTCCCACAGCGGACCGAAGCAGGGCGTAACCAATTACATCAACAGACTTGCAGCAGCTATAAAAACTACCGGCTGGAACAAGCCGGTGTTCTACAATATCAGCCAGGGTCCATACTATGCCGATGCCGTCGCTGCCTCTGTAGTGAACGGATTCAGCTTTCAATGGTATCCTTCGGGGCTCGTGTCGGGTAATACACTCAAAGGAAATTACCTGCCCAACGTGGACAAGTACACGACGCCGTTCGACACCATTCCTGCCTTCGCAAAGAAGGCACTTATGGTGTACGAGTTCGACGCCGCCGACATACTCCAGTCGAACATGTACCCTGTGATGGCGAAAAGTTTTCGGGAAGCCGGTTTTCAGTGGGCAACACAATTCGCCTACGATCCGATGGTCATAGCTTATGGTAATACGGAATACCAAACTCATTATCTCAACCTTGCTTATACGCCTTCGAAGGCGATCAGTATGTTGATTGCATCAAGAGTGTTCCACAACGTTCCACGCAGAAAGAATTACGGCACCTATCCGGCCGACAGTGTGTTCGACGCCTTCCGGGTAAGCTATAAGGAATCATTGAGCGAGATGAATACCGAATCAGAGTTCCTTTATTCAAATACAACCCGCACAAAGCCGGCGAACGTTTCCAGGCTGCAGCACGTGGCTGGTGTCGGAAGTTCCGGTGTTGTAGGCTATGATGGAACGGGTGCATATTTCCTGAACAAACTTGCCAACGGAGCGTGGCGTCTCGAAGTGATGCCGGATGCCGTCTTTGTCCGAGACCCTTTTGAAAAGGCCTCACCGAAAAAAGAAGTGGCGCGTATCCTGTGGAGAACGAACAAAATGAAGATATCTCTTGCAGACCTCGGAACCGATTTCTCGATCAAAGGTTTGAATAGCGGCAACACATTTTCGACGAAGAGTACCGCCGACGGATTTGATGTAGCGCCTGGAACATACATGCTGACTGCTAACGGAAAGCAATACTCCGGAAAGGGTGAAACCCTCGGTGCGATCGGCCTCAACGAATTCGTAGCGCCCAAAGCTTCCAACAACGAGATGAATCTCTTTCATGAACCTTTTGCTGAAGTAACGGCAGGTAAACCGGTCGCCATCTCCGCCAAAGCGGTCGGTCTCGATGACGGCGAAGTCTCTCTGCAAGTCACCAGGGTAGGAGGTCCGTTCAGGAATATTCCCATGACCAGGAAAAACACATATGAGTTTACTGCAGAGATTCCTGCGGAACTTGTAGTACCCGGCATGTTGAACTACAAGATTGTTATGCGCAATGGGAAACGTGTTGCATCTTTCCCTGGCAACCTGAAAGATGAGCCTTCTGCGTGGGATAACCTTTCGAATGAATCGTGGTCTACCTGGGTGGCCGATGAGAAGGGAGCACTCGAACTGTTCAATCCGACCAAAGACAACAAGGTCAATCCCTATCCAACATGGCGACGGGGATTTCAGACCAGTTACATTACAGGCACTCGCCCCGGACAATTGATCCTGAAGATGTCGACCAACGATATGACCGGCGTGCCCGCTATGGGTTTTGCCTTTTCTTTTGTCGACAAGCTTCGCGGGCGTTTGGGTGAACTCAAAGACTTCGACAGGGTCGTCGTACGCGCGCGTTCCAACGGAGGTACACCTGTGAAAGCGAAAGTAGTGCTCACATGCGCCGATGCATCTTCGGTCGCTGCCACTATCGACCTCTCAGGCAAGTTCGAGGACATCGAAATTCCATTGAGTTCCTTTCAACCGTCTGAAAGTATGTTGATGCCAAGGCCGTACCCGCAATTCCTTCCCTTGATGTTTAAAGCTTCGGGAACGAATGGAGCTAACGGTGCGACCAACCTCTCGAATACGGAAAAGATCGAAGTGACCATCGGCTGGGGCGTTGACCCCGCTGATGCCAAAAAAGCCTATACACTTGAGGTCGAACATATCTGGTTGAAGAAACGGGAGAAGGGGTCATGAGTCGATGGTTCATGCGAATCCTGGCCGTTGTCGCGGTCAGCGCTTTCGGTTCATTTACTGTCTCGGAAGATCCGAATGACGAAGAGGTCCGCCTCGTCCTCGACGCACAGTCAACCCTCGGCGAAGGCGCTATCTGGCATCCGGCAGAAAACAAACTGTATTGGGTGGATATCGATGGAAAGATCCTTCATATCTATGATCCGCTTTCTCGAACCGATAAGGCAATTCCTGTAGGACAGCGCATCGGTACTGTGGTTCCTGTTCAGACAAGCCCCGGCTACATTGGGGTGCTGGTAGCTTTACAGAACGGTGTTCATAAGATCAATACCGAAACAGGCAAGCTGTCGTTCATGGTCAACCCGCTTCCGGACAGCAGCATGCGTTTCAATGATGGGAAGTGCGATCCGGCCGGAAGGTTTTGGGTAGGCTCCCTCGCGCTGGACTCCCGACGCCGGGGCGCGTCTCTCTACCGGATAGATACCGACGGTTCTGTCCACGAAATGCTGGATAGTGTTTCGATATCCAATGGCATTGTATGGTCACTCGACAAGAAGACGATGTACTACAACGACACACCGACGTTAACGGTACAGGCATTCGACTATGATGACAGGACCGGCAACATCAGCAACAGGAGAGTAGCTGTAAAGATCCCGCGTGGCAGCGGCGCTCCTGACGGCATGACGATCGACGCGGAAGGGATGCTGTGGATAGCGCTGTGGGGCGGCAACTGCGTGGCAAGATTCAATCCACTGACTGGTGAATTGCTAAAGAAGATCATGGTTCCTGCACCGAATGTGTCATCGTGTGCATTCGGTGGTAAAGACCTCGGGACACTCTATATCACTACAGCCCGCGCCTGGGTCAGCCCCGAAAAACTGAAGGAATTTCCACTAAGCGGCGGGCTCTTCGCCGTGAACCCGGGAGTGAAGGGAGTGAAGGCGGAGGTTTATAAGGGAAAGATTTAATTCCCTTCCCCTCCGGGTCTTCAAATCCGTGAAGTATCCGTCGGTTCCAATACCAATCCACATGATTTTTAAAGTATCTTAGAGGTCCAGCTTATTGAAGTTTTGGTTAGTAGTCCTCTATGAATCACCTCCCGCATCTAATCACCGACCTGGGCCTCATTCTCGCGGTAGCGGCGGTGACCACATTGCTTTTCAAAAAGATCAACCAGCCGGTTGTTCTGGGATATATTATTGCCGGATTTTTAGTCGGGCCGCATGTTTCTTTGATCCCGACTGTAGCCGACTCGGAAGGGATAAAAGTCTGGTCTGAGATCGGGGTAATTTTTCTGCTCTTCTCGCTGGGGCTGGAATTCAGCTTCAGAAAGCTGGCGAAAGTCGGTGGGTCTGCATTCATTACCGCATTGGTAGGCATCACCTCGATGAATGCGATCGGTTTTCTTACCGGCTATCTCCTTGGCTGGCAATTCATGGACCGTCTCTTCCTGGGCGCAATTCTCTCCATTTCGTCCACCACGATTATCATGAGAGCGTTCGCGGAGCTGAGTGTACGGACCAAGAAGTTTGCATCTCTTGTCCTGGGTGTACTCATCGTTCAGGACCTCCTTGCAATCCTGTTATTGGTGATGCTATCGACATTCAGTGTCACGAGGCAGTTTGAGGGTACAGAACTATTGATCCAGGGTCTCAAGCTTTTCTTCTTTTTGACACTCTGGTTCCTCGGCGGCATATTCTTCGTGCCTACGCTATTAAAACGAGCAAGCAGACTGCTCAACGATGAAACACTGCTGATCGTTTCTATTGCCCTCTGTCTTCTGATGGTACTGCTGGCGGTGAAGGTCGGCTTTTCTGCCGCTCTCGGTGCCTTCATTATGGGTTCTATCCTGGCCGAGACAACGCATTCGGAACGCATCGAAGAATTAGTCAAATCGGTCAGGAACCTGTTTGCTGCGGTCTTCTTCATTTCCGTAGGTATGATGATAGATCCGCGCGTACTGATGGAGTATTCAATTCCTATCGCGACCATCACCATCGTGACCATCGTTGGCATGAGTATCACATTTTCACTGGGTGCGTTGGTGTCCGGTCAGTCCCTGAAACACTCTGTTCAGACTGGTATGAGTTTAGCGCAGATCGGTGAATTTTCTTTTATCATCGCCTCCCTGGGAGCAACGTTGAATGTCACCAGCCCTTTCCTTTATCCCATTGCAGTGGCTGCATCGACATTTACGACGTTCACCACGCCGTTCCTTATTAATGCTTCGACCCCGGTTTACAAGTTTTTGGAAAGGCGCCTTCCGGGAAAATGGACGTCCAGGATCAACCGGTATAGTACAAGCTCTCAGCAGTTGTCAGCTTACAGTGACTGGAAAAAACTTCTGAAGGCGTATGGCCTCAATTCAGTGATCCATACCGTATTGATCGGTGCATTGATCTTCTTATCAAGAAATTTGATTGTTCCCTACATTCATCGGTCTGTGGAAAACGAGACGATGGCAAAAGTTGTATCTGTGGCCGTCACGTTAATGTTGATGACTCCTTCTATCTGGGCACTCGCTGCAAGGAGGATCGAAAGGGAATCCTACTCACACTTGTGGCTGAATAAGACATTAAACCGGGGTCCGCTTATAGCGATTGAAATCGTACGGATCACACTCGCCGCGGTGCTTATCGGTGTGTTGATTAACGTTTACTTTTCAATTACTACAGCCCTTTTTATAACGGTATTGTCGATGGCAATTGCAATTGTACTATTCCGTAACAAACTGCAGGAATTTTACGAGCGAGTTGAAAAGAGGTTCCTCAGTAATCTAAATGAGAAAGAGATACACCGGACGCGTGGAAAGGAAATTGCCCCATGGGATGCTCACCTTGCTACATTCCATGTTCATCCCGAGTTGACGTTCGTAGGCAAGCAACTGCAGGAACTTCGTCTTCGCGAAAGGTATGGAGTCAACATCGCCTTGATCGAACGTGGAAAGCTTTCGATCCTGACTCCGGCGCGAAGTGAACGCCTGTATCCGGGCGATCAACTGTCGATCATAGGAACGGACGAGCAGTTGGGTAAACTGAAACGACTCTTTGAGACCGAGGTAGCAACCAACGTTGAGTCCCAAATTCACGATGACCAGATAACGCTCCAGAATTTTACTATTATGGCAAATTCAATGATCGTCAACAAGTCGATAAGGGAGTCGAAGTTGCGGGAAACTGGAAAGGGCCTGGTGGTGGGCCTTGAGCGTAATGGCCAACGGCTTCTGAACCCGGAGTCTACGATGAAATTACAGGAAGGCGATATCGTCTGGGTTGTGGGGGTTAGAAAGAGTATTGACCAGTTTTTGTCGGAGTTGGTGAATGGGGAGTGAGGGTTTAGAAAAATGCGTCTGCTGTAATAGTCATCGGGGTCCATAATTTGGCCTGTTTGCAAATCTAAAGTTAACATTTTCATAGCTTTTTTGTTTTGATAATTTATCCTGATTTTACGATCACGGGAGGAACTTATTTACTTCTTCGTCGTGTAGCGGGCAAGTTATTACCGCTATCGATGCTCACAAAAAATCTATCATTTTTTCCACCTGTTCCCGACAGGATTTCCTTACGCGTGATGTTGATATAGTCATTTGGCCGGCTATTGAGTTGGTAACTACCTTGGTTTGTTTCGATATGATTTGATTAAATTAAATAGACCCGAGAGAGCTACAGTTTCATTTTCCCCCCCTGAGTAATTCCATAAGCTATTGCCTGATTATTTCCCTCGACCGATATTGCGATAACAAGACGGATATCAATAAACAACAAACTATGGCGATAGAAATTGTCAACTGGCTGGAGATCCCGGTGCTCGATATGCAAAGGGCAAGAGCTTTTTATGAATCTGTTTTTGAATTTCAGATGACCGATTTCAAAATAGGGGAAGAAACCTATCCCTGCTTTCCGAATAAAAACGGAGAGGGGTTTAGCGGCGCCCTGGTGAAGTATGATTTCACAAAGCCAGGAAAAAGCGGACCTCTTGTATACCTGAATGCATACGGCAGCGTCGACAAGATGATCCGGAGAATCATCTCCAGCGGAGGAAAGTTGGTCCAACCAAAAGCCGAAATTGCACCCGGCTTCGGCTACTTCGCGATATTCGAAGACACCGAAGGTAATATGCTGGCACTGCAAGGTGACACGTAAGCAATCAACACTATTGCATTGCCCCTGCAAAGCATTTCCTAAATTACCCTGACGCCGGTATCTTTAAAAAATTCCTGCATAGCAGCCACTCCTTCGTCATCTGTAATTATAGTATCGACTGAAGACAGGGGGCAGATAAAAAATGCTTCCGCCGTATTGATCCTTTCGTGAGGCGTTACAGCAATGATCTGTTTGGAAACTTCCACGATCGCTTTTTTTACTTCACTCTCTTCATAGGTGATCGTAGTGACACCAATGGTAGGATGGATACTGGTTATACCCATGAAGTAAAGATCTGCCCGTATGTTGCTGAAGAACCGGATCGTATCATGACCGGTAGAGGCAAATGAACCTTTGTGCAATCGGCCACCGGCAAACAGCACCTCAATATTCGGATGTGCCTCCAAAACACTTACCACCGGAAAGCTGTTCGTCACTACCGTGATCTGGAGATCAGGCGGGAGAATGCTGGATATCGTCAACGCTGTCGTTCCGCCATCGAATACCACAACCTGGCCATCGTGCAACAACTTGACGGCTTTCTCGGCAATGCTCTTCTTCTCGTCGCTCTTGTAATTTAACCTGTCACGGAAATGATGAGGTGTAGGCGAATGTGGAATAGCCCCACCACGTACCGCCATCAACAACCCCCGGTCTGTCAATTCCTTTAAGTCCCGTCGCACGGTGTAATCCGAAACCTTCAGGTCTTTGCTCAGGGATTTAAGAGTCACCTTCTGATCCTTCGAGATCTTTTTGAGGATGTATTGAAATCTCTCTTCCTTCAGCATATTGCGATATTATGCATTTTTGAGCCAAAAAAAC
>WUUC01104038.1_pt1 | contig 13435 bp, 11 predicted proteins | sample 6278441 | NCBI WGS metagenome assembly WUUC01 (sample SAMN13675441, study PRJNA597444) | soil metagenome | isolation source: soil | place: USA: Washington | collected 2017-10
CCGCACCCGACTTCGTACCTGCAGCCGGCAGCCCCGCGGCCGACGGCGCAGCCACGCCTCCAAGCGGGTTCGATACGAGCGCTACGTATATCGGTGCGTTCGAACCGGGTGGCGAGGACTGGACTGAGGGTTGGACTGCCTATCCTGAGGACTGAACCTCAGCTTCGATAAGCGTGTGCCGCACGAACCTGGCAACGCCGCTAGGCTCACCACTCGTGTCCCCCGTTCCAGCGCGGAGAGCCATGCTGACCCAACACATCGCCCTGGTCACCGCAGCAGGTGGAGTGAACCTCTCGGACCTCGCGCGCGCGAGCGCGGCGCTGCAGAAGCAGGTGACCAATGATCTCGCCCCGCTCTGGGGCATCACCGCGACGGTCGATGGCTTTCCACAGCTGGAAGACGTGCCCGCGGACTACTGGCCCATCATCGTGGGTGTGCCCGAGCTGGGCCGCGAGGCAGGCATTCATCTGGACGAGAACGGCCAGCCTTATGCCCTCGTCGCGCTGTCGGCGAGCTGGCCGTTCGAAGCGAGTCGCGCCTGCCTCGACATGCTGGTCAATCCTTTCGGCGATCGCACGGTCACGGCGGCCTCACCCCGCTCCGACCAGGGTCCAGTGAAGGTCCTCGTCGAGGTGTGCGGGCCCTGCGGCGATTGGGCCAATGCATACGCGGTCAACGGCATTTTCGTGGCCGATTTCTGTACGCCGGCATACTTTGGCGCCAGGCTGGCTGCCCGCGAACGGCTGAGCTTTCATGGCTCGCTGTCCGCACCGTTCGAGCTGCTGCGCGGCGGCCGTCTCGCGTGGCACGAGTTGACCTCGAACAGCTGGTGGCTGCGCAGCTACCACGCCGAGGACCCCATCGATACCGAGCTCGGTGCGCTCGAACATGGGCTCGTCTCGGTGCGGGCGCTCGCGCGCAGAAGCGAGCCGATCGGCACACGGACGCCGCAGCTGTCTCAGGAACCCCTCGAAACGCACGCGCGGCTGCTCGGCGAGCAGGAGTCCTCGGCGTCTCGGGCGCGCGCCCATCGGCTGCGTGCCCTGGTCAGCAAGCGCCTCGTCCTCGGCAGCGGCGATCGAACCCCGATGCTGTTGACCCGGAGCCGGTCGGTCGATGGCCAGAGCGGCCGGGTACGGCTCGAGGCCTCGACGCACGAAAGGCTCGAGCTCTCCACCGAGGAGCTCGAGTCTTGGGTCCGCGAAGAGTTGACTCGCTCTGCTCCCGGACAGATCGACACATCGGCTGACCGAGAGCACGAACGCGTGGCCGACGACGAGCGTAGCCCCGCCCCCCGGTTGTCCGGGCATCTGGAGGTCGATGCGGAGGCTGACGCACGCGAGCGGCGCGCTCCCGCGCCCCTCGCAGCGCACGACAATACTCATGGCGCGGTGGCTCCGACGGCGAGCACGAACGAGCAGCCGCCGCCAGCCCTCTCACCTTACTCGAGCATCGCTCCGGTTTCCGGGCTGATGACGGAGAGCCGCGCGTCAGGGTCGCGCGCAGGCTGGGTTCTCGGAGGCGCGGCGCTCGCCGGCGCTGTTCTGTTCGCGCTGGCCGCTGCCAAGAGCGGAGTCAACGGCAGGACCAGCGTGCGTCAGCCGAACATGGGCCGGAACCAGACGGTCCTTTCCGAGGCGCGCTCGAGTTCTGCTCTCGTGCACGCGCCGCCTGGCAATACCGAAGCCTCGCGTGCGGAGTCACAGGAACTGTCAGCGTCGGCTCCTACCATCGCGCTGGGGCAGGGTTCCACACGCGCGGACACTGGCCGTCGCGTTCGGCCGCGGGGCCAGCAGTCCGCTGCAAACTCGAACACCACATCGGCTGGGCACGCGGCTGGGCGCCAACCCCCCGCCTCCATCGAGGACCTGATCGAAACCAGGAGATGACCTTTGCATACTGTCCACCGACGACGACGCTCCCTGTGTGCTTTGGTCGCGGCAGCACTGGTCGGCTTTCTCCACGTCGGCGCTGTGCTTGCAGAGGCCGATAACGCGGCCAGGGCCGAGGAGCTATTCCGAGGTGGGAAAGAACATCTGGCGGCGGGCGACTACGCGCAAGCTTGTCCGCTCCTCGCGGACAGCTATCGTCTCGACCCCGCTACTGGCACGCTGCTCGCGCTCGCCCTGTGCCACGAACGCGAAGGCAAACTGGCCTCGGCGCTCGACGAGTACAGAGATGTGGCCGTCCGCTCTCGCGCGCAGAGTCGTCCGGATCGCGAAGCAGCCGCCCGGGAGAAGATCGCGGCTCTCGAGGGAAACATATCGACGCTGACGATCGATGCTGCGCCGGCGGCGCAGGTTCGAGCTCTCCAGGTTCGAATCAACGGCGCCCTGTTGGAGCCTGAGCGGCTTGGCACGCCGCTGCCATTGGACGGCGGCAGCGCGCTCATCGAGGCATCCGCCGAAGGCAGGCAGCCGTGGAGCACGAGTCTCACGCTCGCCGCCAGCGGCGACGCGCTGACGCTGGCGATTCCAGCGCTCGAGCCGCTGGCGCCGGAGGTCCCTTTTTTGTGGCCGGGAGCGGCCAGCGCTGCAGCAGGGGAAGCGCCCGTGCTCGTGCCCAAGACGGCGGAGCGCTCGGACCGTTTGCCGCGGCGACTATCCCCTGCGCAATGGACAGGCATCGGACTGCTGGGCGCCGCAGGTGTGGGCCTGAGCGTCGGGCTGGGCTTCACCGTGCGCGCGATCCGCAAGGACAACGACTCGGAAGCGGGCTGCATCGATGATGCCTGCACGGCCGGTGCGCGCGCCGATCGCCTGGCGGCGCGGACCGCCGGCAACGCGGCCAGCATCGCCATCGCAACGGGTCTGGGACTCGGGACCGCGGGCCTCATCACGTACCTCGTTGGCCGACGCCCGCCTGCGCACGCCGAGTCGGCGCGGCCCACGCTGGCCGCGGCAGCTTGGGCCGCGCCGCGGGCCGCAGGCGCCGCCCTGTCAGGACGTTTTCGATGACCAGGTGGTTCCCTTCGGGACCCATGTACCTGGCTTGCAGCCTGGCATGCTCCGGGTCGCTTGGGGGCTGCAACGCCGTATTGGGCATCGACGCGCCGGGGCCAGCCATGGGCGACGCCGGCTCACATGCACGGCGCGATGGCGACAGCGACGACGAAGCAAGCGATCCTTCCGCCGGCCAAAATACGGACGACGGCGGCGTCGAGGCGCCCCTGCCTGCGTCGCCGTACGCGTGGGCGGACTGGCCGATGCCAAATCCGACCTCGAGCGGCCTCACCAACTCGCAAGCCTACACATTGAAGGTGGACGGCGTCGTGACCGACTCGGTTACACAGCTGGAGTGGCAGCAGTCGGCAGACGATGAACTGCGCACCTGGGACGAAGCCACGGAGTACTGCGCAGCGTTAGCGCTGGCTGGCGGTGGCTTTCGGCTTCCCGCAAGGATCGAGCTGCTCTCGCTGCTCGACTTCACTAGGGCCAATCCGAGCATCGATGCTGTCGCGTTCCCAGACGCGCCGTGGGACAAGTTCTGGTCCTCTTCGCGTTTCGCCGGCACACGCTCGAGCGTGTGGCTCGTCGGCTTCGATTTCGGCACGGGGTTCGCGCTCAAGAGCCACATGAACGAAAAGCACCGAGCCCGCTGCGTGCGCTGATCAACGAGGCATGCGAATGCGAACCATCAAATTTGACCCATCCCGCGTCGCTGGCAGCGCGCTCGTACTGCTGCTCGCAACTCCCGGTCTGGCCGATGCGCCGGAAGGCCATTTCAAAGTCGTCGGTGGCACGGTCGAGGACGCGGCGACCAAACTCACGTGGCAACGGAGCGTGACCGAAGGGAACTACGACCATCTGGAGGCGGCCGCGTATTGCGCCGCTCTCAAGCTGAGCGGGACAGGCTGGCGCTTGCCGACGATCAAAGAGCTGCATACGCTCGTCGACGAGACGCGGACGATGCCTGCCATCGATCGAAGCGCCTTTCCCGACGCACCGTCGGCCTACTTTTGGACCTCTTCTCGCGTCGCGAACTTCGCAATCTACGCATGGACCGTCAACTTTGCAGACGGCACCGATCTGTGGTTTCCAACAGGCAATCAGGAACGCGTGCGCTGCGTGCGTTGAACGGCGCCGTGCCCCATCACGCGGAGTTCAGAAGAGGCTGCCGCAGGGTACGAAGCCACGCCATATGGAGTGGCCGCCGCTGGCGTCATCGTCGCTCCGGAAGATGCTCTTCATGCCGTTTACGCACTCCGCCTCGGAAGCGAGCGCCATGCCCTGGGTGCTGAGCTCTGGCATGCTGCTCGGGCGAACAAAGCCGTGGGTTACCGCGAAGCCGCCTTCGAGAGCGAGCTCGAGCAGCGTGGTCCGACCGCCGCAATTGTCGCAGTGAGCCAAAGGTAGCCGGTGTCGCGATCGAACTCGAGACCCGCGACGCCTGCCTGGCCGCTCGTGAAGCTGGCGATGCGCTGGAACGCGCCTGTGCGATGGTCGAGCACGTAGCCGTGGATGAGTCCGGTGCCCTCGACGCCCACGAAAAACAGCAGGCGCGCACCAGAAACGCTCCAGGCTTTGCTGGGCCGTGCGCGCGAAGTTCGCTGTGTTGTCGCGAGAACGTTGCGAGTTCCATTCTTGGCGGTGTTACGAGACGGCGAACAGGTATGGACGAGTTCACCGATCGATCCGAGCTGACGCTAGCGAGTCGTGCGCCGCGAACCGAGAACGCAGCGAGCGTGAGGCAGATGAACGAGTTTCCGACAACCAGGCACGAACCTGCCGCGGGCGGCGGCACTGCGCCCTCCATGGCGGCCGTGAACCCGCTGTCCGCCGAGCAGCTCGCTGCGCTCGTGCGCTGGACTGACGGCGACGATGCGCGAAAGAGCAAGCGGGCCCAGATCATACTGCTCAGCGCTCGAGGGCTCTCCGCGGACGACATCAGTCGTATGCTGGGCGTCGGCGCACCCACCGTCTACAAGTGGCGCCGCCGCTTCTCGCGTCATGGTCTGTCCGGTCTCAGCGATCTGCCGCGCTCCGGGCAGCCGCGCCGCTTGCCCAAGCCAGTCCGTGACGAGATTCTACGGGTCACACGCGAAGAGAAGCCGCCGAACGGCCAGCGCTGGAGCATCCGCCTGGCTGCTCGTCACTGGGGAGTTACCCAGCACCAGATTCGTCAGATCTGGTCGGACGCCGCGCTGCGTCCGCATACCAGCGAGCGTTCGCAGTAATGCCGCGTGCAAGAGCGAGCACGTCGAGGATTGTCGGGGCCATCGAGCCAGGGGAGTGTGGCCGTTCGTGCCGTGAGGCTTGCTAGTGCGCTTCGCGGCCGGTCGGCGTACCCATGTCTACCTCGGCCGCGTCGGCGCGCGCGGAGTCGATCTCCTGCTGCGTTGCGTCGCGCACCTCGCGCACGGTGACGTCCCAGACCAGGGTGTAGCCCGCGAGCGGATGGTTGGTGTCGACCACCACGTGGTCGTCGTGCACCTCGACCACGTGCATGGCGAACTCGTTGCCCTCTTCGTCCTCGCCCAAAATCTCGTCGCCGAACTTCACGTTCTGCGGGTCGGGCAGCTCCGAGCGATCGATCTCGAAGATGGCGTCTTCATCGGCGAGCCCGTACGCCTCTTCCGGCGGCACGGTGATCTGCTTCTTGTCTCCGACCGCGAGGCCCAAGAGACCGTTGTGCAGGCCCGGCAGGATCGGCGAGTAGCCGTGCACGTAGCTGAGCGGCCCCACCTGGGGCTCGATGGAGCGCTGAATCACGTCACCGTCCTCGTCGCTCAACACGTACTCCAGAATTACGAACTTTCCTGCAGCGATCTTGCTCATTTTCGGACTCTAGCACCTGCCAAACGAAACGCGGGACGCTGGCCAAATTGGCGAGTACAAATGGTGTGTTGGCTAGCTTTTGCAGGTCGCGGCCGGCACCTGCAGGGGACATTTTCTGCGTCTCCCAAGCAGGGGACTCAGGGGCTTTCGAGTGCTGGCGCGATCGGCCCCAGGGAGGGCGCCTTGTGCGCGACAGTGGTGGCCTAGACCGCGATTTCTGTCCGGGCCCGATCGCGATTGAGTAGCTCGGCTCGAAGCTTGCTGATAAGTCGCAAGCATAGGGGGTGGTGACAATGGGCGCGCGAGGTGATCCGGGTTCGTACGCGGCGCCTCCTCGACCGCACAACGCCAAGGGCGAGACGCGCCGTGTCGGGCTCGAGCTCGAGCTGGCGAACTTGTCGTTGGAGCAGGCGCTCGACATCGTCCGCGCGCAGCTCGGCGGTCGCGTAGAGGTCGAGAGCCGTACGCGCGGCGAAGTTCGCGACACTGCGCTCGGGACGTTCAAGGTCGAGTTCGATTCGCCCATCCTCACCGAGCGCACCTACCTGCAGCCGCTCGAGAGGCTCGGCCTGGACGGCACGTCGGCGACGGCGCAGCTGGTAGAAGACGGCGTTCTGCAGCTGGCGGCCGAGCTGGTTCCGCTCGAGATTGTGACGCCACCCATCCCGTGGGATCGCTTGCACGAGCTGGATGGGCTGTGGGAGGCGCTGCGCCACGCGGGGGCCGAGGACACGTACAGCTCCATCCTGTATGCCTTTGGGCTGCACCTCAACCCCGAGGTCCCCGACACCGAGACCGCCACGTTGACGCGGTACATGCGCGCCTTCTTGCTGCTGGCGGACTGGATCATGGAGGCGTCCCAGATCGATCTGGCACGTCGCCTCGCGCCCTTTATTCGGCCGTTTCCCGAGGCCTACCGTCGCGAGCTTTTGGCGCCCGACTACGAGCCCGACGCGACGCAGTTCCTCGAGCACTATCTCGAGCACAATCCCACGCGCAACCGCCCACTGGACCTGCTGCCGCTGTTCGTGCACCTGCACGGAACGGACTTCCTGACGCGCGTCGAGAACGCGCCGCTGGTCAAGCCGCGGCCCACCTTCCACTATCGACTGCCCAACTGCGAGCTGACCACGCCGGGCTGGACGCCGGCGGCAGATTGGAACCGCTGGGTGACCCTGGAGCGCCTGGCGGAGGACAAGGCACTGCTCGAGGAGCTGAGCGCAGCCTATTTGCAGACGTCGGACTGGCCGCTGCGGCTGCAGAGTAGCGGCTGGGTGGAGGAGCTGCGGCATCGCCTCGACCTTCACGGCTAACCCAGCTCTCCGCGATCGTGTTCCCACGGCGCGGCCTGTGTTCGGAACCGTGCGTCCGGCGTGCTAGAGGAGCTGCATGAGCAGCTGGCAGCTCGGCAAGCATGCGGCGTTTGCGGGGGTCAAGGGCCCCGTCCTCGTCGTGGTCATGGATGGCGTGGGGTACGGGCGCGGGGACGATAGCGACGCGGTCTGGTTGGCGCGCAAACCCAACCTCGACCTGCTGCACGCCAGCTGTCCGCACACCCGGCTCAGGGCCCATGGCCGGGCCGTGGGCATGCCCAGCGACGCCGACATGGGCAACAGCGAGGTCGGCCACAACGCGCTTGGTGCGGGGCGTGTATTCGACCAGGGCGCCAAGCTGGTGCAGGAGGCGGTCAACTCCGGGGTGCTGTTCGAACGCCCCACCTGGAAGGAGCTGATCTACCGCGCGCGCGGTACCGGACGCACGCTGCATTTCATCGGTCTCTTGTCCGACGGCAATGTCCACAGCCACATCGACCACCTGTTCGCGCTGCTCAAGCGTGCCAACCAGGAAGGGGTGGAGAGGGCGCGCGTGCACGCGCTGCTCGATGGACGTGACGTACACGAGACCAGCGCGCTGCTCTACCTCGATGCGCTCGAGGAGCTGTTGTCGGGCATCAATCGGCTCCCCGGCCGTGACTACCGCATCGCCTCCGGTGGCGGACGCATGGTCATCACCATGGATCGCTACGAGGCCGACTGGCGCATGGTGGAGCGCGGCTACGCTGCGCACGTGCACGGCGCGGGCCGCAGCTTTGCGAGCGCGCGCGAGGCCGTGCTGACCTACCGAGACGAGCATCCCGGCATCGGCGATCAGAACCTCCCGCCGTTCGTGATCGCGGACGCGGAGCAGAAGCCGGTAGGTACGATCGAAGATGGCGACAGCGTCATCCTGTTCAACTTCCGCGGCGACCGCGCCATCGAGATCAGCCAGGCCCTCGAGTACGAGCTGTTCAACAAGTTCGAGCGCGGGCCACGTCCAGACATCGCGTTCGCCGGCATGATGCAATATGACGGCGATCTGCAGCTGCCCAAGGCGTTTCTGGTGCCCCCGCCAGCCATCGACCGCACGCTCGGTGAGTACCTCGCGCGCAACGGCGTCACCCAGTTCGCTTGCAGCGAGACGCAAAAATTCGGCCACGTCACCTACTTCTGGAACGGCAATCGCAGCGGCAAGTTCGACGATCTGCTGGAGACCTATGCCGAGATCCCCAGCGACAGACTCCCCTTCGAGGAGCGCCCCTGGATGAAGGCAGCGGAGATTACGGACGCCCTGCTGGAGGCGTTGCAGTCGCGGAAATATCGCCACCTGCGCGTCAACTACGCCAACGGCGACATGGTCGGCCACACCGGCTGGCGCGACGCGGCCGTGCAGGCGGTGGAGGCCGTGGACCTGAGCATCGGACGGTTGCTACCGGTGATCGAGCGGCTTCAGGGGGCGCTGATCGTCACCGCCGATCACGGCAACGCCGACGAGATGTACGAGGCGGACAAGAACGGCGCGATCAAGATCGACGACAAGGGCCGCAAGGTGGTCAAGACCAGCCATACCCTCAATCGCGTACCCTTCTTGCTGTATGCCCCAGGCTACAAGCTCGACATCGATACGAGCGTGAGCGACCCAGGTCTCGCCAACGTCGCGGCTTCCGTGCTGCAGTTGCTCGGCTATGAAGCTCCTTTGGACTATGAAAAATCGCTTATCCGGAGCCGCTGATGCGTCTTTGCTGGTTGCTGATCGCTCACTTCGCTTTTTCCAGTTTGCTCGTCTCGCCGCCCGCGCTGGCACAGCTGGGTCCGTTTTCCGCGCCGCCGCAGCTATCGCGCCTGGACAACGGCCTGCGCGTGGTGACGTTGTCCTGGCCTAGTCCGGGTATCGTTGCTTACTTTACGTTGGTGCGCGTCGGCGCACGTGACGAGGTGGAGAAGGGCCACAGCGGCTTTGCTCACCTGTTCGAGCACATGATGTTTCGCGGCACGCAGCGCTTTCCCAAGGACGTCTACGAGCGGCGCATTCAGGAGCTGGGTGCGGACAACAATGCCTACACGACCCAGGACTTCACGCTGTACACGCTGACCGGCCCTGCCGCCGCTCTCGCCGACATGGTCGAGCTCGAGGCCGACCGCTTCCAGCACTTGTCCTACGACGAGCCGACGTTCCGCACCGAGACGGGCGCCGTGCTGGGCGAATACAACAAGAGCGCCGCCAGCCCCTTTCTGAAGATGTGGGAAGCCTTGAGCGAGATCGCCTTCAGCAAACATACGTACGGTCACACCACCATCGGCTACCTCGCCGACGTGCTGGCCATGCCCGACAAGTTCGTCTACGCGCAGGCGTTTTTTCGGCGCTTCTACACACCGGACAACGTCACCATCGTGGTCGCCGGCGACGTGGCGCACGCGGATGTACTGAAGCTGGTGAAGGCGCACTACGCGGGCTGGCGCGGCCAGCGCGAACAACTGCCCATCCCGGCCGAGCCCGAGCCCAGCGAAGGCACACAAAAACACCTCGATTGGGATGGCATCGCATCGCCGCAGCTGCTGATCGGCTATCGCAGTCCAGCTTTCGAGACGAATGGAAGCGCAGAGGCCAGGCGCGCCAGCTTGCGAGAGACAGCCGCGCTGGAGGTAGTTCACGGCCTCTTGTTCGATCATTCGTCGGCCCTGTACCAAGCGCTCGTGGTCGACGAGCAGCGCCTGCTGGACCTCTCCAGCTGGACCGAGAACTTCAGCCGTGACCCGGGTCTGTTCGTGGTGCACGCCGAGCTCTCCCCCAACGCGCGCTTCGACGAAATTCAGGAGCGCGTTCAAACGGCCATCGACGCCGTGGCGCGCGGCGCGGACGCAGAACGCGTGCGGGCCGTGCGCTCTCATCTGGGCTACGGCTTCACCATGAACGTGGAGACGGCGAGCGACGCGGCGGACGCGTTCGCGCAGTTTCTCGGGGTGAGCGGACGCGAGCAGGCCCTGGCCGACTACCTCGCGGCGCTGGCGGCGGTGACGCCCGAAGATGTGGCGACTGTCGCCGCGCGCTACCTGGTGCGGGCGCGCCGCTTCTCGGTGACGTTGGCGCCGCGCAGCAAGGCGGGCGCACCATGAGCGCAAAGCTTCCCTGGCTGTTGGCTGCCGCGTTGCTCTCCAGTGCCTGCAAGCCCGCGCGGCCGGCGGCGTCTTCGGGCCAGGCCGCGCAGGCCGCAGCCGACGCGCGTGCGCCGCAGCTGCTCGTGCGAGGCGGGAGCGGGCCCGTCGTGGAGCTGCGGCTGGTGATCGACGGCGGGTCGAGAGACGATCCCAAGGGCCGTGAAGGTCTCGGTCACGTGATGTTGACCAGCATGCTGGAAGGGCGTGCCGGCAGCATCAGCTATCCGGAGCGCGCGCGCCTCTTGTATCCGATGGCGGCTGCGCTGTCTGGCTACGTGGGCCGCGAGCAGACGGTGTTGGTGGCGCGTGTGCACCGCGATCACTTCGCCGCGTTCTATCCGCTCTTGCGCGACGTGTTGGTCGCCCCCGCCTTCGACGCCACGGACGTGGATCGGGTGAGGACGCGCGCGCTATCGAGCCTCACCCAGGACCTGCGCGGGGCCGATGACGAAGAGTTGGCCAAGCAGACGCTGCAGGCGATGCTCTACGAGGGCGAGTCGCGAGAACATCCGGAGTTGGGCACGGAAGCGGGCCTTTCGGCCATTCGCGCGAAGGACGTGAGCGAGCACTGGGGCCGCCTCGTGTGCGCGCAGCGCATTTCGCTCGCGCTGTCGGGCTCCATCTCCGAGGCAGCACTCCGTGCGCTACGTGACGACCTGGCTTCGCTCGATCGGCCCGCGTGCGGCGCCGCAGGGCCGACCCAGAAATGGCAGACCAGCACCGGTCGTCGCGTCTGGATCGTGGACAAGCCCGAGGCACAATCGGTCGCAATCTCTATCGGACTTGCCATCGCCGTGACTCGCGATCATCCCGATCACGCTGCGCTCACTCTGGCGGCGGCGTACCTGGGACAGCACCGTACTTTCGCCGGGCGACTCATGCAGACGATGCGCGAGGAGCGCGGCCTCAACTACGGTGACTACGCCTACGCGGAACATTTCGAGCAGGACGGCGAGTCGCGCTTTCCACTGCCGAACGTGGCGCGCCGCAAGCAATATTTTTCCATCTGGATTCGGCCGGTGCCCGTCGAGCAGGCCCATTTTGCGCTGCGCATGGCGCTGCGTGAGCTCGAGCTGCTGCTGGTGCAGGGCTTGAGCGAAGCAGATTTCACGCGCATCCGGCGCTTCGCGGAGCGCTACTACGCACTGTATGCGCAGACCGAGCAGCAGCGCCTGGGCTACGCCCTTGACGACGCCTTCTACGCGCGCGACGCGCCCTATCTGGATACGCTGCGCGCAGCATTTGGCTGGCTCACGCGTGAGCAGGTCAATGCTGCCATCGCCCGCCATCTTTCACTCGAGCAAGTGCAAGTCGCCATCGTCGCACCCGAGGCGGCGCGTCTTGCCGAGTCGTTGATCGAGGGCGCCCCCTCGCCGATCACCTATGCTTCGGAAAAGCCGCCGCAGCTCCTCGAAGAGGACGCGCGCATCGCCGTCCACCCGCTGTCGCTCACGCGCGAGCAGGTGCAGGTGCTGCCCGTGGCCCGGATCTTTTACTAGGAGCTGTTCCTATCCTCTCCCCGTGCCTGTACCTGCCCGTGCGAGTTGTTGTCGGCGACGGCTGTCGATGGCTCGCATCTGGCGGCCGATCTGGATTCGCGCTCTCTTGCTCTTGCCCGCTCTGGCGGGCGTCTCGGCACCGGGTGGGGCGGGAGCACCGGCAGAGCACAATCGCTCGCCGCAATTCGCCTGGTTGGCCACGCTACCGTGCTTGCGGGGGCGGTCAACAACCACGTGATGATCGCGCAGCTCGCCAGCGCGGGACCAGGTCGAAGACGCTCCGTGGCGGCGCCCGGCGCGCACGCAGTCCGCGATCTTCATCGTCGGTCGACGAGCCGACGCGTGTACTCGGTCCCGGTGAGGAACTGGATCCGTCTGCGATAGGTCAGGTGCCCGGGCGAGCAGCGTGGGTCGGCGAATCACCGGAGTCGTTCGGCGCGGACGAGCGCGACCGATTTCGATCACTTGGAGCTCGCGACGAAGACGCTTGACTCAGTCTGTGGCTTGTCAGCGCAGCCGATCTCGACCTGCACTCTGCCAAGCGGTGAAGGTCTTCATCGTCGCCGATGAGATACGGTGTGACGACCAGGGACAACACACTTTCTTCTGCTGGTCCGTCCAGGTTCACGACGACCGGCTGCTGATTTCGAGTCTCGAGCGTCTTACTTTGCGTTCGGCCTGCAGTTTCTTGATCTCGCTGCAGTTGAAGCGTAAGCAGCACGGGCTCGCTCGCGCGCACCGGCAACGCCGGCGTCACCGTCAGCTTCCACGGCTCCGAGCTATCGCATGCCGCATCCAGACAATGAGTCCACGGTACCGTCGTCGGCACGTCCCCTGCGCCGATGAAGCTAGCGACACTGGGAGTGGTCACGGGGTGTTCCGCGAGCCAGCTTCCTAGCGGATGGTGCAGATCGCTGGAGACCACCTGAGCGGCCTGGATGAACACGCGGGCATACCCGCTTCCGCTTGCCTCCGGGTTGGCAGGCGTCCCCGCGCACGGCGCAGCGATGAGTGCGTGCTTCGCACTCGCGGCAGTCGACGCTGGCGGCATTGCGCTCGCCCCACACCCAACGATGATGATCGGGATCGCAGCCAGACAGCCATGCTTGGTGCATCTCAATTGCAATGCAGCACGATGAGAGCTCATTGTCACCACTCCTTGACCATGATGTCGCTCCTGCGCTCCACCCCATGACCAACAGACGAATCAAGGTAATGTTCCACAATGTGCAACTGCTCGGCGGTCGTAGACCGACGCTGACTGTGTCGCCCTAACTCTCCGGGCCGTCCATGTATACTTCGAATTGAGCGGGCGGGGTGGACGCCAATAGTGCCTATCCGCAGGGCGATGCCGGCGCGCTCACCGACCACGCGCGCGCCTGCTGTTCGATGGTCTGCCGGAACAATGTTCGCGTGGCCATGTCGAGGTGTAAATAATCGAAAGCCGCGTCGAGCTCATTGGGCGCGAAGGCTGGACTCCGCAGCTCGGGCCGAACGAACCAGTTGATAGCCGTGACGACACCCCGTACCAAGGGAGAGGACGTGACCACCGCCGTACGATGCACGTTTAGCCGAGACCGCAGAGACCGCGTCATTTCCGTGCGCTGCGTAGCGCTCGGACTGCCGCCGAGCGAGTAGACGAGAAGCGCCTTCAGCCCGGCTACCTGCGCCTGATACATCGCCAACC
>WUUC01024343.1_pt1 | contig 13434 bp, 11 predicted proteins | sample 6278441 | NCBI WGS metagenome assembly WUUC01 (sample SAMN13675441, study PRJNA597444) | soil metagenome | isolation source: soil | place: USA: Washington | collected 2017-10
GCATCGGCCTTATTGGCTCTCGCCTGCGCCCTCATGATCGGACCGACCTTCGCCGCAGACGAAGGTGCCAGGGATGCCAAAAGCACCGGGGCAGCCTCCGGGGTCAGCCTTTCTGGGGCAGGCGCCGTGCCGGCAGAACCCGGCAAGCCGGCGCTGGCGCTCTCGCCAGAGAACCAGCAAATTGTTAGGGACGCGGTCACGCGGCTGGACACACATCAGCCGACACCGAAGGAGTTCCAGCCGGCGCTCGGGGTCGATGTCCCGCGCGCGGTTTATATCCATGCGTTGCCGCAGTCAGTGATCGACGCAATTCCGGCTCTGAAAGAATATATGTACGCGCATCTCGATCGCGAGGTTGTGATTGTCGACGCGCTTGGCATGAAGGCCGCCATGGTGATCCCGCTCCCGGAAGACAGTTGGGCCAGCAAGCAGGCCTCCGGCACACACGAGGCTGCCGTGAACGCTATTGGTGGGCTCGGCGGGCTTTCTGAGGCGCAGCTGCGGATGATCTATCAGAGCGTTGTTGATGCTGGCCCGGCCTCGCAAGCCGGCGCGAGCGGCGAAGCCGCGTCAAGTTCATCACAAACCACCGGCCAGAACACCGCGAGCACCGAAGTAACCGCAAACACCGATGTACAGGTACAGCCTGCGCCCAATGGCGTGGCGCTGATCGCGGGAACCGACATCCCTCCTGACCTCACGCTCAGTCCGCTGCCTGCCGGCATAGGGGAACAGACGCCGCAGGTGCAGGGTCTGGCCTTCGCCAGGCTCCAGGACGGACGACTGCTGCTGGCGGATCCACACACGCGCAAGATGGTCGGCGTGATTACGCAGGAAGATGGCACAGACCGTTCTGCGGTTCGCGAGCCAGGGTCACGCGATCCGTTGCGCCATCTTGAGGACAGCGGCAACGCGAACGCCTATACGGGCCCTCACACAATCCGCTAGGCGGAAGGGGCGACGAGCCACTCCGAGCGGTTAGCGGAATTTAGGCAAAGCGCCGCCGTGACGATGCCGTTGCGTTGCCTGGCGGGGCTCGCAGCAGGCGGATTCATATCGCAACCCATCGCCATCGGCGCTGCTCTGCGCCCCGTCGCTATTCATCGTGCTGGGAGTATCGAACGGTTGTGACGGGGGCGAAAGCGCAGAAGCCGGCGTCGCTTCGTTGAGGTCAATTGCAACGGCAGGATCGGCGTGTCCCTCAGCCTTATTCGCCGGAGACAGCATGGGTGGCGGATGCGTTTGGGCGGCAGCATCCGGCTCTCGCGAGAGTCGCGTGAGAATGTGTCCGACATCCTCCTTGTCGATCGGTCCGAAGCCCGCCATTGCGCCCGCCGCGTTGAAGTCCCATGAATTTTCGGATAGCCCGACGAAGTCGCGGATCGAGGCATCGCTCGACCAGGCGCACCGAAGCGCCGCGCGCCTCAATTCGGCGGGCACGCCCGGCTTGAGGAAAGCGCGGATATCGGATCCGGCACCGATGGATTCGACTGCAGGCAAACTCGCAGGATCGAATGGCAGTTCTCCTTGGCCTGGCGCAGGAGAAGCAGAAGGTGTTTCGGTCGCAGTGCCAGCAGGCAGATGCTCCGGGTTCGACTGCTTGATCTTGTCGATAGCTGCGTCATGCTTGCGGCGAGACCATCGCGCAAGAAAACGCGTGTCGTTGCTCATTCGCCACTCCTGTCCAGCGGGCCACGCCGCGCCAGCGCTTCCGGGTCCGCACGATTGCGCTTACGCTTCTCAAAGACCCGTTCGACATGGTGTTCGGCGACGAACGAGGCAATAGCGTTTCGTACCGAGTCGGGCATCGGCACGGCTTCGACGATTCCCTGAGCCGGTTCTGTCAAAGCCTCCCCTTCTGCCGGATCGACCGTGACGGCGGTAATTTCATACTGAGGTTCGCCGCCCGTTGCGCACAGCGCCACCCACACCGAAGGCGCGGCCGCGGCGAGGTTGCTGCGGTAATTTTCCGTTTCCGTGCGATAGAGCTCAATCTCCGCTGCGCCCGCATAGAACGTGACCGATTCCCGACCGCTGGCGAGTTGCGTCCACGGATCCGCATCGGGCAGACCACCGAGCACGGCGACCGGACGCCAGACAAATTCACACCATGACGAAATTGCCTCGCGCCGCTCGACAACAACGCCGACGGGAATTCGCACGAGCGGCACGACTGGGTTCATGAAGCGCCTCCAGCTTCTGCATCGGCAGTACGCTGTCTGAGTCAGCTTAGCCGAACGTCCAAGAACCGTCTTTCCTATTTCGAAATCGGCAGCCATAGTTGGAATGATCGGACAAAGGACAGGAACCGTGAAGCTCCTCGAGAGGAAAGCCCCGCTCGACGTTCTGATGTCCGCGCTGCGCGCCGCCAGTTCCGGCAACGGCAAGCTCGTGCTTGTCAGCGGCGAGGCGGGCATCGGCAAAACGTCCCTGATAGAGCATTTCCTGTGGGAACAGCGGTTCGGGCTGCGCGCGGCAGTGGGTTGTTGCGAGCCGCTTCGCGCTGCACGGCCTCTGGCGCCGTTTCAGGAGATCGCGCGGCAGCTGGGTGGCAGCATACTCGCGTTCTTCGAGGACCACATTTCACAACAGCGCGCCCTGCCGGAACTGCTGGAGAGCTTCGCCAAGCGTCCCACCATTCTGGTTTTGGAGGATGTTCATTGGGCGGACGACGCAAGCATCGATGTCATCCGGTTTCTTGGGCGCCGCATCCAGAGCCTGCCGCTGCTCATGGTCGTGACCCACCGCGACGATGAGCTTGACTATGCCCATCCGCTCACAGGCATGCTGGCATCGTTGGCGACGTCCCCGGCCATCCAGCGTATCGCGCTGGAGCGCCTTTCCGCCGATGCAGTGAGAGAGCTCGCGGATAACGGTCCGCTTGACGCCGATGACATCTACAAGAGAACCGAAGGCAACCCCTTCCTCGTCGCGGAGATTCTTTCGGGAGGCGACATCCGGGCGGTGCCCACCGCTGTCCGGGACCTGACGGTCGATCGAATGGCGCGCCTGTCACCGGACGCGCGCAGGCTCGCGCAATTCGCCGCCGTTTCAGGGCGCCCGGAGGCGACGCTGCTACGTACTCTGTCGCCCGGCGCACCTGAACAGACGCAAGCCTGCATCGGGGTCGGACTGTTTCGGGAGGACGGCGAAGCCGTCGTGTTTCGGCACGATCTCGTCCGGCAGGCAATAATGGAAACAATCGGACCACCATTGCTGCTGCAACTGCATGCGGAGGTGTTCGGGGCGCTCGTGAGTGCGCGAGGAGCGGATCCCGCTCGTCTTGCCCATCATGCCCACGGAGCCCGAAATGCACCGGCTGTTCTTACCTATGCGCCGGTCGCCGCAAGGCAGGCCACGGCGTCCGGGTCGCATCGCGAAGCCGCTGCCCAATATGCGCTCGCCCTTGAATATGCCGGTCCTGAGTCGCCTGGCGACCGCGCGGCTCTGCTTGTCGACTATGCCGCCGAGTGCGCAGCCCTGGACAAGCTGAGCCAGGCGATCGAAAGCCTCGAGGAGGCAGTCTGCATCAACCGCACACTCGGCGATCGACATGCGGAGGGAGCGGCGCTGGCGGCACTCGCGCTGCCGCTGGTGCGCTCCGGTCTGAATCAGGAGGCGGACGAGCGCTCACGACAGGCGATTGCACTGCTCGATGCCGAAGGGCCAAGTCAGCAGCAAGCGGTCGCCCTGCGAATCCAGGCCCACCTTCGTATGCTTGACCGCGACAAGGCCCAAGCGCTTCACTTCGGGCGCAGGGCTATTCGCATGGCCGAAGACGTAGGCGATATCCGGACAACAGCGGCCGCGAGCATGACGGTCGGCACCGCCTTGCTGGTTGCCGATCAGCCGGAGGGAAGGCCCTATCTCGACCGGGCCATGCATCTGGCGAGAAGCGCGGGCTTTGATGAGCTGCTGGCGCACGCCTATCTCAATCTCGGCTCTGCCTACGGCGAGCAGTATCATTTCACGGATGCCGAACGGTTCCTCACGGAAGGCATCACCTTCGCTTCAGAGCGCGACCTCGACCAGCACCTGCATTACATGCAAGCGTGGCTTGCCCTCGTTCATCTTTATCGGGGACGTTTGAGGGAGGCATCCGAAGCGGCGCTGCGCCTTCTGGCGAACGAAGACGTCGCGACCATCAGCAGGATCATGGCCCTCGTGGCGCTGGGGCGCGCCCGCGCCCGGCTCGGCGAAGAAGGATGGTGTCAGGCCCTGGATGAGGGGCTGGCGCTCGCAGCCCCGACCGGCACGCTGCAGCGACTGGCGCCCGTACGGATGGCGCGCGCCGAAGCGGCATGGCTCGCGGGCAAGCTGGAGCAGGCTCGGGAAGAGGCCAACGCAGTGCGGCAGCTGGCGATTTCTCACCGGCACAAGTGGCATGCCGGTGAGGCCGCGTTCTGGCTCGCTCCATCGACCGACGCCGAGCCGGCGCCGCCCTGGATCGCTCGACCTTTCGCCCTGCATCTGGAGGGCAACTGGAGTGCGGCAGCCGAGGCCTGGCATTCTCTCGGCTGCCCCTATGAGGAGGCGCGCGCCCTGGCGAGCGGCGACGAGCAGGCGCAGTTGGCAGCGCTTCGCATCTTTGACGAGCTCGACGCCGCACCGGCCGCCGCCCTGCTGCGCCAGCGCATGAGGCGGAGCGGCTTACGCCATCTGCCCCGCGGCCCGCGGCCGCGCACCCGGCTGAATATGTTCGGACTGACTGCACGGCAATCGGACGTCCTGTCCCTGCTGGCGGAAGGGCTGACCAACACCGCGATCTCGCGCCGCCTGATGATCTCCACCAAGACCGTCGACCACCACGTCTCCGCAGTCCTCGCCACGCTGAACGTGGCTTCAAGGAAGGACGCGGCAGACAAATTCCACGAGCGGACGATCGCGCCCCAAGTTAAGTAGCTAATTCTCCAATGTAGGTAGCTCCTCCCGATGTCGTGCCGGCTCCGGCATGAGAGGAATTGGCTTTCAAACGTAGCCAACAAGGGAGAAGAGAAATGCAGCTTTACGCGATCCGCCGCCGCAGCGCCTGGCCCGACAGCAAGGAACTCGAAGCCACCGCGGCCAAGTCCGCCCATATCGGCGACAGCGAAATGCCTGACCGGGTTCGCTGGATCCGATCCTATGTCGTCGCGGAGCAGGACGGACGGCTGGGCACGATCTGCATCTATGAGGCACAAGACGAAGCCTCGATCCGCGACCACGCCGCTCGCGTCGGGATGCCGGGAGATGAAATCGAGACGATCTCTGACACTGTCGTCGTTCGCGAGGATCCGAAGAAAAGGACGGGGGCTGCCGCCTGATCTGCCGCTCAACACGGTGCGCTCCGCATCCCCGCAGCCGGCACTGCGGCTTTGGTTGGTCAGCCGCGAGAACCGCGGGGTGCGTCACCCTGGCAGGTTTGCCGTCATCTCGCTTCGTCGATCGGCTCCATCCGCGACACGCGGAAGCCCATCGCAGCCCACCCGACGAACAGGCGCCACATGAAGCCGATCGACTGGGTTCTGGAGCTCGGCAAGCCGTCGGACAATTTCACGCCATCCGGCAGATCCCTTGTCATCGTGTGCATCTCCACCGCAGGCGCATCGGCGCCGAACCGGTCCCGATAGAGGGACAGCCAATGACCGCCCTTGAACTCAAGGAACATCGGCGAGGCGCAGCAGTGTGCGAGCACGGAGACTTCGAACTTCACCTCGCCGCATCGACAGCCGATAGTGAACGTGTTCGCGCCTGCAAACATTGGCTTCCAACTTCTCTTGAACCAGACTGGTCCGTCCAGTACCAGCGGTCAATGGAGGAGCGCTGCCCAAGCGCGAGCAAGCAGCCAGCACCCGCACTCGAGCTACAATTGGCTGGTAATGGGAGAGCCGATCGCCTGTGCCATGTTGCTCGGCGACGCCGCGGTCCCGGGCCCCGCGAAGCTCCGGCGTCACGCGAAAGAAGCCGTTCGCGTCTTCATGGCCGCCTATGGCCCGACTGATGCAAGGCCTCAGGCAAGGGGCTGCCAGGATCGCGCGGCGCCCGATGAAAGCCGCGCCAGCAGGTATTCCTCTTCGACGATCAGAAACGCTCCCTCCAGCGGCCGGCGATGTGCGCCTGAAGGCACGTCGTCGCCAAAGACCTCTGAGGAACACCGAGAAGCTCGTTAGTGCGCTCCGGAGCGGTGCGGCCATCCCGGCATGTGCTGAATCTGGAGACCTTTTTTGATCCGCTCCTTGCCAGCCATTGCTTTCGGCGACTTCCGCTCAGTACGGCTGCTTAGAACTTTTTGTCCTGTTGCGCTCAGGAACGAACTTGCTTCGAACTAACTTGTGTTGTGGCGGCTGGAGGATTTCAGGACTGCTTCAGGCAGCATCCTCAGAGGTTCTGCAATGCTGGAAATCGGATCTCCTTACAGGCAGCTTCTCCTAAAGTTGGACAACCTCGTGGGCCTCTCCGATCTGGAGATGACGTCGATCTCGAACCTTCCGCTGACGGTGCAGAACATATCCAGTCACGAGAAACATATCCTTGACGGGCCGCAGTCGATCGACTGTTGTCTCGTGCTCGACGGCTATGTCTATGAATACCAGACGGTTTCACGACACGGCCGGCAAATCATACACCTGCATGTGCCTGGGGACATCGCCGGCCTGCATGCTCCATATCTAGGAACCCAAAACAATCGCCTGGCTCCACTCGGACCAGCCGTGGTCGCGTTCCTTTCAGCCCGTGCTTTGTCGGAGTTGCTCGATGTGTCTCCTCGCCTTCGACGCGCATTCTGGAGCCTGATCCTGCTCGAAGGAGCAATGTTGCGCGAGCGCATCGTCAGCAGCAATCGGCGAGATGCGTTGAGCCGGACCGCGCATCTGATTTGCGAACTCACGCTCAGGCTGCGCGCGGTCGGTTTGGCGCCGAACTATTCAATCAGCATTCCGTGGACTCAGGCCGATATCGCCGATCTCACGGGAATCTCCACCGTGCATGCAAACAGAGTGGTTCGGGAACTTCGCAGGCTGGGTGTCATAGAATGGGAGGCCAAGCGCGTTCGAATTCACGACTGGGAGACATTGGTGCGCATCGCTGACTTCTCGGAGGCGTATCTCGGCCCGGCATCAATCGACGGCGCCCTCAAGCGGAAGGCACCTGCTGCCGCTGCTTCGTCCGATCCGGCACACCTTCCAGCAGCGCAGGTGGATAGCCAACGCGTGAGTCGCGCCGGATAATCGATCTTGCGGTGCAGTCTATGTGTGGGCTCTTTCCACGTCATGCGACCTGGGCGAACGCCGTCGCGCCCTTGCGGATTCTATGTTGGCGACATTCACCTCATCTTTCCGCTGGCCCACGCGGAGCGAAAAATACGCGATGGTCTCGCGCAGGCCGTCCTCAAGCCGGATCTTGGGTGTCCAACCGAGCGTTTCAGCTGCACGATCGATGACAGGTCTGCGGCGCTTGGGGTCATCCTGTGGCAGCGGCCGCAGGTCGATACCCGACCGCGAGCCGGTTAGCGCCAGAATTCGCCTGGCGATCTCCTCAACGGATGTCTCTTCCGGGTTTCCCAGATTGCAGGGGCCGGTAACGGTTTCAGGACTCTCCATCAACAGTTCAAGGCCGGCGACGAGATCGTCGATGAAGCAGAAGCTTCGCGTCTGTGCACCGGAGCCGTAGATGGTAATCGGCTCTCCCCGCAATGCCTGCACAATGAAATTCGAAACAACTCGTCCGTCTTCCTCGAGCATTCGCGGGCCGTACGTATTGAATATTCGCGCCACCTTGATCGCGACCTCGTGCGTTCGCCGATAGTCGAAGAACAGCGCCTCAGCGGCGCGCTTTCCTTCGTCGTAGCAAGCACGAGGACCGATCGGATTGACATGTCCGACGTAGGCTTCCGGCTGCGGATGTATCTCCGGATCGCCGTAGACCTCGCTCGTCGACGCCTGCAGGATACGGCTGCCCTTGGCATTTGCGAGCTCCAGCAAGTTCGCGGCACCGAGCACGCAGGTCTTCAGGGTTCCGATCGGATCCCGCTGATAGTGGATCGGCGACGCCGGACAGGCGAGATTGTAGATTCGGTCGACAGGTCCGGAAACCGCCAAGGGCTCGCGAACGTCATGCCGTTGAAACGCAAATTTCGGATGATTGAGCAGTGCGCGAATATTGTCCATGGATCCGGTCTGCAGAACATCGACGCAGATCACCGAATCGCCGCGCTGCAGAAGCCGGTCGCACAGATGCGAGCCGATAAATCCGGCGCCACCCGTCACTACGGTCCTGTGCCGCTCCGGGAACGGTCCTGCTCGACGATATCTGTCTCTGCGATCTACCTTCATTTTCAAGCCTTCTACGACTCAGCCAACTGCATGGCCTTGGTATGCGAAGGCTTGTGCTGTTCAAGCGCTTCGCGATAGTACGACTCGAATTGCACCGCACGGTGCTCTGACGTGTGCTCACGCAGGACCCTCGCCCGGGCATTTGCTGCAATCTGCAGCCGGTGCTCCTCCGGCACGCCGGTCAGTATCTCGACGACTTCGTGATCATCGGTGGCGAGAAGAATTTCATCACGCGGAGAGAAGATCGTCTCCAGACCCGGCCAGCAGTCGGAGATCAGCGGCACGCCGCAGGCCGCTGCTTCGAACATGCGGACGCTGGGCGAAAAGCCCAGCGCCCGCATGTCCTTGCGCGTGATGTTCAAGGCAAAGCGCTGCGAACAATAGAACCCCGGATGCGCGCCGGGCGGCAGATGCTCTATCCGCTCGATGTTGGATGGCCACACTGTTGCGTCAGGATATTTCGTCCCGGCAATCACGAACCGTTCATTTGGGAGCACCAGGGCCGGCGAAATCAACAGCTTCTCGAGTAGGGGCTGCCGATCGTCGCTGTAGGTGCCGAGATAGCCGAGCGACCATTTCGCCGCGGTCGCCACCGGCGCGTGAAGATCCGGATCCGCACTGCAGTAGAGCGGCCGCGCACACGGGCTGCCGTAGAGGTCCTCGATCAGTTGCAAGGCCGGGCCGCCGGAAAACGACAGGTAGATGTCGAAGCGCGGAATCACGCCCGGCGAAATGTAGTCCAGGCCACCCCGCTCGAGGCCTGCGAGCGTCACCGGAGTGTCGATGTCATAGAATGCCGTCACTCCGCGCGCCTGGCTTGTTACCCAGTCGGCGATGGCGGCGCCTTGAGGCACATACGAGCCCAGCACGACGCAGTCCGCGCTACGGACGGTGTCAGCGAAACGCTGCGCGAGCTCAGGCAGCGTCCGATAGAGGCTGACCGTGCAGAAATCTGGCTCAGCAAGATCGCGGTGGTCGTGGTACCACGGCACATCGCGTTCAAGAAACGTCACTTCGTGGCCACGCGATCGAAGCGCCTTCGCCAGCGCTCGATATGTCGTGGCGTGGCCATTGCCCCAGGACGACGTGATGGAAAGTCCGATGAGAACAATCTTCAGTTTCATTCGGCTGCCTCGGTGTTTGATCGTGTTCCGTGGAGCAACTGATGAACCTGGATGGCGCGCTGTGCGTAGGTATGATGGGCAAGCACACGCTTGCGTGCCCGCTCGGCGATCGAACGGGCACGCCGTTCCGATAATCCTTCGAGGTGCGATGCCACCTCTTCGCCGTCATTCGCCACCAGAACTTCACTGCCCGGCTCGAGGAAGCATTCGATGCCATCCCATCGATCAGTGATCAGGCAAGCGCCCGCTCCCGCAGCCTCGAAGACACGCGTCGGCGGTGAGAACCCATAACGCGCCATGCTGTCGCGGTTGATGTTCAGTGTGGCGCGGCTAGAGCAAAAGAACGCGTTATGCGAGCGGGTGCCGACATGCCCTGCACAGCGGACATTTTGCGGCAGCGCCTTCGTTTCCCAGCCCGATCCGCCAAGCAGAAACCGCTTTTCCGAGAGGCGGGCTGCGGCGCCCAGGAAAAATCCTTCGACACGACTTTCCCGATCCGGCATGCGGTTGCCGAGAAAACCCAGGTCGGCCTCGAACTCGAGGGATGGAGAGACCGGGAAGTGAGTGTCTGGATCGAGCGCATTGTAGATCGGGATGCAATCGCGGGCGCCGACCGAGCGGTAACCGTCGATCACCGGCCGTCCGCCCCCATAGGTCAGCACGATGTCGAACTTTGGAATGGCAGCGCGAAGATGATGCGAAGGGTTGGCTGCGATGTCATCCAGCGTCGCCGGCGCATCCACATCCCAGTAGATCCGCAGTGCTCGGGACGGCCACTCGGCAACCGCCGCTTCGAGCTCCGCATCGAATACACCGATGTTGCTCGCCTTGATCAGCAGATCGGCCGAGCGTGACGCGCTCTCCAGCGCTCGCTTCCACCCCTCGCTTGTCGCAGGATAGACAACGACGCGTGCCCAATCCGGATCGGACATGTCGCGGTTTCTCTGACGCTCGAACGCGTCCGGCTCGTAGAAGGTGAGCTCATGACCCAGCGCGGCAAGACCTTTGGTCATTCCGCGATAGTAGGTGGCTGCGCCATTCCAATAAGAGGAGACGAGACTAGAGGCGAAGAAGGAGATCTTCATGATGCAATCTCCGTGGCGTGGATCTCGCGATCGAACACGCGAGGTTCGGCCCGCAGAGCGTCGACGATTGCAAGAAGTTCAAGCGCACGATGGCGGCAGGTGTGACGGTCGCGGATAGCCTTGAGACCGGTCGCGGCGAGCGACATCGCGAGGTCCCGGTCCTGAAGCAGGACCAGCATTGCCGCCTTCATGCCGGGGCCATTTGCCACGCTGAGATACGCACCCGCCGGAAACAGCCTTTCTTCGTCGAGCCAGGGAGCAGAGACCAGCGGAATGCCGCATGCCAGGGCCTCGAACATCCGAATGGTCGGTATTCCGGGAAGCATTCGCGCATAGGGGCCGCGCGGAATGTGCACCGTCATACGGCCTTTGGCGAAAGCGGGCGGCGCGAGATGGTTCGCGAGCCACCCGCGGTAGGCCAAGCCGCTGTCCGCGATCGCGCGGGTAGCCGCTTCGGGATACCGGACGCCATAAACGGCACCCGAGAGCCCCAATGCCTTGGCCGGTTCGACCAGGTAGGTGACGATCTCGGCGCTCCGTTCGTCATCCCCCCAATTGCCGATCCAGACCAGATCGTGTTCGGGCTCGCACTCGGCACGAGGCTGGTACAGCGCCGTATCGGCTGCCTCATGCCATGTGACGGCCTGGCGCGCCCATCCGCGTCTCAGGTAAATGTCGCGGAGCACCTCTCCGAATGCCAGCACCGCGTCGAAGCCATCCAGATCGAACCGATCCAATTCATGCGGCGCGCTGACCGCTCGATGATGCGTGTCGTGGAACAGCAGCGTGAACGCACCACCATGCGCCCGCCGCTTGCCAATAGCAGCGACGAGCTCCGGCGAATTCCATTCGTGAACGAGCACGGCGTCGGCATCATCCAGCGCTTCCTCGAGACCGATCGGATAAAGGTACTGGCGGACATCGACGCCGGGCACCAGTTCGTCCGGCGTTGCGATGGTCACGCCGTCGCGCAGCGCGTTGCTGCGGCTCCAGCCATCGGCAGGTTCGTAGACGGTCACCTCGTGATTCAACGCGAGCAACTCGCGCGCGATACCTCGCAGAAAATGCGCATTGCCGTTATTCCAGCATGATGTAAACGCGTGACAGAACAGCACCCATTTCATGCCGGCATCCCCATCGCGATCCGGGGATTGCCTTTGTCACGGTCGATTCCTGTCAAAGACGCATAAAGCGCCCGATAGCTATTCGCGCTTTGCGCCAGATTATAGTCCAGCGAGCGCTGCTGCGCCGCACGCTGCAGTTTTGTCCGCAGCACATCGTCAGAACACAAGGTTTGCAGACAGCGTTGCAATGCGCTGTCGTCGGCCGGCTCGAAGAACATGGCAGCATCGCTCCAGAGCTCACGAAAGCTCGGAATGTCGGATAGCACCAGCGCGCAACCGGCAGAGGCGGCCTCGAGCACCGACAGGCCGAACGGTTCATAGAGCGCCGGGCTGCAGAAGATCGCAGCATCCTGCATCTCGCACAGCAAGGCCGAATGCGATAGCGCGCCAAGCCAGCTTACGCCCGGCAACAGCTCTACTCTGCCGCCTTCGATCGATTCCGAGGCGCCGGCGACCTTCACCGGCCAGTCGAGACGTGGCGCGATCGAAGCCAGAGCCGAAAGGTTCTTGCCAGTGTCCCACAGACGTCCCGCGGCCAGCACAAAGCGCCGCTTGCCTCTGCGCCGCGGCAAGCCTTTGGTCACCCCGTTCCAGATGACGCAACCGGGCGCGGATGGGTGATAGAGGTCTTGAACACGGCTTTGAAAGGCTCGTGTCGGAGCGACCCACGCGTCGGATCGGTTTAGCCCTGCTTCGACGGCAGCGGAGTAGGCTCGCCATTCGGAGCCAGCGAACGCGTGGCGCGCGTCACAGGCCTCAGCCCAGCTGTTGACGCATGAATGCGCCACGACGAGCACAGGCACCGGCCATTCGAAAGCTGCCTCCCGGTAGCTGTTGAAGTGCAGTATGTCAGGCCTGAGGCGCTCCACCACCTTGGCAAGCTCACGATAGGCATTGTCTGCGTCATGTCCGGCCGGATCTGCCCATTCCAGCAACAGATCCGTTTCAGTCAGCGAGACACCGCGCAATCCTTCGAGCGAGCGACGTTGCAGCGGTGCCGGTCGCGGCCCGATGGTGACGATGTCGACCTCACAAGCTGCAGCGGCCAAGGAGCGGGCAAGCGATGTGGCATAGGTCCAGACGCCGCCTACCGCATCTGCAGTGATCATCACACGTATGGAGGGCGTCCCAGTCACCGCGAGGCCTCCAACTCAAGTTCGCGCAGGGGTACCGGGCGCTGTTCCTGCACATCGCTGAACCGATCGAACAGCTTCAGATAGTGCTCGTGGGCGCGCTCCCAGGCGTGGTCGTCCGGTTCGCCCCAGAGCTTCCTGTAGTCGGGAGATCCGGGATAGGGATAGAGCGGCACTGGATCATTCGCCCAGACGCCCGCCTCCTGCATTCGCCGCCGCCAGTCTTGAACCACCGCATCTTCGTCCTGTGGCACCTCGATCAGGTTGGCCTGCACGAACGGAACGTGACGCCGCGCCTCGACCAGGCGATCGGCAAGCTCCTCCGTCGTCATCTTGCACTTCTTGGCGAGTGCATCTCGGCCCTCCGGCGTAAGGCTTTCAACGCCGGCCTCGATCGAGACGCAGCCGGCGCGGCCAAGCAGCGCCAGCATTTGCGGCTTCCATAGATCGATGCGCGTCTGCACCCCGAACTTCAGTTTGCGCGACAAGAGCCCCTCGAGCAGCTCGGCGTTCGGGAGGAATATCTCGTCGATGAAGTAGACGTATTCCACGCCCTGCCCGATCAATTGGTCGACCTCGTCCAGAATCCTCGCCACCGGTGCGCGACGATAGCTGTTGCGGAAATTATCCTTGGCGCAGAATGTGCAGCTGTACGGACA
>WUUC01118028.1_pt1 | contig 13429 bp, 13 predicted proteins | sample 6278441 | NCBI WGS metagenome assembly WUUC01 (sample SAMN13675441, study PRJNA597444) | soil metagenome | isolation source: soil | place: USA: Washington | collected 2017-10
CGAGGATGGCTCTCTCCATTACACATGGCGAGTTGTTCCTGACGATCGGGGATCGCACCACGACGGTGGTGATGCACGAGCATCGTATCGAGTAGCCTGCCGCCATGCCTCGCTACGCCGCGTTCCTCCGCGCCGTGAATGTCGGCGGCCGCATTGTGAGAATGGAAGCCTTGCGCACGACGTTCGGCAAGCTGGGGTTCTCTGACGTGCAGACGGTGATCGCAAGCGGTAACGTCGTCTTCGACAGTCCGCAGAGGAGCGCCAGCCGCATGGAGAAGACGATCGAGACGGGACTCGAGCAGGCGCTGGGATTCCCGGTCACAACCTTCGTGCGAACACTGCCTGAGTTGATCGAGCTGGCCGAGCATCCATTTGTCTCAGCCACGTCCTTGGACGATGGAGCATCGCTGTATGTGGCGTTCGTGCGAGACAGGCCAGCGCCCGAGACGATACGGAAGCTGATGATGCTCAAGACTGCCGGCGAGGATTTCCGGGTGCACGAGCATCACGTGCTGTGGGTCGTGCGCGAGCGCTTCTCGGCCTCGGCGCTGTCAGGGCCTGCGCTCGAGCGGACGCTCGGTGTGCCGACGACCGTCCGCAATGCGACGACCGTTCGAAAGATGGTTGAGAAGTTCCGCGCCGGCTGAAGCCGGCCCCTTATGTGTATGTCGCACAGGCGGACGGCATCCCTACCGAAGTCCTCAACACCGTGCGGGAGAAGCGGCAGCAGCTGGAGAGGTTTCTGACGACTGCCGTTCCACGCAAGCGGCGGCTGATGAACATCGCGACCCTGGCGGAGGCGCTCGCGGCCGCGCTGACGGCGGCGCCCGCGGCGGGCGGGCAGGCTCGAGGCCTGAGTCTTGCTCGTCCCCCTCACGTGTCTATCGATCGGCGCGTCTCCGTAATCGTTCCGGCATTTATCACGTCCCCGAGACAAGCGGAACTGCTCGACGAAACGCTTCAGACGGTCGCACGCCAGACGGTCGAGCCTTTCGAGGTCATCGTCGTGGATGACGGGTCGCCGCTGGACGTGACCTCGGTGCTGTCGGCGCCGTTCACGCGCATGCTCAAACAGGCGAACACCGGCTGCGCTGTTGCGCGCAACACCGGCATTCGCGCGAGTGGCGGGGACTTCTTCATCTTCCTCGACGCCGACGATCACCTGCTTCCTGGCGCGGTCGAGGCTGGATTGCGCGCGTTTGCTGAGCATCCCGACAGCGCGTTCGTCGTCGGCGCGCGGGAGGAGATGACGTACGAGGGTGGTCCGGTGCCCTGGTCCGTGCCGCCGCCGCCTCGGGAGACGCGCCTGTATCACACCCTGCTCGGGTTCGATTGGTACATCATCCCGCCGTCGAGCGCCATGTTCAGACGCCAGGCGGTCGAGACGGTCGGCGGATTCCGTGATCCGTGGGGCGCCGACGACTTCGATTTTTACCTCGAGGTCGCGCGGCGGTACCCCGGGTGGTGTTACGACAGCCCCGCGGTCACGCGCTACCGGCGGTACAGCACCAGCTCCTCACGTGATGGCGAGCGAATGCTGCGCAGTATCCGGATGGTTTATGCGCGGCAGTGGCCGTTCGTGCAGGGCGACCCCGTCGGTGAGGCGGCGTTTCGGCGCGGTCTGGAACAGCTCGAGGAAATCTTCCGCGAGTGCCTGGTCGAGAATGTGGAGGACAGGGTACGGCTGCGTGACTGGCGCCGCGCCGTGAGAACCGCGGCGCTCCTCGCTCGCGAAGCGCCGCGCCGGCTGCCGACGGCGCTGGGACGCGCCGCGCGAGCGCTCGGTACCCGCGCGGCCTGAGCACGGCGGCAGCTGCAGTCCAGCTACTGGCCGCTAATCGGTTCCTTCTTGATGCGCTGCAGCATCCGGTTCAGCGGCGGCAGTTCCGTTGTGACCACCTGCTGCAGCCGGTCGGTCTCGACCTTCAGCTCCGCGATGATGTCGTTGAAGATCGGTTCGACGTTGCTCGTCGGCCGGCCTTCGCCGGTCGTGGCGACGCGGAGCAGGGACGCGAAGCGGTTGTTGATCTTGATGGGATAGTTCAGCGGATCCTGGTTGCTCTGGTTGCGCACCTGATAGATATTCTCCTCGACCACGCTGAGGCTCTTCGTCACCTGCTCGGCCGCGCGCTTCACCTCGTTAGTGGCGTCCTTCGTCCGCTCCGCGATGTCCGACTTCATCCGACGGATGCGGATCACGGCATTGTTCGCCTCGTCCACCTTGTCGCGAATGCGGCTCGCAAGCTCGTACTGGAACAGCAGGTCGGCATCGCTCACGTCGCGGAGCGGGTGCTTCTGCACCGCGAACGACTTCGTCTCCGCCCGGCCGTCTACCGTGAGACGCACCTGGTAGGTGCCCGGCAGCACCATCGGTCCGTTCTGCGTCGCGCCCCACAGGATCATGCCGGGGAACGCCACGACGGGCTGCGAATTCAGGTCCCACGTGAACCGATTGAGCCCGGCCGCCATCGGCGCGGTGCGCGCGGGCCCACGAGGGCCGTCCTCGGCGGGCGGAGCAGCGGCCTGGCCGTCGGCCGCCGGCTTCGGCGGCGGTTGGCCTGTAAACGACCGGACGACCTGCCCCTTGCTGTCGAGGATATCCAGCGTCAGGCTCTTCGGCTGCGCCTTGAGGAAGTAATCGATCCTCGCCGGTGACTGCCCGCGAATCGTTTCCGCCGGCGTGTAGAGCTGGACGTCGGAGGACGTCAGCGTTCCGTACTGTCGGAGCGTCGCGATGTTGTCGAGCACGTAGAAGCTTCGACCGTGCGCCGTGATGGCGATGTCGTTCGCGGTGACCCACACGTCCACGATGGGCGTGTCCGGCAATCCCTGGTTGAACGGCAGCCACGTGTCGCCGTCATCGAAGGAGATGTAGAAACCGTGCTGCGTTCCCGCGTATAGCAGGCCCTTGCGCACGGGGTCCTCGCGCACCGAGTGGGCGTAGTCGTTCGCGGCGATGCCACTGACGATCTTCGTCCACGTCTTGCCAAAGTCGCGCGTGCGGAAGATGTAGGGCGACGTGTCGCCGAGCAGCATCTTCTTTACCGCCATGTACGCCGTGCCGTTGTCGAACGACGATCCGTCCAACTGGCTGACACGCCCGAATTCGGGCATGTCGGGGGGCGTCACGTTCGTCCACGTCTTGCCCTCGTCGCGCGTGACGTGCACGACCCCATCGTCGGATCCCGCCCAGATGATGTTGCGATCCTTCTTGCCGGGCGCGAGCGAGAACACCGTGCCGTAGATCTCCGGGCTGTTCATGTCGTGCGTGATCGGCCCGCCGGACTCCTGCATGGTCTTCGGATCGTGACGCGACAGGTCGTCGCTGATCGCCACCCAGCTGTCGCCGCGGTCAGTGGACTTCCACACGCGCTGCGACGAGGTGTAGAGGACGTTCGGATCGACGTACGAGAAAATCACCGGGTAGGTCCACTGCCAGCGTTCCTTGACCTGAATGCCTGGTTCGCCGGAGAAGAAGCGCGGATACGCGCCGACTTCCTTGAGGTCGCCGGTGCGGCGGTTCAGGCGGGTCAGGAACGTGCCGTTATTCGAGGCAGAGAAGAAGACGTCCACATCCTTTGGATCGGGTGCGATGTAGCCCGGCTCCCCGCCGCCCACCTGATACGGCGCCACGGGAGGAATGCGGCCGAATCCGCCGCCGAGGCCCGTGTCGCTGGGCACGCACAGCGTCGAGTTGTCCTGCTGCGATCCGCACACGTGGAACGGAATGTGGTTGGTCGTGATCACGTGGTACATCTGGGCCGTCGGGAAGTCCTGATCGCTCCACGTGCGCTGCTGCGACGATACGTTGTAGGTGATGGCGCCGCCGCCGTCGTTGCCATCGATGACGTGCTCCGGGTCGTCGGGGTTGATCCAGAAGTCGTGATGATCGCCGTGGGTTCCCTGGCCGATCGCCGTCATCGTCTTGCCGCCATCCGTCGAACGGAACAGCCCCACGTTCAGCATGTAGATCGTGTCCTTGTTGCCGGGGTCGGCATACACGTGCGTGTAGTAGAACGCGCGCTGACGGACGTTACGGTTCGCGGTGACGAGTTTCCAACTCGTGCCCGCGTCGTCGGACACGAAGAGTCCGCCGTTTTCGTTCTCGACGAGCGCGTACACCCGGTTTGAATCGGCGGCGGTGAGCGCAAGGCCGATCTTGCCGACGACGCCGGCGGGCAGTCCCTGGTTGCGGGTGATCTCCTTCCAGGTCTCGCCGCCGTCGGTCGATTTGAAGAGACCGCTGCCCGGGCCGCCGCTCGACATCTGGTACTCGATCCGGTACGCCTCCCACAGCGCCGCGTAGAGCACCTGCGGATTGTTGCGATCGAGCGCGACGTCCACCGCGCCGGTCTTCGTGTCGCGGAAGAGCACGCGCTTCCACGTCTTGCCGCCGTCGGTGGTCTTGAACACGCCGCGCTCTTCGCTCGGCACGCCGTAGCGCCCGAAGCTGGCGACGTACACGATGTCGGGGTTCGTGGGATGGATGCGGATCTTCGAAATGGCATCGGAGGCCGAGAATCCGATGTGCGTCCACTTCTTGCCGGCGTCGGTGGACTTGTACACGCCATCTCCCGGCAGGATGTTGCCGCGGATGCACGACTCGCCCATGCCGATGTAGACGACGTCGGCATTCGATTCCGAAACGGCAACCGCCCCGACGGACGAGCTCTTGATCTGGCCGTCGGTGACCGGCGCCCACGTGTTGCCCGCGTCGGTCGTCTTCCACAGCCCTCCGCCGACCGCGCCGAAGTACGCTTCGCGCGGTCGTCCCTTGACGCCCGACACCGCGATCGATCGACCGCCGCGGTTCGGGCCGATGTTGCGCCACTTGTAGGCGTTCACGAACGCCGGGTCGATGGCGGTTGAGGAAGCGGCCGGCGGCGATTGCGCGAGGCCGGCGCTCCCGGCAAGGACGAGGGCGAGGAGAGCCAGGTGAGCACGAACCATCTGCTGAGACCTCCGGGTAATCCGACGAGTCTAGCAGGACGCCGCCGAGAGAAGGTAGGGCCGCCGCCAGGGCGCAACGCTCGTAGAATGTCCCGCATGACGAGCAGGCACACGATCGTCCTCGGTGCGCTCCTGGTGAGCGCAGTGGGCGCCCAGGAAGCACCACGACGGCCGCCGGCGGCGGAGCAGCGGCTCGTGGTCGCCGCGCCGGAGCGGCTCGCGCGCCTCGACCACCTGCTGCAGCGCTATGTGGACGAAAACCGCATCGCCGGCGCGGTCGCGCTGGTGCTCCGCGATGGACAGGTGGTGTACGACAGAGCGGTCGGGTGGAGCGACAAGGAGGCCGGCCGGCGGATGGCCGCCCACACGATCTTCAGGATCGCGTCGCAGACGAAGGCGCTGACGAGCGTCGCAATCCTGCAATTGATGGAGGAAGGGCGCCTCGCTCTCACGACGCCTGTCAGCGAGTTCATCCCTTCCTTCGACAAGACGACTGTCGCGTCCCGTGGCGCGGACGGGACCGTGACCACCACGCCCGCGGCGCGCCGCATCACGGTCCGCGACCTGCTGGCCCACACCGCCGGCATTTCGTATGGCACCGACGCGCACGTCGCGGCGGCGTACGAGGCGAAGGGCCTCGGACCGGCGGCTGGTTACGGGTGGTATACCGCCGACAAGACCGAACCCGTCTGCGACACGATGGAGCGGCTGGGCACGTTGCCGTTCGTCGCGCAGCCCGGCGAAGCGTGGGTGTATGGCTATAACACGGACGTTCTCGGCTGCGTCGTGGAGCGCGCGTCGGGTACGCCGCTCGACGTGTTCATCCGCGAGCGGATTACCCTGCCTCTCGGGATGAAGGACACGACGTTTTTCCTGGCACCGGAGCGCCGCGATCGGCTCGCCGCACTCTACGCGAGCGGCGCGGACGGCACGATCGTCCGCGGGCCCGAAGGCGCGAGAGGGCAGGGCCATTACGTGGACGGGCCGCGCCGCAGTTTCGCGGGAGGCGCCGGGCTGTTATCCACTGCCCGCGATTACGCGCGTTTCCTCGAGATGGTTCGCCGGGGCGGCGCGATCGATGGGGTGCGCATTCTTTCCCCACGCGCGGTTGCCCTCATGACGACTAACCAGGTGGGCACGCTTCGCTCGACGCCGGGGCTCGGGTTCGGCCTGGGATTCGAGACGGTAGATCGCTATGGCGCGAACGGAATGAGCTCCGTGGGATCGTACGGGTGGGGTGGGGCCTATGGGACACGCTATCTCGTGGATCCCGAGGCGCGGCTCGTCATGGTCCTGATGATTCAGCTGCTGCCGAACGCCACCGACCTGCGCGAGAAGTTCCCGAACCTGGTGTACCAGGCGCTGCTCGAGGCGCCAACGCTGCGAACGTCCGCGCCGTGACGCGCGCATGAGCGATCTTCTGAGGTCGGTCTTCGTCACGATCGCCGCGCTCCTGCCCATCGTGAACCCGCTGGGCACCGCGCCGCTGTTCCTCGCGATGTCCGCCGATCTGCCGGGAGACGCGCGGCATCGGCTGGCCGCCGTCGTGGCACGCAATGCGTTTCTGCTGCTCGCCGCGGCCATGCTGGTGGGCTCGTACGTGCTGCAGTTCTTCGGCATCTCGATTCCTGTCGTGCGCGTCGGCGGCGGCCTGCTCGTGATCGCCGCCGGCTGGCGGCTGCTGCACGAAGATCACCTCGAACCCACCGCCACGCCGCCGGTGCACGAGGCATGGGAACGCGAGCTGGGACGACGTGGTTTCTACCCGCTGACGTTTCCGTTGACCGTGGGTCCGGGATCGGTATCCGTAGCTGTCACGCTCGGCGCCGCCAGCATGCCCGGTTCGCGCGAGTTCTCGCTCGTGCGTCTGCTCCTCGACCTTGCCGGCGTCGCCGTCGTCGCGTTGACGGTGTATCTGAGCTTCCGGTATGCGTCCCGTCTCATCGACGTGCTCGGGGAGACCGGCACACTCGTGTTCCTGCGGCTCTCCTCGTTCATCCTCGTCTGTGTGGGCGTGAGCATCTTCTGGAGCGGCGTCGTGGGATTGGTGGAGCCGCTTCTCGGCCGGCGCTGAGCAGGTCTACCGGACCCTGTCTCGGCGCCGCGCGGTACGGTCGGACCTCGACAAATCCGGGCGTGCGTGTAGGGGCCGACTGACTCGAAGGTCCTGGCGGTCGACGCGGTAAGCACCCGGTAAGCAGCGCTCCGTGATCATCAGCCCGTTCACGACCACAACTCATCAGAGCGGAGACCCCACACATGTCCACGTCAGCGCCAGCCATGCCGCCACACGCTGCGGCAACGCAGCTTCTCACGCAACTCGCCACCGGCCACTTCGTCGCCAGCGCGCTGCAGGTCCTGTTACGCCTCGGAATTCCCGATCGACTCGCCAGCGGACCGCAAACCGCCGCCGAGCTCGCGCGCGACGCAGGTGTCCGGGAAGACGGCCTCTATCGCGTGTTGCGCGCGTTGGCGAGTGTAGGCGTGGCATCGGAAGGACCGTCACGGACATTCGCGCTCACCGAGGCCGGCGAGTTGCTGGTGTCCGGCGCGCCCGGGAGCATGCGCGACATGGCACTCTGGGTCACGTCGCCCTTCCACTTCCGTGTCTATGCGGAGTTGATGCACTCGGTGAAGACCGGCGAACCGGCAGCAGAGAAGGTGACGGGCATGCCGGTGTTCGAATACTTTCCGACGCAGCCGGAGCTGTCGGAAATCTTCAACAACGCGATGACGAACCTGAGCGAGGTCGTCGTTCGCGCCGTGCTCGACGTCTACGACTTCACCGGCATCGGGACCCTCGTCGATGTGGCGGGCGGTCACGGTGCGGTGCTGACCACGATCCTGAACGCGTACCCGCGGCTGCGCGGCGTGCTGTTCGATCTGGACCACGTCGTGGCTGGCGCGGCACCCCGCATCCAGGCCATGGGATTGGCCGATCGCTGCAGGAGCGAGTCCGGTGATTTCTTCAAGGCGGTGCCCGCAGGCGGCGACGCCTACATCATGAAGCACATCATCCACGACTGGGACGACGAGCGTGCCGTGGCGATTCTGCGGAACATTCGCACGGCGATCGGTGGCAAGCGTGGGCGCGTCATCCTCCTCGAGAGCGTGCTGCAGCCGGGCAATGCGCCGGATTTCGGAAAGATCATCGATCTCGAGATGATGGTGATGCCGGGCGGCCGCGAGCGTACGGCCGACGAGTTCCGCGAAGTCTTCGCGAGCGCCGGATTCGCCCTGACACGGATCGTGGCCACGCAGTCGCCGCTGAGCGTCGTCGAAGCCGTCGTGTCCTGACCGGAACGGGTTACCTTGTAGGGCGTGGGCGCGAAGGCACCTGTTCGGGGACATCACTGCGTCTATGTCGTTTATCTGAAGAACCCGACCGGGGATGGACGCGCCGGCTACTACGTCGGCATGACCGGCCTCACGCCCGAACGGCGTTTCCAGAATCACAAGGCAGGGATCAAGGCGGCGCGCGTCGTGCGCCGCTTTGGCGTACGGCTCGTGCCGAAGCTGTACGCCCATCTCAACCCGATGTCGTTTGCCGAGGCCGCGGCGATGGAGACGCGCCTGGCCGACGAGCTCCGTGCGAGCGGCTATCAGGTATTCGGTGGACACTGATGACGCACGATGACCAGCTCCATCGGGCGGTAGCCGACCTGTTCCGGGAGGTGGCCCTGGGCCCCGCCTCAGATGCGGCGTGGGTTCTCAATCCCGAAGACCGCGGCCTGCTCGCCTCTCTCGATGCACTCTCGGCCGCCGATGCGAGCGCCAGGCCGGGCGGACGGTCCTCCATCGCGGCGCACGCCGATCATGTGCGGTATGGCCTGGAACTGTTGAACCGGTGGGCGTCGGGTGAAGCGAATCCCTTTGCCACGGCCGATTACGCGGCGAGCTGGCGCCGCCAGGTTGTTGCCGAAGGCGAGTGGAAAGATTTGCGCGACGCGCTCGCGCGTGAAGCGCGCGACTGGTTACGCGCGGTGCGACAGCCGCGTCAGATGGATCAGGTGGCGCTCATGGGCATGCTGTCGAGCGTCGTCCACCTGGCGTATCATCTCGGCGCGATTCGGCAGATCAACGCGGCGACCGCAGGTCCGCACGCCAGGGATTGACGCAGCGTCAGTTCGCCGCGCTGCAGCCGTTCAGGAACTTCGACGTGGAGAGCCATTCTTCGTCGGGGTAGTAGGAGAAGACGACTCCTCCGCCGCGGACCGTATCGATCACGTTGCGCGCGATCGCCTGCCGCAACGCGGGGCAACCCCAGCTCCGCCCCAGGCGGCCCTGACGGGTCGCGATCTCGTCGCTGACGTACGGCGCGCCGTGCATGACGATCGCGCGCTCACGCGCATGCCCGTTGAACCCCGGCTCGAGTCCGTCCATGCGGAGCGAGTAGCCGTTGCTGCCGGTGTAGGTGTCGCCGGTCACGAACAAGCCAATGCTCGACTGGCGGCTGTTGAGCGTGTCGGAAAACGACGTCGCCAGGTTCTCACCCGTATTGCGGCCGTGCGCGACCAGCTCGCTGAAGAGGAGCTTTCCGGTGGACAGGTCGAAGACCCACAAACGTGGCTCGACGGACGGCTTCGAATAATCGATCAGCGTGAGCGTCGGCGGAGCCTCGATGTCCCCCGAATCGGTCGCGCACGCCACCGCGGCGAGAGCGAGGTTCAGGACCTCCGATGACACGCCGGCAGCCTCGGCTGCGGCCACATCGACGGTGCTCGTCGGTTCCGCTGAGAGCGGTGCTGGGGAAGACTCGACCGCAACCGGCAGGGAATCCGCCGCGATCAGCTCACGCTGGGGCGCCACCACCGGAGCGGGATTGAGGATTGGAGCCGTCGCGGTCTGGCTGACTCCGTACGTCACGGGCACCGACAACAAGAGCGTGAGCGTGCCGGTCAGCACGCGGGCATATCGGCTCATCTAGGCATTCTCAAGCGTGTGCGGTGTGGATCTCGATCGTACGGCCTGCAGGGCGGCCTCGCAAGGTCAGCGGCCGCGTCTGTCCACCACTACGACACCGTCTTTCATCACCCATCGAACGCCACTGAAGAGTACCGGGATGCTGCTGAGAGGGTCCCCGTCAATTGCGACGAGGTCAGCGGTAAATCCGGGTTCGATACGCCCCAGCTGCTTCTGCATGCCGAGGAGCTCCGCAGCAGTGGTGGTGGCCGTCGCTAGTGCTTGTGCCGGGGTCAGCCCCGCCTTGATGAACCACCCCAGCTCGCGGGTGTTCTGCCCGAACATCGTGAACACCGCGTCGGACCCCATCCCCAGCCGGACGCCCGCCCGGACGGCGCGGGTGGCTGATTCCAGATTTCGCGCGATGTAGTCCTGCAGCGGCGCGATCGCATCCGGCTTGAATCCGAATTCTTCGCGCGCGTCGACGTAGTAGCGGTTGTGATCGATGGTTGGCACCCATACCGTCCCGCGCCTGGCCATCTCCGCGATCGTGTCCTCGTCAAGGTCCGCACCGTGCTCGACGGAGTCGGCACCGGCGCGAACTGCGTCCTTGACGCCGCTCGCGCCGTAGGAATGAATGGCCACCTTCCGCCCGCGAGCGTGCGCCGCGCCGACGATCGCCTGCATCTCCTCGAACGTGACGGTTTGCGTCGTCTCGACGCTGTCGTAGCTGCCGCGCGACGCGTATACCTTGATCCAGTCCGAGCCGGCCGCGATGCGCGCCTCCGTGGCTGTGCGCATCGCGATCGGATCCGGCTTCTCCGAATCGCGCCTCGACACCCCCTGGCCGGACACGATCATGCGGGGCCCCAGCATCGCGCCACGAGCGATGAGATCACGCATGGAGAAATCCGTCTCGTTCGACGCGCCGAGATCCCGCACGGTCGTGACGCCACTCTCGAGCGCACGGCGCGCGTTTTCCTGCGCCAGGAACACCGTCTCGGCGGGCCGACGTCGCTGGCCAAGCGGACGCGTGCCCGGCTGCCGATCCCAGTAGTAGGTCATGTGCGTATGTAGATCGATCAGCCCGGGGATGCCGGTGTAAGGCCGGAGGTCGATGACCGGCGTCCCCGCCGCGACGTCCCCATCGCCACTGCCCACGCGGACGATTCGCGCGCCCTCGATCGTCACCACCGCATCCTCAATCGTGCGTGTGCCGTCCCAGATGCGGGCAAAGCGCACCATCGTGGTCTGGGCCGCGGCATCGGCGGACGCAAGCAGCGCGACGAGTGAGATCAGCACGAGACGGGACATGCGCGGATGTTACTGTACGATTCAGCTCATGCAGGTTGCACTGATCACGGGCGGCAGCCGCGGCATTGGTGCTGCGACGGCGCGCCTTGCGGCTGAACGCGGTTACGCTGTTGCCATCAACTACGTGAACAACGAGGCCGCCGCGCGATCCCTGGTCGATGAGGTCGAACGTTCCGGCGGCCGCGCGATCGCCGTTCAGGCGGATGTGGCGTCCGAGGTGGAGGTCTGCCGCCTGTTCGACGACATCGACCGGCGACTCGGCGCCCTCACCGCGCTCGTGAACAACGCCGGTGTTCTCGACGTGCAAATGCGCGTGGAGCACATGACCGCCGAGCGCCTGAACCGTGTCTTCGCGATCAACGTCACCGGCGCCTTCCTCTGCGCGCGCGAAGCCGTGCGACGCATGTCAACGGCCCGCGGGGGACGCGGCGGCGCCATCGTGAACGTATCGTCCGGCGCCGCACGGCTCGGCTCTCCAGGTGAATACGTCGATTACGCGGCGTCGAAGGGCGCGCTCGACACGATGACCATCGGCCTGTCACGCGAGGTCGCGGCGGAAGGAATCCGCGTCAATGCGGTGCGGCCGGGGTTCATCTACACGGAGATCCATGCAACCGGCGGCGAGCCGAATCGAGTGGACCGGGTGAAGGCGTTCGTGCCGATGAAACGCGGGGGTCGCGCCGACGAAGTCGCGCGTGCAATCCTCTGGCTGCTGTCGGACGAAGCGTCGTACTCGACCGGCACCTTCATCGATGTCACCGGCGGCAAGTAACCGTCTCGGCCGTACGGGCGGTGCCTCGAGCTCACCGGGTCGTGCATTTGCATGCGCGATCGCGCAGGAGGTTGTCCACACATGGCGAAGTACGGCAGATCGGCTTCCAAGAACGTTGAATCGACGATGCGGAGAAGGAAGAGAGGGACGCTGAAGAGCGGCTCCGGCCGACGGGTGACGAGCCGGAAGCAGGCGATTGCGATTGGGCTCAGCGAAGCGCGCAGCAAGGGCGGCAAGGTCCCGTCGCGAAAGTCGTCGGGATCGCGCAAGTCCTCGGGAGCGAGGAAATCATCTGGATCGCGCAAGTCGTCGGGCTCGCGCACGTCCTCGGGCTCCCGCAAACGCACGTCCTCCCGCCGCACGTCGTCGAGCAGCCGATCGTCATCGCGCAGGACGTCGGCGAAGAAACGCTGACGGATCGGAGGACACACATGCAGCCGGCGGCACGGCAGCCCCCGCTCTGGGACGAGGGCACAGCGGACCTGGGCCCCGGTGCGGTGTGGCTGCGGCGCCATCTATCGATCGACGAGCAACGCACGGTCGCGGAGCGGTGTCGCGCATTGATGGATGGTCCCGCCGGCGGATACGTGCCGACGGTGCGCGGCGGCGGCACGATGCGCGTGCGCATGCTGTGCCTTGGCCGCCACTGGAACGCGCGCACTTACACCTACGAGTCCACGCGCAGCGATCACGACCAGGCACCCGTCGCGCCCCTGCCTGCTGCATTCGCGGCGCTCGCCACGCGCGTGGCGGCCGATGCGGGATACGCGTTCACGCCCGACGTCTGCCTGATCAATTGGTACGGGCCGGACGGCCGCATGGGCCTGCACCAGGACAAGGACGAGAGTCGGGCGTCACTCGAGGCCGGTCATCCGGTCGTGTCGCTCTCGATCGGCGACAGCGCGCGATTCCTGTTCGGCGGGTTGCGGCGGAAGGATCCGGTGCGGACGCTGCACCTGGAATCAGGCGATGTCTTCGTGTTCGGCGGCGCCGCGCGGCTGCGATATCACGGTGTGACACGCATCGTGCCCGGAAGCGGCCCGCCTGAGCTCGCGATCGACGGCCGGTTCAACCTGACGTTCCGGCGTTATTAGGCGATTGATTCTTGATTCCCGATTGCGTTTTGCAATCAAGAATCAAGAAGGGTTTACGCCCAGCGGAACCCGCTCTTCGACAGCGGCAGCGAACGCACGCGCTTGCCTGTGGCTGCGAAGATGGCGTTAGTGACCGCCGGGATCACCGGCGGCAGCGCCGGTTCGCCCAGGCCGGTCGGCGGGAACTTCGACGTGAGGAAGTGCACCTCGATCGCCGGAGGCGCCTGCCGCATGCGCACCGGCGTGAACTCGGGGTAGTTCTTCTGCACGACACGACCCTTGTCGATCGTCACGGTGTACGACATGAGCTGCCCAAGGCCGTCCACGATCGATCCCTGCACCTGGTTCTCGGCACCGCTCGGGTTCACGATCTGGCTGCCGACGTCAACAGCCGCCC
>WUUC01145652.1_pt1 | contig 13427 bp, 10 predicted proteins | sample 6278441 | NCBI WGS metagenome assembly WUUC01 (sample SAMN13675441, study PRJNA597444) | soil metagenome | isolation source: soil | place: USA: Washington | collected 2017-10
CGGAATATCACACCTCCCCTCCCGACACGCTCCTGAAGGAAGAAGACCGGTCCGGCAGAATCGAGCTTGACCAACAAGGCGATTATTGCAAACAGGGGCGACAGCAGAATCAGTCCGATCAGAGAGGAGACAAAGTCGAAGACCCGCTTGATCAGCATAACAACTCCCGCAACGTACGAATGACACGCGTCTGGTCATCATCTGTCATTTTCGTGTAAAGCGGCAAGCTCAACATGCACCGATACGCGGCATCGGCTTCGGGAAACTGCTCCGGACCGAGATGATAACGATGGCTCCAGTAAGGCTGGCGATGCAATGGAATGTAATGAACGCTGGTGCCTATGCCATTGTCAGAAAGCCGTTGAATCAACGTGTCACGATCAATTCGTGCGCTCTTGGTGAGTCTGACCACATACAGATGCCATGAATGCACCCCGTCGCTTCTCGCGTCTGCCGGCAGCACCAGCGGCAAATTTGCCAGTTCCTCCGAATAGCGCCGCGCCATTTCCTGGCGACGTGCAAGGAAACGATCGATCTTGCGCAGTTGATGAATGCCGAGTGCAGATGCAATGTCGGTCAGGTTGTACTTGTATCCCGGAGCCACGACTTCATAGAACCAACTCGGCGTCTTGGCAACGAAGCGATCAAACACATTCCTGTTGATGCCATGTATACGCATGACCTTAACGCGCCGGGCGATTTCCGGGTTGCGCGTAACGATCATACCGCCCTCGCCCGTCGTCATCGTCTTGTTTGCATAGAAGCTGAATACCGTGACATCACTGGAGAGAGTGCCGACTAGCCGGCCTCTGTAGCGGGACGGAAATGCATGCGCGGCATCTTCCACCACATGCAAGTCGCGGGAAAGTGCGAACTCGATAATTTCGTCCATGTCGCATGCCAGGCCGCCATAGTGTACTGGCATGATGGCCTTGGTACGTTGGGTGGTAGCTGCCTTGACTTCGTTGACGTCGATATTGAGCGTGATGGGATCAACATCGACAAAAACCGGGTCGGCCCCGAGGTAGCGAACGACTTCCGCAGTTGCGGTAAAGGTCAGAGTGGGCAGAATGACCTCATCTCCCGGGCCAATTCCCAATGCTTCGAGTGCCAGATGCAATCCCGCCGTTGCCGAATTCACTGAAAGCGCTTCAACGCCGCCACCGAGATAACTTGCGAATTCCTTTTCGAACTGATCCGTTTTCGGACCGGTAGTAATCCAGCCCGAACGCAGACACTCATTAACGGCATTGATCTCCTCGTCATCGATTTCAGGCAATGCGAAGGGTAAAAAGTCATTCATGGTTGCCCTCTTGGGGTGAATTTCTCAATGACGGGGAACTGCTTTGGGGAGCCAACACAGCACATGGGTACGCAAAACTGGAAATGCATTAAGTACCGGATAGAGTTTTGGAGAAAATCGGGTGGCGAATCTGCAAATCGGAGGAGCCAAGGTTACGCGGCGTGCAATTGGGACCGAGTCAGGAAATAATTCACGAATACGGCGTACCGGTATTCCACGCACGTCCAAGTTTTTTGGATTGTCGTAACAAAAGTCATACCAAAGAATTCCCCCACCAGGTTTAGTCAACCTCCACATACGATTCGCTAATTTCACTTGAAAAGCGTCATCAAGAATTGACGAGAACACTGTGGATTGATGAACAATGTCATAGGTCCCGCAATCCAGTTCACATGCATCTCCTCCTATTAACTTGACTTCGGTCGGTAATCTTCGCCTCGCTTCGTGCAGGCGCGCGGGAAGTAATTCATTGCCAACCAAGTTGGCTGCATCAAATCCCCATCGAAGAAACCGCAGCAGATTCCCACCACTTCCGCAGCCAATTTCCAACAGCGTCAATTGCGGCAAGTTTTTTAACCCGACCTGCGAAAACATTTCCAGCATTACCCGATCTCTTTCAAGGGCAGAGAGGTGTACGTCGGGCCTTAACCAGGAATAAGTTCCTGCGACTCCATCTCGTACCCGTATTGCATATCGCGACACTATTGCGTTTAATTCCGAATTTTTTTCGCTTTCTCTCATTAGCCACTCCAGCTCCACGCCACACTTCAGAACTACCAAGTAATCACGCAATGATTCAGCGTTCTTCAATGCGAAGTAGCGCGTCGACGACCCGTCTCATGGAGTCCACTTCAAGGTAAGGGCCCATCGGCACGCTCATTACTCGTGCAGCCATTTTCATCGCCACCGGAAAATCTGGCGACGGGCAAAATTCGGCATAGGCCGCCTGCAACGGGATAGGGATCGGGTAATGGACCGCTATAGGAATCCTCAACTCTCGGAAGAAAAGCTGTGCCGCCTCCCTGTTTTCCAGGCAGACGGTGTATTGGGCGAACACGCTCGTCCGGTCCGGCCGCTGGCGAACTCTATCGATCCGGTTTCCGAGCAGTTCGTTGTATAGAGCGCCAAGCTTGAGACGTTGTTCTACTTCCCACTCAAATCGCTCCAATTTCGCGAGAACGATCGCGCATTGCAGCGTATCCATTCGGCCGCCGACGCCGAGACGGGAATGCACATAACGCTGCGGCTGCCCGTGAACACGGATTTCACGCATGGCTTGGGCCAGCTTATCGTCATTGGTGAAAATCGCTCCACCGTCGCCGTAGCAACCGAGCGGTTTGCTGGGAAAAAAGCTGGTGCAGCCGATAGTGGAAAGATTGCAGCTCTTACGTCCTTTATAGGTCGCGCCAAAGCTTTGCGCCGCATCTTCGATGACCGTCAAGCCGTACTTGTCCGCAACAGCATTGATTTCATCCATGTCGGACGGCTGCCCGTAAAGAGATACCGGCATGATTGCACGGGTTCTGTGCGTGATCTTTTCTTCGATGAGACTGGCATTGATATTGCAAGTGTCCGCCTCGATGTCGACGAAGACCGGCTTTGCGCCCAGCAGCACGATCACTTCCGCTGTTGCAACGAATGAAAAAGGCGTTGTGATCACCTCATCTCCAGGCTTGATGCCGATTGCCATCAAACTGATCAGCAATGCCTCGGTGCCGGAAGCGACGGTAATGCAGTGCGTGGTGCCGGTGTAGGAAACAAGCCGCTCTTCGAGCTCCTGCACTTCCGGGCCCATGATGTAGTGTCCGTGCTCGAGGACGGCTTCTATCCGCGCATCGATACTTGCGCGCAGCGCATGATATTGCGATTTCAGGTCAATAAATTCCATATTTCGGAGCACTATGATTGGGGTTCAGTTTGCAGGGACAGTTCACAGCTGCCATCACTCAGGACGTAGCGTTCGCCGGTATGCGGGCATATGGCCTCCCCATTGCCGCTGAGCGGGAGATCGAGACGTTCGCCATAGCGGCTCATCCAGCCGATGTGTCTGGCGGGAACGCCTGCCACCAATGCGAAATCGGGCACATCGCGATTAACGACCGCGCCAGCTGCAACGAACGCATAACAGCCAATCGTCGTGCCGCATACCACAGTCGCATTGGCGCCGAGCGTGGCGCCGCGCCGGATACGAGTTCGGCGATACTGATCCTTGCGCGACATCGCCGAACGCGGGTTGTACACATTGGTGAACACCATGCTCGGGCCGCAAAACACGTCATCCTCGATCGTGACTGCGTCATAGACTGAAACGTTGTTCTGGATTTTGACGTTGCCGCCGATTACGACATCGTTGCCGACAAAAACGTTCTGCCCCAACGAGCAACCATTGCCGATCCGCGCACCGCTGCATATATGTGAAAAATGCCAGACGCGCGTGCCGTCGCCGAGAATGGCGCCATCGTCGACGATTGCACTCGGGTGAATGACTGGCGCCAAGTCAGTACTCCAGCGGCAGCGCAACACGCTTGCCATCACGAGCCGACAGATATGCGGCAATCAGTATCTCTAGTGTCTTGAGTCCTTCTCTGCCATCCGTTTCCGGTTCGGCTTCGCCGCGCAATACATTGATGACGTTGTCGTAGTACTGCGGATGGCCGAATCCGTACACCGACGTGGTCTGATAACTGGCTTCCCCAATCTTCGAATCGTCATCGTTCTTTTCAGCAAAGTCCCAATGCTGCACCTCATTGAGTGCGAGCCCGCCGATCCTTACCGTCCCCTTCTCACCGAGAATTGTGATGCTGCCCTCGAAATTCTTTGGATAGGTAAGCATGGTGACGTTGACGGAACCAAGTGCGCCGCTACGCCAGCGTACGTTCATCACCCCGGTATCCTCCACTTCGATGTTGCGTTCGCGTGTAGCGGTATAGGCATGCAGGCTTTCGACCGGACCGATCATCCAGTCCAGCAAATCGACATAGTGGCTTGCCTGGTTCATGAAAGCGCCGCCGTCGTATTCCCATGTGCCGCGCCACTTGGCGCTGTCGTAATACTCCTGCGGACGGGTCCAGAAAACATTCAGGTTGACCATATGGATCCGGCCGAAGCGTTTTTCTTCGATAGCTTTCTTCAACAGTTGTAACGTGGCGTTGCGGCGATTTTGCTTGACCACGAACAGGTGCACATTCGCATCGTCGCAAGCGGCGACCATCCGTTTTCCGTCTTCCCAGCGAGTAGCCATCGGCTTCTCAGTGATTACATGCCGCCCCGCCTGGGCAACCTCGATTGCCTGGCCGGAATGCAAACCGGACGGCGTGGTGAGGATAACGGCATCCGCATCGCAGTTCGCAAGCATGTTGGCGATACTGTGGTAAGGCTTCGCGCCGGTTGCTTCCACCGCGTCTTCCAGCGCGCGCGGATTGATATCACAAACTCCCACCAATTCGCAATGCTCCGCGTGATGCCTGATTGCTCCGAAATGATTTTTCGCAATCCTTCCGCAACCTACCAGCGCAAAGCGAATTTTGCGGTTAATGAGCGCTGTTGAATAATTCAGCATGGGCATCTTCCCCTTTTTATGACTTGACGACGTTAGGCCGGCGCTCAAGATATACGCCTCGCGTGTCCACAATGACTTTTGCATATTTCTGAATCAGGTCATAGTCAAATGCGCTGTGGTTGGTCGCCAGCAGCACCAAGTCATAAGATGCGATGGATTCTCGCGTGATGGGCATGCTCTCCAGCGAAAAATGATGCTCGCGCATCTTGGGAAAGACAGGCACATGCGGGTCCGAATATGCGACTTCCGCGCCTTTATCGCGCAGGATTTCCATCAGCTTTACCGATGGCGACTCGCGCATATCGTCAACGTTCTTTTTGTAGGCGATGCCAAGCACCAGTATCTTGCTACCTTTAACCGCCCGGCCTCGATCGTTCAAAGCACTGGCGACCTTGTCAATGACCCAGTACGGCATATCGTTGTTGATCTCGCCGGCCAATTCGATAAACCTGGTATGCAGACCGTACTCGCGTGCCTTCCACGTCAGATAAAATGGATCGATGGGAATGCAATGCCCTCCCAGGCCGGGACCCGGATAATACGGCGTGAAGCCGAACGGCTTGGTCGCCGCCGCATTGATGACTTCGTAAATATCGATGCCCATCTTGTCGGCAATCATTTTCATTTCGTTCACCAGACCGATATTCACTGCACGGTGAATGTTTTCAAGCAGTTTGGTGAGTTCTGCCGTACGTGTCGAACTCACCGGCACCACCTGATCCACCGCAGGACCGTACAGTGCAATGCCTGCTTGCCGGCAAGCATTCGTCGCACCGCCAACCACCTTGGGAATGGAGCGGGTTTCAAAATTTTGATTGCCGGGATCTTCCCGCTCGGGCGAAAAGACGAGAAACACTTCCTCGCCGATCCTGAAACCGCGGGATTCGAGACGGGGCCGGAGTTCTTCATCTGTAGTGCCGGGATAAGTAGTACTTTCCAGCGAAACGACCTGACCGAGATGTATGTGGGGGAGTAATGCGTCGGCGGTGTTTAAAATAAAGCTCAGATCCGGCTCGCGATAGGCGTTGAGGGGCGTCGGAACGCAGATGATGAGCGCATCGGCTTCGGCTGCACGACAAAAATCCGTCGTCGCCTCAAAACCGTTGCCGCATGCCAGTGCGATCGATTTGGCAGAAATATGCTCGATATAACTCTGGCCCCGGTTCAACTTTCCAACTTTCTCGGGATCGATATCGAAGCCGAGGACCTTGAATCCGACGTTGGAATAGCGCAGCATGAGCGGCAGGCCCACATAACCGAGGCCAACGATGCCGATGACGGCGGTACGCTTTTCCAGTTTCAGGACAAGCTGCCTCAATGGATTCGATTCACCGTCGTTAATAAAGTTGAATGTTTCGTTCAGGTTCGGCTCGCCAACATACTGCATACACGACTCCTCTCGTCTGACTCAAAAACACAGCGTTAAACCGCCTTCGGCATAGCTTCCGGACGGGTCCTATGCATCCAGTTGTAGGCGTCCGGGCTCAAGTGACGGCTGAAATCTGAAGTGGAAAGATTCTTTCGGGTGAAACACCGCATCGTCGGGCATTCTCGGCGCGTAGCCCTTGACGAGCTTCTGCACCAACAGGCGGATCATCGCCTTGTCATTGGTGTTGCATGCCACCATGAGATAAGCGATTTGTTGAGCAAGCACGTCCGGATCAATGACGTATTCGGTCGTGGTCAAGATCCGGGGATGCTTGCTCGGGATCTCATCATCGCCGGCAAACAGTTCTTCATAGAGTTTTTCGCCGGGACGTAAACCGATGAATCGGACCTCGATATCACCGTCCGGGTTGTTTTTGTCTTTTTCCTTCAGCCCGCACATGGCGATCATGGTCCGGGCCAAGTCGACAATCTTGACCTGCTCGCCCATATCCATCACGAAAACGTCCCCGCCGACGGCCATCGCGCCTGCCTGTATCACGAGCTGGGCAGCCTCCGGGATGGACATGAAATACCGGACCACATCGGGATGCGTAACCGTGATCGGGCCGCCATGCTCGATCTGACGTTTGAACAGCGGCACAACAGATCCGGAAGATCCGAGCACGTTGCCGAAGCGAACCATGCAGAATTTGGTGTCGTGTTTAGCCCTGATGGCAGCGGCCTGGAAAATCAATTCCGCAATGCGCTTGCTCGCGCCCATGATGCTGGTCGGGCGGACGGCCTTGTCGGTGGACACAAGGACACAGGTTTTAATGTGAAATTTTTCGGCGGCGTTAGCCACCACTTCCGCACCCAGGATATTGTTGCGAATGCCTTCAGCCATGTTGTCTTCGACCAGCGGCACATGTTTATAGGCAGCGGCGTGATAGACGGTATCAATTTTCCCCTCACCCATGACCCTCTCCACCAAGCGGGCGTCACATACCGATCCGAGGTGCGGCTGAATGGCAAGGCCGGGGAAACTTCTTCTGAGTTCCTGCTCAATGTTATATAGCGCGTGTTCGGAGTGATCGAGAAGGTGCAAGCGTCGCGGATTCTGGGTCATGATTTGACGGCACAATTCGCTCCCGATAGAGCCGCCGGCCCCAGTGACAAGAATGTTCCGCGCATGCACGCACTTGGCAAACAGATCAAGTTGCGGCCGAATGGGCTCGCGGCCGAGCAAATCTTCAATCTTGAACTCACGGATCGACTGTGTAGAGATCTTCTCCTCTTCCAGCTCCACCAGGCTGAACAAAGTCTTCACCGGTACACCCGCCTTGTTTGCCGTGTACATGATCTGCCTGCGCTGTTCCGGCGTGGCCGAAGGAATCGCCACGACGATCAACGCAACATGCCGCTCACGCACCATTGCGACAAGACCGTCTGAATGGAATACCTTCAGTCCCGCGACATTTCTGTTATGCAGCGCGCGGCGGTCGTCGAAGAAGCATACTGCACGATACTTATCCCCGACTCGCATGGCTAGCGCCAGTTTGACACCGGCCTCTCCGGCGCCGTAGATTGCAACATTACATTGCGTTGCGCGCCGCATTTCCGTATTTGTATTTCGCAGCAGCGCGCGCGCTACCAGTCTGGATGACACCACATAGGAAAAGGCGATGAATCCATAGATCATCAATGCGGTATGAGGCAGTCCCTTGTAATTAAATGAAGCCGAAAGGATATAGACAATGGCCACCACGATGGCAAGGCCGATTCCCGTCGCGGTAAGCAAGCATCGATCGATGAAACGGATGACGGCACCATACAGTCCGGTCATCGCAAACACCGGAATGGTGATCAACGTAATCAATATGTACGGGGCAAAGCCGTATCGCATTGCGATCCCAAAGTCGCCGACTCGGAGAAGCATTGCGATCATGAAGCAAATTGGCAATGAAATCAGGTCCACCGACAGCATCACGCCGACCTTCGTATGTCGGTTCATGGATACCAATTTTGTGCTGAAGCGGGTGGCGATCGTTGCTGGCCTTGTAGCTAATAACATGCTTGCGATAACGAAAGAAACAAGTTGAACGGTATCTGAATCGCGAACACGATTTCAGCTCTGGCCATATAAATTTAGTTAGTGGGTGATATAAAAATAAGTACGAATATTCGATGGTTGATGAGGGCTTGCTACGACTTGCAGCGATTTTTTCGATCGGTCAAAGAATGATTGCCAAGCGAAAGTCAAATCTATCTACTCACTAGGTGTCGCATCCTAAGGTCTTCCAACGTCCAGCTTGAGAGGTGCGCCCATACCCGAACGTGTGCAAGCTGTAGCACGTGGCGGAGCGCCGCTCCCCGCTGTGCGAAACATACGACCTGTACGTACTCCCAACCGGACGTTGACAGGTCTCAGGATGCGAAATCACGTCAACGCGTCAAACTCGTCATCGACTTGTTGCCGCCTTGACTGAACAAAATGAAATCTAAGAAGCCATGGCCAAAGCCGATGCCATAGCCGAAGTGCATCAACATGAATGCGGTTGTTGTGAAAAACACACCGGCTACGCTAACGTCCTCCCGATTGGCCAGCCATGCGAAAAAAATCGCAGCGCTAAGATACGTGCCCAGAACGAGCGCCAACAAGAGTCCCGCCAGCTGCGAAAACGATGTAAGTGCTGCGAGGACAACCAACCCCGCAATGAAGGAAAATGGCACTAGATGCCGCAGCGACGCTGGTATGCGATGTTTTTTAAGAACAAGCGCCTTCCAGTATCCGTACTGATAGAATTGTTGCAGCAGATCCGTTAAGGAGTTGCGCGGTGTATAAACGGAACGAATTTTCGTGCTTTGCCAGATTTTTCCGCCGGCTCGTGTAATTCTCAGACAAAGTTCATCGTCCTGATTCCGAACCAGCTCCTCATCAAAACCACCAAGTTCTTCCAGGTCATTCCTCCGCCACGCCCCTAAATAAACAGTGTCAACCGGGCCGCTGTACTCTGGTCTTCTTGTCGCAGACCCTCCGTTACCAAATCGGCTCTGAAAAGCGTTCGCAATTGCCTGTTGCTTGCTTGTCACGCCTTTCGCATACCACGGCCCTCCCACGCATTGAGCGCCTGTCATTTTTAGGGTCGATACACACTGCCTGACATAGTCAGATGCATAGAGCGTATGGATATCCATGCGAATAATGATTTGACCGGAAGCAGCCGAGATCGCACGGTTTAACCCTGTCGAAACAATCCTTCCCGGGTTTTGGATAACCTTGATTCGGCTATCCTTCGCCGCCCATTGGTTCAGCTTCTCAACTGTGCCATCATCACTAAGGCCATCCGCGATCACTATTTCTAGGTCGAAGGCATGGCAGTCCTGTTCCAATACAGATTGCAAGAAAGAGTCAATGTAGGCGACCTCATTTCTACAGGGCGAAATTATTGAAATTTTCATGATTTGGTCGAATTCCTGAGCGGCCTATCGCGTGATAAACAAATCCCTGTTCCTGCATGGATTGGGGCTCGTACAAGTTGCGCCCGTCGAAAATAACCGGATGTCTTAGGGCTGCTTTCACTGCATGAAGATCTGGGCTGCGAAACACCTTCCATTCCGTTACAACCAAAAGAGCGTCACAGTCCTGCAATACGGCAATCTGATCGTCGAAGAAAGTGACGCGTTCAAACTCTTCTGCGCTAAGGCTCGCTTTCATCACTCGCGCAGCTTCATCAATCGCAACTGGATCGAACGCACAAATAGATGCGCCGCGCTTCAGCAGCTCTGCAATTACAACAAGACTTGGCGCCTCCCGCATGTCGTCGGTATTCGGCTTGAACGACAATCCCCAGATTGCGAAGCTCCTGCCAGAAAGATCGACACCAAATTCGTTCACAACTTTATGCACCAAAATCTGTTTTTGCGCGCCATTAACCTGCTCCACCGCTTCCAGCACACGCAGTGAATGCCCGCATTCGTGCGCAGCCTTGGTCAAAGCCCTGATATCTTTTGGAAAGCAAGAGCCTCCATAACCGGTACCAGCATAAAGAAAGCCGTAACCGATGCGGGGATCGGAACCAATACCCTGCCGTACCAGTTCAATATCTGCGCCTAGACAGTCCGCCAGATTCGCCAATTCGTTCATGAAAGAAATCCGGGTAGCTAGCATCGCGTTCGCTGCATACTTCGTCAACTCGGCGCTGCGCACATCCATGTAGAAGAAGCGCTCATGATTCCGCATCAAGGGAGCGTAAAGCGTCTTGATCAAGGTTCTAGCCTGCAGGCCTGGCGAATCAAGGTCGGTGCCAAGCACTATGCGTGCTGGACGCATGAAGTCTTCTACAGCCGCTCCCTCTTTCAGGAATTCCGGATTAGACACAACCGAAAACATCTCATGAGAGCGGGATATCCCGCGCCGTTGAAGCTCCTCTATAAGTACCGTGCGTACTTTGCCGGCTGTTCCAACCGGCACAGTCGATTTGTCTACGATTACCTTGAAGCTGTTCATATGACGGCCGATATTGCGAGCGGCGGCGAGCACATACTTCAGGTCTGCCGAGCCGTCTTCATCGGGCGGGGTACCAACCGCAATGAACTGGACATCGCCATGTTCGACACTGGCCACGGCATCCGTGGAGAATGTTATCCGTCCCTCGGTACGATTACGGTCAATGAGTTGTTTTAATCCAGGTTCATAAATAGGCATTCCCCCATTGCTCAGAACCTCAACTTTCTTACGATCAACATCCAGAAAAAGAACGTCGTTACCGAACTCAGCAAGGCAAGCGCCAGTAACGAGCCCCACATAGCCGGAGCCAACTATTGTTACTTTCAAGTCTCCCCTCCTGTGACACGATCCATATCCCGTGGCTATAAACCTGGCCTTCTTATAGGTCCTAGCATCTCAATGACACACACCAGCGTGCGGCCTCATTAACTCTAATCGGCGATCTGTCAAAAGATAAGTAAGGAATTTCGATGCTTGCTTTACGGAGGCAGTGGCTTTCTTCTGCATTTTCGATTATTTGCCACAATAGCCAAAAACCTTCCAATCAAACACCGAGAATGAAAGAATTTGGCGTCCATAGAAAGCTATCTGCACATTGCATGCAGAGAACAACACGTGAATGAAAGTCGGATACGGGGATGCAGATTGAATGCGTGAATCAGGTTTTTTTCAGAAGCTCCTCTTCAACCGCATAGCCGGGCTTTTTCCTGATCACGAGCTCCCATGCAGCTTGAAAATAAACGGGAATTTCACGCCACCTGCGAAAGTATCCGGCAATAAATCGGCTCATATACATGGCGGATATCGGATATATACCTATCTCTATCTTCTCGTGAAGCGTGAGAACACTATTCAACGTGCTCATCAACCGTGAATTTTTTGCAAAGAAAGAGCAACGTTTCGATATAAGGGCGTGCTCGAACATGTTCAGGAGCACAGCGTCTTTGAAAACAATGGCAGGAAAGCGTACTTTGATTGGGTAAAGCTCAACGTCAGCCTCTTCAGCTGCGCGAAACTTCTTCTTAAAAGGAGCAATGACGTATCTTTGCACTTGTCCACTCGGATAGGAAAACTCGTAGAGAGCCTCAAAATTTCTGAATTTTACCCGGCTCCATATTGGAGCTCGATTGAGCAACTTGAAATAGCGTTCAAGTATTCCCTCATTAATTTTTACCTTCTCTTCCTTCTGATAGTACGCATCCAGTTTTGGTTTTGCTCGACTCTGGTAATCCACCAGGTGATATTCAATATTGCTGAACACGTCTTCCGGCACCAGAGAGAATCCTTCGGAACTGGACCATGACGACCCCGGAACCATGACTTTCAAGTCGCTGTGAGATAGCCCCCCAAGCACATTCATCTGTTCTCGCAGCTTCTTCGGATTGGTAATAATGCAATTGAATTTATATGTATCTTGATGCAAGTGACAGTGATTGCTGGCAAACGGGATGGCATATCTTGGCCTAACCGCATCCATAAAGAATTTAAAACTTCTTGCATAATGCAGTTCATCGTCAAATTCTTTCCCGGGGCTATCCGCTTGATCGAAGCAGACGCGGGCGTTCGCCGAACTGTGACTTCTGAAAGCAAAATCGAATTTTCCATGTTGATTTACGATACTTCGCAATGGAGCCCCTGCAATTTTTGCATCATTCGCATTCAGAAGACTCACATCCGGAGTCTTCAAGACAATAACCGAGTCATTAAAGTACAGCCCAAAAAGATATAGCGTTACTTCTATGTCGTCTTTTATTTTTAATGTCGATCCATGTTTTACACGTTGAATGTTCTTGACACCGATAGCCTGAAGGTCTCGGAAACTCCTGGTATTCGGCTCTTCTGCAAGAATGAACGTCTTTTCCTTCAGATACTTCTTGATGGTCAATCCATGCCAATGATCCCAATGCAAATGAGAGAGAATTACATAGTCAACGTCTTTCAGTTCGTCTTCATCAATAGAAGCCTCAGGAAAATTCCACCAGGATCGCCAATAACACGAGCCGACAAGCCAAGGGTCGACAATTAATGAAGTATTTCCATGCTTAAGCAACATGCATGCATGAGAAAGTATTTTGAACGTCGTAGCCATACATAATTCCTAGTCGCCTCGATATTTCGGCACTGAGAAAGAAAACGTGAAAGGAAACAACGGAAACTCAGGACTCATTTCAATTCGGAGCGAAAACATGGAAAAGGAAGTAAGAACGTTTTCTTTGCTACCAGCTCTTCCCAATGCCATTTGTTCAACTACCTCGCAGGTTAATTACATGAAGGGAACGCATGAATAATCAGTGCTTCTGTCGTCCGGCAATTCCAACCAAAGAAGGAAGAAACATCATATTCATTAACGCTTTTTTTTCAGCATTCGCCGCTGGGCCCCAATCGGGGTAGTACTTGACGATAAACTGCAGAGCGTCGTCATCCGGACTACTTGTCAACTCATAGAAGCGTCGTCCTAGCACTCCAATGATCGGCTTGTTGCGCGCCCAGGTAATGTAACCGCCAGTGAGAAAAGAACCGGTCATGCCATAGGGGGGATACCCTTCCCTGCACTTGCCTCTTGCGCGGCCGTAAGCGACTCGGAACCATCCATTGGCGCCGCTCCAGTAATTGGAGAAAAGCGGCCGATCTTTGTCTCCATTCCAAATCACACTGACGAGAGTATTGGCAAAAGCGGAAGTGAGTTCACT